>MDTF01001445.1_pt1 | contig 24153 bp, 26 predicted proteins | sample 811191 | NCBI WGS metagenome assembly MDTF01 (sample SAMN05326649, study PRJNA326480) | marine metagenome | isolation source: seawater | place: Southern Ocean | collected 2011
GAGAAAATCTTAAGATTAAAAATAATTCTTTTATTAAAATGGGCAGTATTTTAAAAAAATGAAAAAAGTAGAAATTATTGCAGAGGCTGGTGTGAACCATAATGGAAAATTAATTTTAGCTAAAAGATTAGCTCAATATGCAAAAAAAGCAGGGGCAGACTATATAAAATTCCAAATTTATAATGCTGACGAAATTGCAACTTCAAACTTAAAAAAAGCTCCCTATCAAAAAAAAAATTCTGTTGATAAAAATGAAAATCAAAAAGAAATGCTCAAGAACTTATCTTTAACCAATCAAAGCTTTGATAGTTTGATTGATTATTGTAAAAAAATCAAAATTAAATTTCTTGCCTCTATATTTGATCTAAAAAGTTTAGAATATTTAAAAAAAAAAGTAAATATAATTAAAATTGGATCATCAGAAATAACTAATTTCATTTTGTTAAAGCATGTAGCCTCATTAAATAAAAAACTAATTATATCAACAGGAATGTGCGGAATAAAAGATATTCGTGAAGCTTTAAATTTTCTAAAAAAAAATGGTCAAAAAAATAAAATTATATTACTTCATTGCAATACCGCATATCCAACTCCTTATGAAGATGTTAATCTCTTAACAATAAAAAAATTGAAGTCTATTTTTAACATTGATATTGGTTATTCAGACCATGCGTTAGGAAATGAAGTTTCTTTTGCAGCAATAGCACTAGGGTCTGTAATAATTGAAAAACATTTTACACTTAATAAAAAATTTAAAGGACCAGACCACAGCATTAGTTGCGATTTTAAAGAATTAAAATTTTTAGTAGATGGAGCAAAAAAAGTATCAAAAGCTTTAAAAATTAAGAATGGTTCTTTAACTAACAGTGAAAAAAAAAACCATTCTTTAGTTAAAAAATATTTGGTAGCAAGTAAATTGATTAATAAGGGTGAAAAATTTACGTTAAAGAATATAACCTCTAAAAGAACTGGCGGCGGAATTGAAGCAAAAGTATTTGAAAAAATAATAAATAGAAGAGCAAAGAAAAATTTTGTAATAGACCAAATAATTAAAATTGATGAAAAATAAAGTCTATTTTTTCTCTGGCAGTAGAGCAGACTATAGTTTGATGGAGTCTATTTTTTTTTTATTCCAAAACAATAAGACTTTTGAAAAAAAACTTATCATAACAGGAACTAATTTATCTAAAAAATATTCTGATAATGAAAATTTTAATATCTCTCAAAAGGATATTCACAAAATTTATGTAAAGTTAGGTAATTCTCAAGAGAAAAATTTTTCTAAAATTATGTCAAGATATTTTAATCAATTTTACAGATTATTAGAAAAAAATAAACCTAACTGTATAATACTTTTAGGAGATAGATATGAAGCACTAATCTTTGGAATTTGTGCAAAACTTTTAAATATTAAAATTCTTCATTTTCATGGAGGTGAAACGACTTTGGGATCATTAGATAATATTTGGAGAGATACGATTTCAAAGTTATCAGATTATCACTTCACATCATTAAAACTATACAAAGATAAACTTGTTAGCATGGGTATTAATAAAAAAAAGATATTTAATGTTGGTTCTGTTGGTGTTTCGAATATCGAAAAAGCAAAAATTAAAAAAAAATTTATTTTTCCAAGTAATTTAAATTTTAATCGAAAAATTTTAGTATCATATCACTCTCTAACGGTCTCAATTTCTAAATCAAGAAAAGACTTAAATGAATTATTAAAAGCATTATCTATTTTTAAAAATGACTTTATTCTATTTACTTACCCAGGGCATGATTTTGACTCTGATTATATAATTAAAAGTATTAAAAGTTTCAATAAATCGAACAAAAATAGCTTGATGATTAAAAATGCTAAACTATTTTCATTCTCAACCTTATTAAAAAGTTTTGATATATTCGTTGGAAATTCTTCAGCTGGAATTATTGAGGCCCCATCTGCAAAGATTCCTACAATAAATATTGGTACCAGACAAAAGGGAAGAATTAGTGGAAAAAGTATATTTCATGTGTCTGCTAATAAAAAAAAAATTAGCAAACAAATAGAAAAAGTATTAAATCTAAAAAAAATTTCTTTTGTGAATCCTTATTATAAAAAAAAGACTATGATTGACATCCATAAAAACATATTACAAATTATCAAAAATATCTAAAATGAGATTTTATAAAAAAAAAGAAATTACAAACTGCTTATTAAAAAATAACTCTACAATTAAACAGGCAATTTTTAATCTTTCAAAATCTTCTATGCAAATTTCAATAGTTGTAGATAGTAATAATTCTCTTATTGGGGTGCTCACAGATGGTGATATCAGAAGAGCTTTACTAAAGGGTTATGATTTAAGTGATAAAATTATAAATATAATCAAAAAAAGTCCCCTTATAATGAGTAAAAATTTTGACACTCAATCTGCTGCAATTTTAATGAGATCTAAATCTTTAATGCATTTACCTGTGGTTAATGAGGATAATACAATATTTGGTCTCTACACAATGATTGATCACTATACTAAAAAAATAATTACAAATTCTATAATTATAATGGCTGGCGGACTTGGTAAAAGGTTGCGCCCGTATACTAATAATTGTCCAAAACCAATGTTAAAAATTTTAGGGAAACCAATATTAGAACACATAATAATCAATTTAGCCTCACAAGGATTTAAAAATATTACAATCTCAGTCAATTATCTTGCTAATAATATTATTTCATATTTTGGAGATGGTAAAAAATTTGATTTGAAAATTGATTACATAAAAGAAATAAAACCACTAGGAACCGTAGGTGCATTGAGTCTTTTCAAAAAGAAAAATAATAAACCAATTTTTGTTATTAATGGAGATACTTTAACAAATATTGATTTAACTGAAATGTTAAATTTTCATGTTAAAAATAAAGCTAACGCAACAATGGCTTCAAAGGTTATTACGAATACAAATCCATATGGAGTAGTTCAAACAAAAGGTATTGATATTATAAATTTTAAAGAAAAACCAATAGATAGAATTTATATTAATGCGGGTATATATATATTCTCTCAACCGATGTTAAACAATTTAAAGAAAAAAATAAAAAAAGATGCCCCTGAATTTTTTCTAGAATTAAAAAATAAAAATAAAAAAATTATTATTTTTCCAGCTCATGAAGAATGGAAAGAGATAGGCACTCTGGAAAATTTTGAAAAATTCTTAAAAAAAGAATGAAAAATTTAATAATTATTCCAGCCAGAAAAGGTTCAAAAAGATTAAAAAATAAAAATTCCTTAAAATTAAATGGTAAAACATTGCTTGAGCACACTATTGAGTTTGCTAAATCAGTCAATAGTATAGATTTAATAATTGTATCAACAGATTCTCAAAAATTAAAGAAACTTTCTAAAAGTTATGATGTTTTATGCCCCTGGATACGACCCAAAAATATTTCAGGTGATAAATCAACATCCTCTTCAGTAGCCATTCATGCCCTTAAATGGTTTCAAAAAAAATATAAACAATCCATAGATAATGTTGTTTTGATGCAGCCAACTTCACCATTTAGAAAAAAAAAAACTTATATTAATTGTTTGAATTTAATCAAAAGTAATCCCAATTATTCAATTGTGACATTTCAAAAAAATAAAAGACAAAAATATAATATTACAAATCAAAACCTAGTGAAGTTAACAAATGAAGAGTATTTAGAGCCAAATGGAAATTTATATTTTATAAAGTCAAAAAATTTATTAAAGTATAAATCATTTTATAAACCAAAAATTAAAGGATATATAATTAACAATAAATATGAAAAGTTGGATATTGATAATGTCTATGATTATAACCTAGCAAAACTTTATTCAAAAAAAATTTTTCACAATGAGAATTCTTAAAAATTAGACTTAGCTTTGTTGTATAGCAGTATTTATATCATAACTAGAAGTGGAATCATTAATTAAATTCTTAATAAGTTTAACCCATTAAAATTAAGCTTTTCTTAATTAAACTATGATGTTAAATAATGTAAATCTTAATAATGAATAATGAAAACTATTAATACACAAGACAACTTTTATATTGCAGAACATAAATATAATAAGCCAAAAGAGATGTTCAAGTTTATTGCAAAACGAGCATTAAAAAAAAATACATTAAATAAAAAAATTTGTGATTTTGGATGTGCTACTGGTGCGTTTTTAGCTTATATAAACAAATTACACCCAAAAAATGATTATACGGGCATTGACATAAAGCAGGATGTATTAACCGAAGCAAAAAAGCATTTACCAGATATTCAATTTAAAAGAGGTTCAGTTCTAAAAAAAAATATTATAAAAGAAAATTTTTTTGATATAAGTTTTTTGATTGGTGTACACCCAGCATTTGATAGTTTTGAAAAATGTTTTTCCAACTTAATTCATTGGTCAAAACCAAAAGGAGAAATTTTTATTTGTGACTTGTTCAACCCTTACCCTGTTGATGTTTTTGTTAAATATAGACGATCAGAAAATTATAAATCAAATAATGTAGAAGCTGGCTGGAATATTTTTTCTCACAAATCTGTAAAAAACTTTTTAAAAAAAAATAAAAAAGTTAAAAGTTTTTCCTTTGAAGAATTTTTCATGCCATTTCATCTTAAACAACAAAAAAACCCCATAAGAAGTTGGACTGTGGCAGTTAACAAAAAAAATTACAGTGTAAATGGTCTGAGTCTTATGCAGCGACAATCCTTATTAAAAATAACACTAAAATAAAATTAGAACAAATGACTTTTGGAGTAATGTTTCATCATTTTCACAATTATACTCATAGTAAAATACAGGGGTCAATATCTAAAAATCAACTTATAAAAAAAATTGCGTTTTTAAAAAAAAAATATGTTTTAAACGATGCCGATGTTTATATTAAAAAAATTCTAAATAAAAAAATCACAGCCAAAGATATTTGTTTAACTTTTGATGACAGTTTGAAATCTCAAATTGATATTGCTCTACCCATTTTAAGAAAAGAAAAAATAAAAGCCTTTTTTTTTATATATACAGGTGTTTTTGAAAATAATCCTGATAACTTAGAAATTTTTCGTTATTTTAGGAATGCTAAATATAAAAACATTAATTTATTTTACGAAGATTTTTTTAAGTACTTAATAAATTTTTTCCCAGACGATTTTTTGATATTTCAAAAAAAATTCACTAATAAATATTTGTCCCAATATAAAATTTATTCTTTAAATGATAGAAAGTTTAGATTTTGCAGAGATAAAATTTTAACTAAAGATTCATATGATTCATTAATGTTTAAGTTAATGAAAAAAAAAAATTTTAATTATAAGTTAGCAATAAAAAGATTATTTATGACAAGGTCTGACTTAAAAAAACTCACTAAATATAATCAAGTTATTGGACTTCATTCAACTACTCATTCAGTAAACTTATCAAATTTAACATATAAAGATCAAATGACAGAATACAAAGATAATATGGACTTTATAAAAAAATTTGTTAAATCCAAACCTATATCTATGTCTCATCCATTTGGCAGATACAACAAAAACACCTTAAAAATTTTAGATAATATCGGAGTGAAAATTGGTTTTCTCTCTTGTAAAAAAAATAGAATTAAATCTTTATTAGAAATTCCAAGAGTTGATCATGTAGAATTTGTTGAAACATCAAAATAAAAATAAATAATTTTAAACAAAAATCTATATATCAACTCAATCAATAATTTTAAAAACTTAATAAAAAAATACGTTTGACAAAATAAATTTATCAATATAGGCAACTAACTATCCATGAATAATAAAACGGTTTATATAGTCCATAGTATAGATACAGAAGGCCCTCTATATGAAAGCTTAGAAGCAAAATTTCAAAGACTCGATGAAGCATTTAATATCAAACTTCCTCCTAGTAAAAACCTATTAGAAAAACTTAAAAATAAGAAAGTTGATTTAAAAGGTAAAGAAGATGCGGTTTCAACATTGTTGTCTAATCATCTTACTAATTATAATGATACTTGGAAAAAAATAGATAAGATGATCAAAAATATTTTTTCTAAAAATTTTAGAAATAGTGACAAAGATTCTTTTGGTGGTAAATGGGTTTTCAACTGGCATTGCGTAGATCATGTTGGCTACAAATATAACCCTCGAAGAAGAACCCTAGGGTATAATAAAATATTTGATTATTATCAAAATGTATTAAGAAAAAATAAGGATTATAAAGACCAAATACATTGGCATTTTCACCCAATGTCCATTAACAATGAGGCTCATAGATGTGCAACATCATATGTTAATTCCCCAGAACTTTACCAAATTTTATGTAGAAGAATACTTGACAGAAATTGGTTTCCAACCGTCCATAGAGCAGGTTTCCATACTGAAAGACCTGATAGTAATTGGTTTCTAGAACAATGGATACCTTTTGATATATCGAACATGTCTATTCGTAATAATAAAGATATAGATAATACTATCGATTTTAAGAATGGAAGAATGGGAGACTGGAGGAGGGCCCCTAAGGATTGGTCTATATACCACCCGGATCATGATGATTATCAGAAAAAAGGAAAGTGCAGAAGGTGGATTGGTAGAATTTTAAATGTAATGAATAGAATTGGACCTATTAATCAAAAAGAAATGGATAGAGCATTTTTTCAAGCCAATAATAACAATCCAGCATTAGTGGGAATTGCAAGTCATGATTTTAGAAATTTAGAAACAGAAGTGAACTATCTAAGAAATATGATAAAAATATCATCTAAAAAATATCCTAAAGTTAAATTTAAATATACCGAGGCAAAAAATGCTTTTGTGGAACTAATTAAATTTAAAGAAAAAAAAAACAAAATTGAAAAGCCAATTAAAATAAAAGTAACATTTACAAAAAAAACAGATTTAGATGTTCCTTATTTAACTGTAAAATGTGTACAGGGAAAAGTTTTTGGCCCACAGCCGTTTCTGTCAATTAAAACGAATAAAAAAAGATATATCCATGATAATTTTGATTTTTCTAAAAATAAACAAGAATGGTATTATGCTTTTCATGGGAATACTCTTTCAATTAATGATGTTGATGAAATAGGAATAGCAGCAAATGATCAATTTGGTAATACTCATATAAAAAGATTGAAAATTAAAGGGAATAAAAATCCTAAAGAGTTTTAATAAAAAAAATATTTTTTATCATTTAAATTAATGAAGCCAAAAATTCTCATAATTATAGACATTTCATATACAAAAAGAGATTATAAAAGACTAGGAATTGATACTCTAAAAAAAAAAATTTAACGTTTTTGTTTTTGATTTTACAAAGAATTTTTCAAAAGGATTACATGCTTATAAATTTTCTCACGTAATCTACAAACATAAAGGCTATTATCCTATTAAGAGTATATCATCATTTACTAAATTATTAAAAAAACATAAGTTTAGTAATTGCATAAACTTTGTAGTAAGTAGGGGATTGAAGCCTAAATTATTGGATATTCTAAAAAAAAATAAAGTTCCAATCATATTAGTTCAAAATGGACTTTGTGTAGAACCGGGCACTCCAAGGACTTTAGTGCAAAATCTCCATATTCTTAGTTTAAAATTTACTAATAAAAAAAGATTTTTAGCGTTCATAAAAAATCAAATTAGTAAAATAAGAAATAGGTTTATTGAAAAAGTACCTCATTTTTTTTATGATAAGATGATTATAACTGGAAAAATTGGAGTAAAACACCCTGGTGTTGGTTTAAATACCAAAATTATTTATGCTCATAGTTTTGATTATGATAAATATATAGGTAGTTTTGATTATGATAAATATCTAGGTAAAGATAAAATACCTAAATTAGAAATTAAAAAACCCTATGCATTGTATATAGATCAATATCTACCACTTCACCCAGATGCTGAAATATATATGGAAGCAAGTCCTAGGTGCACTCCAGAAAAGTTTTATCCAGCTTTAAATAATTTTTTTAATATTTTTGAAAAAAAATATAATATGGATATTATTATTGCTGCACACCCTAAATCAGATTATGAATCCAATCCAAAATTACTTGATGGAAGAAGAATTATTAGAAATAAGACAATGAGTTTAATCAAAGATTGTGAGGTTGTATTTGCACACAGTAGTGTAGCTATTGCCTATGCAGTTCTTTATAAGAAGCCCATTATTTTTTTATTATCTAATGAATATATAAGATCTTTTGATAATTATACTCCTGCTGTTTCAGCGAAAATTCTTAACTCCACATGTTTTAATATAGATGATAAAAATAACAATTCTAAAATTCAAAATATTAATTTATTTAAAGTGGATAAAAAAAAATACAAAATATACAAAGATGATTATATTAAATATCCAACCAAATCTAATAAATCATTTTGGGAAATATTTAATGAAAAAATATGATCTTATAATTAAATATTTATTTATTATAGATCATATCTTGCTTTAGAAATTATAAGAAAATATGAAAAAAATAGATACAGTATTTATAACTTCATCTTACAGATCTGGCAGTGCATTGTTTACAAAAATGCTGAATGTAAATGATAAGATTAAAGTTAGTGCAGGCACCATAAATTTTTTCAGATATTATTTCAAAAAAAATGAGTCGATAAAAAAAAAGGTCAACTACCAATCTCTTATAAAACAATTTTGTTTCAGATCTAAGCATAGGTTTGGTATTAACCTAAATTATAATGAAATTACTTCACATACAAAAAAAAATGCTATTAATTACTCAGATATTTACAGGTTAATGTGTTCTAAAATTTTTAAAAATAAAAAATTTACTATTACAGGAGAGCATGCGGGAAATGAATGGAGAAATATTTCAAATTATTTAAAAATTCTTCCTAAAGGAAAGGTAATTATTTTGTTGAGAGACCCAAGAGATATTCTTTGTTCTTTTAAAAAAATAACTATTGCAAAAAGAAATGATTATTTAATTTCTATATTCAATTATGTTGATCTTATTGATTACACATATAATTTAAAAAAATATTATAATAAAAAAATTCACATTGTTAAATTTGATGAACTAAAAAAAAATTCTAGCTCCACAATAAAAAAAGTCTGTAAATTTTTAAAAATAAAATATGATCACAAAATGATTAATGAAGAATACTTTAAGGGAATAGATGGTAAAAAATGGGATCAATCTAAAGTTTCTCCATTTACAGGTAAACTAAAAAAACAGAATGTAGACAGATGGAAATCAATAATAGGAATGGAGGACCTTTTTTTGTGCGAATTTATAGCAAAAAAGCAAATGAAAATGATGGGGTTAGAAATATCAAATACAATTTTTGATAAAAAGATAATTAATAAAGGTTTCAATAAAATAACAAGTAGCAATTTATTAACAGAGTCATTTGTAAAATGGATTAATAGTCAGGAAGGAAATGATCAATTTCCATTGGACCCAACAAATCCAAAAAATTATGATTATAGTGACTTCAAGAATCCGAAGATGTTTAAATTGAAAAATAAAAAATTAAACAAATAAGAAAACTACATGTTAATCTATGTAGACCGTACTAAGAACAAATACTATTTTTTATAAGTTCTTTATCTATTATATTTTTAATCATTGAAAAACATTTTTTAATAGTCAAGTTGGTTGTGTCAATCAAAATAGAATCTTTTGTTCTTTTTAATGGAGATATTTTTCTTTTATAGTCACTTTGGTCTCTTTTTTTTATACTTTTTAAAACATCGGTATATTTTATTTCTTTATTTAATGCCTTTAATTCTTTGTATCTTCTTTTAGCTCTAACTTTGATGTCTGCCGTTATAAAAAATTTAAAGTCAGCATCAGGTAAAATTTTATATGTGATGTCTCTCCCATCTAAACATGATCCATTATATTTTTTTGGTGGGTTGTATGCATATTGTTTTTGAATAACATCAACTAATTTTCTAATCTCCTTATTTTTTGAAATAATAGAAGCTTCTATTCCTATTTCATTGGGTAATAGTTTCTTGTTCTCAAGTTCGCTCAATTTAATTAATTTAATTTTTTTTTTAACGTAAGTTAAACTAAATTTTTTTGGATTTTTAATTTTATAATAAGCCAATACACGGTAAATTTTTCCAGTATCTAGATAAAATAAATTATAGTGTTTAGAAATTAACTTTGATTGCGTTCCTGCACCTGCACCAGCGGGAGAATCAATAGCAATTTTTATACTTTTTTTATTCACAGTATTCTTATATAAGACCACCAAATGAAAAAAAACAGTAAAGGAATTTTATTTTGGGTCACGGGGTTATCTGGTTCTGGAAAAACTGAAATATCCAAAAATATACTCTCTGAGATTAAAGAAAATTATGGCCCTACAGTTCTTTTTAGTGGTGATGATATTAGAAAGATTTTTAATTTAAAAGGCTACTCATATGAAGATAGATACATAACAGTTATGAAGTATTGCAAGTTAGCCAAGTCAATAACAAACCAAAATATCAATGTCATATTTGCAGTCGTAGGTATGATGCATAGTGTTAGAGCCTGGAATAAAGAAAATATAAAAAATTATGTTGAAATTTATATCAAAACTGATTTGCAAAAGATTATTAAAAAAGGAAAAAAAAGAATCTATCATCAAAATAAAGATAATATTATCGGATTAGATATAAAAGCAGAAAACCCTAAAAATCCTCATATAATATTGCATAACAAATTTGAAAAAAATATTAATTTTTATTCATCTGATTTAATGGCCAAAATTAAAAAATATCTTAATTAATTAAATGTTTTTTAGACAGTAATTTCGAGATTTTTGGATTCATCAAATACTCAGGTATCGACTTATTCTTCTTCAATAACCCCCTAATTAGAGAACCACTGATTTTTTTAATATTTTTTTTTGAACAATTTTTATCTAAACATTTTGTATTTTTTATTTTGTTACAATTAGAACAATAATAAGGTTCAGCACCAGCAATAATTTTAATATTTAATTTTTTTTGATTTTTATAGCAAAAATTTTGTGATTGTTTATAGTTATAGAAATCTTTAAAACCTGCATGATCTCTACCTACCCAAAAATGAGTGCAACCATAATTTTTTCTTACAATTGCGTGTAATGCTGCTTCTCTATATCCGGCATATCTAGGATAAGAAAAAAAAGGTATAGAAAAAACTTTATTAGAATCAAAAAATTTCGCAGCCAATTTATTTGTTTTAAGTATTAAAGCATCACTATACTCACCTTTTTTATACTGACCAATTAGAGGTTGAATTAATAAAGCACCAAATTTTTTAAATAAAAAACTATGTATCCATTGATGTGCTTTATGAGGAACGTTTCTAGTGTGAAAGCTTGATAGTTTTAAAATTTTTTTAACCTTCAATGTTTTTTTAAATAATGATGGCGATAGAAAGTATTTATGTCTTAGATTTATTTTATTTTGTTTTTGAAAGTCAAAATGCATAAACTTATAATTTTCATTAATAAATTTTTTATAATAAGGATGTTTTAAATAATTTATTCCATAAATTTTTTTAGATATTTTTTTTTTATCTAGATTATAAAAATTAACATTATAGATGTTTATTAAATATTTATTTTTATAGTATAAATCGAAACTTTTTTTTTCTTGAAATCTTAAATAAATTTCTTTAGTTACACCAAATGTAATCGGCAATGGAAAAAATTGATTTTCATATCTTTTATTATTAATTATTTGAATAAATTCTTCTTTTGATACAAAATTTTTTAATGGGTAAAAAACATTATTACGTAAATTTATTAAATCAGAAAATTGATTTTTGTTAAGATGTATTTTGTCCATTTTTATGATAATATGCTCGTAAATACTCTAAATATATATATAAAAATACCATAAAAAAGATGTTATTTGACTTTGCAATAATTGGATTTGGTGTGATAGGAGTTGAAACTCTCTATGGTATCCAAAAAATTTTACTTAAAAACACAAGCAAAAAAAAAATTAAAATAGCTATAATTGAAAAAAACCTAAAAAATATTCCAGGTGGAGTTGCGTATAGCCAAGAAAATTCAAAATTTGGTTACTTTAATAACCCTTTAAGATTGTCACACCCTAATTTTATTAAATGGTTTAATTTAATTGATAATAAACAAAAACTAATAAATTTTTCAAAAAATAATCCAAATTATAATCTTAATATTTGGTTAAAGAATAACGAATCAATAATAAAAAAAAATTTTAAAGATTATAAAGAAATATATTTGCCGAGACTGGTTTATTCTTTTTATTTAAAAGATAAAATAATTGAATTTTTAAAATTAAAAAAACAAATAAATATTTCTTTAAAATTTTATAATGGTGATGTTAATAACCTTAATAATGATAATCATTATAATATTTTCTCAAAAAAATTATTTAATGAATTCATCATTAATTCAACTGAAAATAATTTTATACTAAAGAAGCATAAATCTAATATTAAAAACATAATAAGATCAAAAAAATTAGTAATAGGAACTGGAATTGTCCCACCTAAGAAGATTAAAATAGTTACAATCTATAAAAATTCTAATTACATTTGGGACTTTTACAGCAGTGGTGGCACTAACAATCTGATTAAAAAAATTAATATAGCTTTAAAAATAAAAAAAAAAATAAATCTGATTTTTATTGGTAATAAAGCTGGCTTGTTAGAAACAATGCAAGAAATAGAAAAACTCATTAAAGATAATAAAATTAATATTAAAATAACTTGTATTTCAAAAAACATACAAACACTTCAAAAAGCTCAAAGGTCAAAAAATTTTGATTTTTTTCAATTTAAATATTTGGTTAAAAGTAATATCAATAAAATTAAAAAAGCTGAATATATACTCCAGTTGCTCAAAACGGAGTTTAAGTACGCTATGTTAAGTGGTTTTAATAAGTATGATGTTTGGACAAATGTGTTAAAAAATAAAATTATGTCTACATGTTATAATAGACTAAGCGAAAAAGAAAAAATAAATTATAATCTTTCTATATTTCCTTTAATCAGAAATATTACAAGATACACCTATCCAGACACTGTAAGTGCTAAAAATAGACTCGAAAGAGCAAATAAGATAAAATTTATAAAAGATAGGGTAATAAAAATTACCACATATAAAAATGATTTAATTTTAGGAACACAATCTGGTAAATCATTAAAAGGTGAAATTGTAATTAATGTTTCAGGCCCTGTAAGTATTGTAGATAATAAAAATGAAATTAAATTGATATCATCTCTAAAAAAAATTACAAAAAAATTTAATAAGAGAGGTTTTTCACCAAATAATAATTTTATGCTTGAGAAAGACCTATATTTACCAGGAACATTGTCTAATAACTTTAATCCAGGCAGAGAGACCATAATCAAAGCAATTACTAAAAATGCCCATAAGGTTGCAAAACATATTTTAAGTTAATGTCTTAAATTCAATTAATTTATATTAATGTTATATTTTTTTGTATTCTTTTCTTGAATTTTTTCCAAAGATAGTTATTTCATTAAAATAAATCTATAATGAAAAAAGATCAATTATCTTGGGAAGAATTTTATAAAGAAAGCCAGAATAGATCTTCACTACCAAAAAAAGTAAATGAATTTAATAGATTAGTTGCTCACACTAAAAATTTCTTTATCATATCAGGATATGGTGCATTCACCCCTGGTTATTTGCTCATTATTTCAAAAGATTTTCTTCCATCTTTTGGATTTGTGGAAGAAGACCAGTTAAATGAACTTAATTTTATAATAAAACTTTTAAAAGAAAATATTACTCAAGAAATAAAAAGGAATTCAGTAGTATTTGAACATGGAATGTGTGCGTGTATTGGTGGATTAGATAGGGCTCATATTCACATAATGAGCGTCCCAAAAAATACAGATAAAAAGAGTATTAAAGATGCAATTAATTTAACACTTTATAACCGTAAAGTTGGAATAGAATATATTGAATACAATAATTATAAACTTCGAAATACTCATGACATTAACCACATCTATGAAGACCTAGAAAAAAATAAAAAAAAAAATAAAGAATTCAAAGTAGTCGGAAATCTTTTCAAAATCAAAGATATTAAAAATTTAAAAGTAGAGAATTGGCCTTTGGTAACACTAAATCACATTAAAAAAAATGGGCATTATGTTTATTTTAACAGTGATTTTGATTCATCATCTTTTTTAACAACGAAAAATTTTGAAACACAATTTGGAAGAGAGGCTGTATACCAAAATGAATTAATCTTAAATGATGAGTTTAAAAAAAAAGTAACAGCGTTGAAGAAAAATAATCAAACTTTAAATGTATGGCAATGGCAACACTATATGTTTGAGAAAGATATTTTAGATTCTATGAAAATAGCCAAAACTGGAATATCTAAACTCAAAAATAAATATGCAAATGAATATAATGAATTTGAGTTAAAAATTATTTAATGAAAAATCTCAATAATTTTAAAAATAAAAAAGTTGTAATTACTGGGCATAATGGTTTTTGGCAGTGCATGGATACCAAAAGAGACAAAGATAAATTAGAAAAATTTTAAAAAATAAGTAGAGTAATTTGAAACATAAAATTCTTATTGTTGGTGGAACTGGCTTTCTAGGATATCATTTAGCAAAAAAATGTCTTTTAAAAGGCTGGATAGTACACAGTATATCAACAAGTAAACCAAAAAAAATAAGATTTTTAAAAAAAGTAAAGTATAAAATTTTAGATATAACTAACAAAAAATTATTTAAAAAAAAATTAAACTTTAATTACGACTATGTAGTTAACCTTGGTGGTTATGTTAATCATAGTGAAAAAAAAAAAACTTATAAAAGTCATTATATTGGATGTAAAAATTTAGTAGATTTTTATTTAAAAAAGAAAATTAAATCTTTTATCCAAATTGGAAGTTGTGTTGAATATGGTTCTATAACATCACCACAAAAAGAGGCTTCAAATATAAATATTAATGAAATAAAATCTACATACGGAAGAGCAAAATTGTTATCAACAAAATATTTATTAAACAAATTTAATAAATATAGATTTCCTTGTACAATATTAAGATTATATCTTGTTTTTGGTCCTCGCCAAGATTTTAATAGATTTATACCAATTATAGCCAAAGGATGTATAGAAAATTCAAAATTTGCTACATCAGATGGTTCACAATTAAGAAGTTTTTTATACGTTGATGATTTTTCAAATGCTGTTTTTAAATGTATTAAGAATAAAAAAGCAAATGGTCAGGTTTTTAATATTAGTTCAGATAAATCAATTAAACTAAAAAAAGTTATTACTTTAATTAAAAGATTAGTTAAAGGTGGGCGACCAAATTGGGGCAAAATTAAGTTGAGAAAAGATGAATTATTAAATTTATATCCCAATATTCAAAAAGTAAAAAAAGAATTAAATTGGAAACCAAAAGTTAATTTTGAAAAAGGATTAAAAAAAACAATAAATTATTATAAGAAAACTCTTTAGTTCTATATATTAAGCTATATTAAACCACTTTAATATTATAATTAAAATTAACTTATTTAAAAATATTTAAAATGATAGCAATAGTAATTGGAACTAGACCAGAGTTAATTAAAATATTCCCATTAGTAAATTACCTAAAAAAAAAGAATGTAAGATTTAAAATTATTCATACGGGCCAACATTACTCAAAAAATCTAAATGATATATTCTTGAGTGACTTTGCAAATTTAAATCCTGACTATAATTTAAGAGTAGGATCGAAACCGCACGCAGAACAAACTGCTTTAATGATGATTGGCATAGAAAAAATTATTAAAAAAAATTCATTAAACTCTTTAATAGTATATGGAGATACAAATTCAGCTTTAGCAGGAGCCTTAGTTGCCTCAAAGATTGAAAATTTAACCCTCATACATTTGGAGGCAGGTTTAAGAAGTTTTGAAATAAAAATGCCGGAAGAAACAAACAGAAAAGCTATTGATCATATTTCAGATATATTAATAACAACAACAAAATTAGCAAAAAAATTTTTAATTAGTGAAGGTATAAGTAAAAAAAATATTTTTTATTCAGGAAATACAATTGTGGATGCAGTTAAATTTTGTAAGATAAAAATAAAAGATAATTATATTCTTTTAAAAAAATTTAATTTGATAAAAAAAAAATATTTTTTGTTAACTCTCCATAGACAAGAAAATGTTGCAAATAAAATAAAATTTTTAAAAATTATTAATTCCTTGAATGATGTAATCTTAAATTTTGATACAGATATTATTTTTCCTGCACACCCAAGAACAAAAATTTTTTTAAAATCTTTGAATATAAAACTTAATAAGAGAATAAAATTAGTTGAACCAATGAATTATATCAATTTTTTAACATTAATTCAAAATTCAAAATTGATAATAACAGACTCTGGTGGCATACAAGAGGAAAGTTGTGTAATGAAAGTTCCATCAATTACTTTAAGAACTAGTACAGAAAGACAAGAAACTATTCGAATGGGAGCAAATATTTTATCAAAATATGATAGTAAAAATTTATTAATAAATATTAATAAAATTTTAAGTAGAAAGATAATTTGGAAAAGCCCTTATGGAAATGGTAAAGCATCTATTGAAATATATAAAATTTTAAAAAAATTAAAAAAATTATGAGATTAAGTGTTGTAGTACCAGTATATAATGAGGGTAAAAATATATTAATTTTACTCAATAAAATTAAAAAAAATATCTCACATGATGACGAAATAATAGTCGTAGAAGATGGAAGTGTAGATAATACACAGGATGAAATTAAAAAATTTGAATGCAAATTACTTACCCATAAAAAAAATATAGGAAAGGGCCAATCTTTGATAGATGGAATTGATCATGCTAAAGGTGATATTGTTTTATTTTTAGATGGGGATGGGCAAGATGATCCCTCGGAAATTCCAAAGTTACTTGAGGGAATTGATAAAGGATATGATTTTGTAATTGGGTCAAGATTTGTAGAAGATGATAAAAAAAAAATCACCAGATACACGAAAACGGCTCTTTCAAACATTAATTGGTTTGGAAACAAAGGTTTAACTTTTTTTATAAATTTTCTTTTTGGATTAAATATAAATGATACACAGTCTGGTTTTAAATGCTTTAAAAGAGATGCCATTAAAAACCTAAATTTAGTATCAAAAAAATACGAAATTGAGACTGAAATCATTATTAAATCAAAAAGAGATAAATTAAAGATTCTAGAAGTTCCCGTGTTTAGATATGAGAGAAAACATGGAGAGTCTAAACTCTTTGATATTCCTTTTGGAAGATTAATATTTATGTTAAAGGTTTTAAAAGTAATTATTTATGGATATATTTTTTGGAAATGATGTTTTGGAAAAATAAAAAGGTCTTAGTTACAGGCGCTGATGGTTTTATTGCTTCTCATTTAACAGAGAGACTAATTGATGTTGGTGCTAAAGTAAGTGTAATTATAAGAGGGACTTCTAAAAGTGGAACAAATAAAAACATTTTTCAAAATGTCAGTAAAAATTATGTAAGAAAAATTAAAAACGTAATTTCCTGTGATATATCTTCAACAGATGTAATTAATCATATAGTGAAATTGAAACCTGATTTTATATTTCATCTTGCGGCATCTGCTTATGTGCCATATTCTTTTGATCATCCTTTAGAGGTTAATGAAGCTAATGTTATTGGAACGTTAAATATTTTAGAAGCAACAAAATTGCTTCCAAATTTAAAAAAGATTGTTTGTACTTCATCAAGTGAAGTTTATGGAAGTGCTTTAACTAAATCTATTAATGAAGGTCATCCTTTAAATCCAACCTCACCTTATGCAGCCTCAAAAGTTGCAGCTGATAGATATTGTTACTCTTATATAAAAACTTATAATTTACCACTCACGATTATAAGACCTTTCAATACTTATGGACCTAGACATACCTACGATGTTGTTCCTAAATTTATTAAGATGGCTCTTTCAAATTCAGATATAACAGTTCACGGCAATGGAAAACAGTCTAGAGATTTAACTTACGTAAGTGATGCTGTAGAAGCTTTTTTAAAAGTTGGTGCTAGTAGAAAGACTAATCAAAAAGTTATTAATTTTGGAACAGGAAAACATCATAATATAATTTTTTTAGCAAAGACAATAAAAAAATTATCAAAAAGTAAATCAAAAATAATTTTTATTAATCAACGAAAAGCAGAAGTGCAAAGATTAACTTGTGACGCGTCACTTTGTAAAAAATTAACCGGTTGGAAGCCTAAGATGGATATTAGAGAGGGCTTACTAAAGAATATAGAGTGGGCAAAAAAAAATTGGACAGTCTAAAGACAAACACAATTAATAAAAATCTTAACTTAGCTCTAAATTGGTTAACTAAATCGGGCATTCAAAATAAAAATAAAAATAAATCAATAGAATTTGGTGCCTATAATGCATGGTATGATTGTGAAAATAAAAAATACTCATATATGTATTCTGAGATCACAGGGTATCTAATAACTTCAATGGTTTATCATTACAAAATTACAAAAAATGTGTTTTACTTAACAAGTGCTAAAAATGCTGCAGATTGGCTTATTAGAAATGCTCAAGATGAAAATGGTGGTTTTAAGTGTCTTTTTTTAATCAATAAAAAATTAAATTATGCAAAAAAAAAAAATTATATCTATTCATTTGATAATGGAGTTATTATCAATGGACTTGTTAATCTTTATAATGCAACAAAAATCCAAAAATATTTAAAAGCTGCTGAAAAATCTGCAGATTTTTTAAGTTTAAATTTTATAAAAAAAAATGATGAAATTAGACCGGTTTATGATGTTAAGGAAAAAAAATTTATTAACAATTCAAAAGAGTGGTCATTGGTGTCTGGCTCTTATCACACAAAAATTGCTATGGGGTTTTTAAATTTATATAAAACTACAAAAAAAACTTTTTATCTAGAATGTGGGAAAAAGATATTAAAAACATATTTAAAAAAACAAAAAAAAAGTGGAGAATTTATATCAACACAATATAACACTAACCTTCATCCTCACTGTTATTCTTTAGAGGGCTACTGGTCTTGTGGTAAATTTTTAAAAAATAAAAAATTCAATTCAGTTTCGTTAAAGGGAATAAAATGGGTTCTAAAAAATATTAATTTAGATGGTTTTCCACCCAGACTAAAATTTAAAAATAATTTTAATTTTGTTGAAAGAATAGACATATTATCACAAACATTGAGATTAATAGTTTTGCACAAAGAAAAATTGGACTTAAATAAATTGGATAAAGATAAAATTAAAAAATTAATTAAAAATATTATGAATAATCAAAAATTAGATTCAAAAAATCCCAAAATTAAAGGTGGTTTTATCTGGGGAAAAAAAAGTAATGGAGAGAAAACTAACGATGTTAATGCGTGGGTAACAGCATTTGCGGCACAAAGCCTGTCAATTTTAAAGGATAATAGATCAAATAAAATTTTAAAATCTAATCCTTTTTATCTAGTTTAGTTTTTGAAAAATTTTAAAAGATATAGATCAATAAATAATCTTGCAATTCTATCAATTACTCTTGGTCTTGAGTAATTTATTAAATAGAATTTAATAAATCTATTTTTATGTTTTTCAATTTTAGAAAATTTTTTAGTCATGTCCTTGTAATAAAATGTTTTAATCTTGAGAAGCTTTAATAAAGAGATTTTAATTTTACTTAATTTTTTTATCTCATGACCTATAATTGTGTGAAAAGAAATAATGTTTATATCTTTTTTTAAATTAATTTTTTTATTGAGAGTATAATAAAAATATACAACTCTACTTACTGATTTTTTTATAGATAAATCTGTACTTATTAAATAAAAATTATTACACTTTTTTTTCATTTGATAAATAAAATTCATATACTTTTTAATATAATCAAAAAACTCTTCTTTGGAGCATTTACAAATATTATAATGGAAACCTGAAAGTATAATTATATCAAAATTTTTAATTTGTTTGGGGTCAGTCCAAGCTTTACGAAAGGATATATTAGTCACTTGATTATTTTTGAATACATAATAAAAGGTTTTAACTATGTCTGAACTTTTGCCGATTACTAAAATATTATTTATAGAATTCATAAAAGTTGATTAAGTGAAATTTTTAAATTATGCAATTGTTGGATCAGGTTTATGCTCCTTTATAGCATCTTTAAAGGTAAAAAAATCTTTAGTTTTAACTAAATTAAATCACAAAGCATCTGATGTAACTAAAGTATTAAATTTTTATGAATATAATAATCCAGGTGGAAACACTAATATCTGGGGAGCATATATTAATTTAGAAAGATTTAAAAAATTTTTAACTTCAAATAAAAAATTTCGTATTTTCTATGAAAATAATAGTATTTTTACCACTTCAAGAATTTCAACGAAAAGTCACTTCAATAAAATTGGTTTTATTCAAAACAAAAAAACAAAAAAAATTTTAAGATTGAATAAATCATTTTTCAAAAATCCAATTAATTTTGATTTAAAAAAAATAACTATTAATAAAAATCATGTTGATCTGATCTCAAGCAAAAAAACATTCAGGGTTAAAAAGGTTAACCTTTGTATTGGTAATATAGGTTTAATTAAAGTATTGAAACAATCAAATTTAATTTCTAATCACGATATTATTACTTATGAGGATAGTTCAATTAAATATGTTTTAAATTTTAATTTAAATCATAAAAAATTTTATTATATACCAATGTCTTTAAAGCAAATAGTTGAAAAATTATTTTATAAATCACATTTTTATAATATTAATGAAAATAATAATAATTTAATTGTTCAAGGAGTTAGCAAAGAAAAAAAAATCTTTAAATTTTCAACTTTAAAACTGTTAAATGCTCAAAAAAGCTTTCATAGAGGTATGACAACCAATCATATAGCAAATTTAAGAATCAATAATATTCCTATAGAAAAATTTATAAGAAAAAAATCTAAAAGAGTTATTGTTAATAATTCAGGTACAATTTCAAAATATATACCAGGCTCAATATCTCAAGAATTAATTTTTAACACGTATGTTAAAAGTTAAAATCTTAAAAAACTAAAAAAATTTATTTTAGAAAAAGTTGGGTGAAGCGACCATAAATGAAAAAAAATTATTAGACTATAGAATATAAAATTTTTTCTCAAAAAAGAAGAAAAATCAAACATATAAAAAATTCCCATTAGAAGAATTGGGTAGCAAAGAGTAGCTATTCTAACTACATTTCTACCACTGTTATCTGGTCCACCTAATATTGGCTGAGCAATCATCATGATGCAAATAAAAAATATTATAATTATATTCATGTTTTTAAAACTCTTTTTTTTTGAAAAGATAGCGATTAAAAGAGGAGCAAAGCTTACCAATGGTAATGCTAAAAAGCGTATCAACTCATCAACTTTATTAAAATCAAAAAAAAGTATATTATATGCATTGGAAATTGGAAAGTTGGTTGTGGACATGAGATTGCCAATTTTTATTATTATGTAAAAAGAACAAATTGTAACGAGTATATAAAGATACAGCGTGACTTGCTTAAATTCCTTGATTTTAATAATATAAAAAAGAATTACACTAAATGTGTAAGCAATGGCTGTCTGTCTTAAAAATATTGAAAAAATTGAAATAAAAAAAACTAATTTTTTTTTTTCAAATATTATTCCATAACCGATTAAATAACCTGTAATAAAGAAAATAATATCATGAACAAGGATGGGGTTAAAAATTCCATATCTAATAGTGTATGGATTACAAAAAAATAAAGAAAAGAAAAGTATAGATGATCTAAAATTTAGATCTAATTTTTTTGTTAAAAAAAAATTAGAAACATCGTTAAAAAAATAAAAATAAAATTTACTACTTTAAAAACATCAAATAAGTCTTGGTTAGTTAAAAAAGATAATAATCCAATTATATATGGTATGAGAAATCTTTGAGCATCATGCTTGGCTACAATATCATTTTTAATCGTTAATTCAGGTGCTTTATTTGCTATTTCATAAAAACTAATTATGTCTGCTTGATTGGCAGTATAGATTAGACCATCTAAACTCAAATAATTTGTAGTAAAATATAAAAAAATTAAAATATAAATAAAGTATATTAGTAATTTATTCTGCTCATTTTTTAGATTAAACATATTGCATCATTAACTTGAAAGTTCACTATTTTCAATAATTTAAATATAAATACAAAAACTTAATTATGAATGTGATAAGTATTATTATACTATTTTTTAATAGAGAGGTTTTTTTAAGAAGTTACAAAACCTATCATATCACGAACATATCAAAATTAGGAATTGATTTTTGTAGATAATAATTCTACAGACTAAGTAATGCAAAAACTTTTTTTTTCTATATAAACAAATTGTGCCTCTAGTTAATATTATTATGACCTGCCATAATGGTGAAAAATACATTAAAACAGCTGTTAATAGCATATTAAATCAAACATATAAAAACTGGCAGTTAATTTTTTTTAATAATTTTTCAACAGATAAATCTTTAGAAATTGTTCAAAGTTTTCAAGACCCTAGAATAAAATATTTTACCACCGACAAATTATTAAATCTTGGTCAAGTGCGAAAGAAAGCAATTGAATCTTGTAATGGAGAATATATATGCTTCTTAGATGTAGATGACTTTTGGGTTGATGATAAAATTGAAAAGCAAGTATCAAAATTTAAAGAAAATAAAAATATTGATCTAATTTATAGTAATTATTATTTATTAAATGAAAATATAAAATCTAAGAAGATTAAAAAATTATATCAAGGTATTTGTCCAAAAGAATTATTAGAAAGCTATATAGATGGGAATCCTATAACAGCCTGGTTAACAGTGATGGTTAAAGCAACATGTATCAAAAAATTAGAATATACATTCGACCAGAACCTTCATATTACATCTGATATGGATTTTTTTATGAGATTAAGTCAATATTGCGTGATAGATTATGTTGATAGTTTTATGGCTTATTATAGGATTCATGATGAAAATGAGTCCAAATCAAAGTCAGATGAAATTGCAGAATACGCATATATTTGTAATAAATATCAAGAAAATAAAAAAATCAAAAATTTATTAGCCTACAATAATTTTTCAGATAAAATTTTTATTAAAAATTTTATATTTAATCAAATTTCTAAAGATTTAATGATGAGTTATAAATTAAATATTAAAAAACCCATATTTAGATTTATATTTTTATTAATTCAAATATTACCAAAAAATATTCTACAAAAATTATATAAATGTTTCTATTAATTTTATGATAGATAGGACAGAATATATATTTTTTTCAAATGGACAAAAAGGAGGTTTGGCGACCTTCCTTAATGATCATATGAATTATTTATCTCGGTCCAAAAAAAATTTATCTTTAATAGAAGATAATCCAAAACAAACTTATGAAAACTTAAATAAAAAAATTAAATTATATAAATTTAAAAATAATAAAAAAAAATTAGATCAAATTTTAAATACTGGAAATAAAAATAAAATTCTGTTTATTTCTAATTATGCTTTTTTAATTTGGTACTACTTTATATTAAGAAATTTCAGGAAAAAAAATAATAAAATAATTTTGACACTTCATAGTGGTATGTTGACTTTAAATTTAAGAACTTATTTATCTGGACTACTTTTCTCTTTAATTTACCAAAATATAGATTTTTTATTTTTTGGATCAGAATCAGCTAAGAATTGGTGGAAAGAAAAATACCCATGGATGAAAATTAAAGATTCTCCTATTTTGTACAACGGAATTAAAACAAGAAAAAAAAAAAAATTACGCAAAATAAAAAAAACAATTAATATTTCATTTGCTGCTAACCTTGAAAATGAAAATAATCCAATATTTTTTTTAGAAATTTGTACTACAATTTTAAAGATGAAAAAAAACATAGTTTTTAATATTTTTGGAGATGGAAGCCTCCTACATGACTTAAAAAGTATATATGAGAAAAAAAATATTATTTTCCATGGATGGACAAAAAAAAATATAATATTCAAAAAATCAGATCTTTTAATTATTACAAGTAGAGTTAATAATTTTCCATATGCTGCATTAGAGGCAAAAAGTTATGGTATACCAGTTGTTTCTTGTAGTAAGGGAGATATAGATAAAATTATTAAAAGTGGTAAAGATGGATTTATTAAATATACGAATAAACCTGAAGTAATGATTACATTAATA
>MDTF01016784.1_pt1 | contig 24130 bp, 24 predicted proteins | sample 811191 | NCBI WGS metagenome assembly MDTF01 (sample SAMN05326649, study PRJNA326480) | marine metagenome | isolation source: seawater | place: Southern Ocean | collected 2011
GATGTGGAAGCGCAGTAATGCGTGTAGCTGACCAGTACTAATAGCTCAATTGGCTTGATTTATGCACTGAAAAAAATTTTTATGTGATTTTAAAGATAATTGATTTTTATTTTATAACCCCAGCTTAAACAGTTGGGGTTTTTTTTTGAGCTTTAATAATTAAAGTAAAGAAAAAATTATAAAAAAGTGTTCGTTTTGATTAATATCCTGAAAATCGATTAAAAAATTTTGATAGCCAATTATTATTTTTATCTATAAAAAAACAATTTTTTTTTTCATTTTGTAAACTAATTAGTATATTCATACTATATGAAAAGTAAAAATTACTACCTAAACATCATAAAAAAAATTGAAAATATTAGAAAAAAAAATAATGTTAACTGGATGAATTTGTTACGCTTAGCATTTAACGAGTCTCCAAAAAAAGCCGCATCAATAATGGCTAAAATATATCAAGATGATGCAAAAATTAGTCATTTAGTTAAAAAATTAACAGATTAAATTGAAAACATTTTAATAACAGGCGCTGGAGGTGATAGCTCAATTGAACTTTTAATTTATTGAAGAAAAAATATATTTTATTTTTTTGTGATAAAAATTTATCTTTAATAAATAATCAAACACCCAAAAACAAAAAACTAAAAATACCCCCCCCAACTATTTCAAAGTATTACTTTAAAATACTAATAGGTAGATTGGAATACAATGTTGCTTTTCTAATTATGGGTAAGACCACAAAGAGTGAAATACGTTTTCAATCTAAAATTATAGTGAAGAGGTAAGAATAACATGTGCTACTCGTACTCATGGTGTGTTAATTAAATTAAAACTTGGCTCCATTCCAACAATTAAAAAAAATATTTCAGATTTATTAAACTTAGTAAAGAACCCAGTCTTGATTGTTAAAAAATTAATCTTTTTTGTTAAAAATAAAGTTGAGAATATTATAGCTAAAAAATATTTTTTTTACTATCTATCATTTGGTGGTATTAAATCCATGCAAGGTATTAATAATAAAAACACATCAATTATTAAAGCACATAATCTTGATTATGATTTCTTCATAAAAGAAAAATAGATTAAATTAAATAAAAATACTAATTCTCTTGTTTTTTAGATGTAGCATAAAATTAGTAGACACAGTAACCCTTACTAAAAAAGTAAGCTTAAATAATTTTGATGAAAATGAAGCAATAATATAATAAGAACGGTTAAAATTACATTATAACTTTATGCAAATATTAAAAAAAATATTATTTTTACTTACACCTCATGAACGTAAGCGTGCATTTTTATTATTAATTATGATTATAATAATGGCATTGATGGATGTGATTGGTGTGGCATCTATCTTACCTTTCATGACAGTTTTGACAAACCCTAGCCTTATAGAGACAAACTACATTTTAAATACTATGTTTCAAGTTTCAAATACGTTTGGAGTTGAAAATAATCAGCAATTTATCTTTGCTTTAGGTGTTCTAGTTTTTGTGCTCTTAGTTTCCTCAATTGCTTTCAAAGCGCTTACAACTTATGCACAAATGCTATTTGTTGAATGGCGTCAACACAGTATTGGTAAACGTTTGATTGAAGGATATTTACATCAACCTTATAGCTGGTTTTTAGGTCGCCATAGTGCTGATCTTGGAACAAATATTTTATCAGAAGTGGGTGTAATAGTTTCAGGAAGTATAAGACCATTGATGGAAATAATTGCTAAAAGTATAGTTTCAATTGCACTTATAGTTTTATTAATTATGGTTGATCCAAAACTTGCGCTAATAGTTGGATTTACACTTAGTATAGTATTTGCACTTATTTTTTATTCTATACGTATTTATCTTATTCGAATTGGAAAAGAGCATTTGAAAAGCAATCAATTGCGGTATGCAGCTGTTATTGAAGCCTTTGGTGCTGCAAAAGAGGTTAAAGTTGGAGGATTAGAACAAACTTATATTGATCGGTTTTCTAGTTCCACTGAGACATATGCTCGGACTGGGGCATCAGCACAAGTTTTAGCTCAAATGCCTCGTTTCATTTTAGAAGCCATAACTTTTGGTGGGGTATTATTGATGTTATTATTTATGATACGTCAGTCTGGAAGTTTTATTAATGCTTTACCTATTATCAGCTTATATATTTTTGCTGGCTATCGCTTAATGCCAGCATTACAGCAGATTTATTCTGCTTTTACCGCACTAACTTATTCGATGCCTTCACTCGATGCTTTAACTAATGATATCAAAAGTCATAAAAAATTTAATGAATTTCAAGATCAAGGAGTTTTATCTATAAATAAATCAATTATTTTAAAAAATATTAATTACAATTACCCCAATGCATCACGTACAACTTTAAAAGATATTAATATCAATATTTCTGCTAAAACTTCTGTTGGAATTGTAGGTGCTACTGGTAGCGGTAAAACTACAACAGTAGATATTATTTTGGGATTACTTGAAGCTCAAAAAGGAACCTTAGAAATTGATGGGAAAATTATTACAAAACAAAATTTAAGATCATGGCAGCGTACTATTGGTTACGTGCCACAACATATTTTTCTTTCTGATGATACTGTTTCTGCTAACATTGCGTTTGGTATTGATCCTAAAAATATTAATCAAGCTGATGTTGAAAAAGCTTCTAAAATTGCAGATTTACATAACTTTATTATTGATGAATTGCCGGAACAATATCAAACCACTACTGGTGAAAGAGGAGTTAGATTATCAGGTGGACAACGGCAACGCATTGGAATTGCGCGAGCTTTATATCACAATCCTAAAGTTCTAATTTTAGATGAAGCAATGAACGCCCTAGATAATGAAACTGAAAAAGCTGTAATGGATGCAATAAATAATCTTAATAAAAATATCACTATTATCTTAATTACCCATCGTTTAAGTGCAGTAAAAAATTGTGATAAAATCTTGTTATTAGAAAAAGGTAAAATTATAAACGAAGGCACATTTGAAGAATTAATCAAACTTAATAAGAATTTCCAAAAAAATACAAATAATTTATAAAAATAAATCTTAGACACAACACGCCTTTTAATATAAGTATAAGGGAGATTATTCAAAATAAAAAAAAGTTGATGCTATCATTAAATCATTACAAAAAATTATTAATAATTAATTAAAAGAAATGCTAAAGAACTCCTCTATTTTAATTACGGGTGGTACAGGTTCATTTGGTCATAGCTTTGTTCCACTTACATTAAAAAAATATAACCCTAAACGTTTAGTGATTTTATCACGTGATGAAATGAAACAGTGGGAGATGGCAAAACTATTTAAAGATGATAGTAGAGTGCGTTTTTTTATAGGAGATGTGCGTGATGAAAATCGACTTCAACGGGCTTTATATGATATAGACTTTGTTGTACATGCTGCTGCAACTAAAATTGTTCCTACTGCAGAGTATAATCCATTTGAATGTATTAAAACTAATATTAATGGAGCTATGAATTTAATAGATGCCTGCATTGATCAAAAAGTAAAAAAAGTTGTGGCTCTTTCAACTGATAAAGCAAGTAGTCCGATTAATTTATATGGAGCGACCAAGTTAGCATCTGATAAATTATTTACTGCGAGTAACTCATCATATGCTGGCGGACATAAAACATCTTTTTCTATTGTAAGATATGGAAATGTAATGGGTTCACGAGGCTCAGTAATTCCATATTTTATGTCATTGAAGGATCAAGGAGAATTGCCCATCACCGATGAAAGAATGACCCGTTTTATGATTTCACTTGATCAAAGTGTTGAATTAGTGTGGCATGCTTTTGAAGATATGGTGGGAGGTGAAATTTATGTTAAAAAAATCCCTTCTATGAAAATTATAGATATTGCTAAGGTTATTGCACCGCAGGCTAAGCATAAAATTATAGGTATTCGTCCGGGTGAAAAATTGCATGAACAAATGATTAGCAGCGAGGATAGCGACTCAACATATGAATATTCTAGTTATTATAAAATTTTACCTCAGATTTTTGAATGGGGAAAGGATAATTTACGTATAAATGATGGTAAAAAGGTGCCTGCAGATTTTATTTATAGTAGTAATAATAATCTAGAATGGATGACAGAATCTGACTTACAAAAATGGATTAATGCCAACCAAGATTTTATTGGTAAAATTTGAAACATGATTCCTTATGGCAGACAAGAAATTACCGAATCTGATATCGACGAGGTTGAAAAAGTATTACGTTCAGATTTTTTAACTCAAGGCCCAACAGTTCCAAAATTTGAAAAAGCGGTAGCTAGTTATTGTGGAGCCAATCATGCGGTTGCAGTTAATAGTGCAACTAGCGCACTTCATATTGCTTGCCTTGCTTTAGATCTAGGCCCAGGAGACTTGCTATGGACATCACCTAACACATTTGTAGCCTCTGCTAATTGTGGTCGTTATTGTGGCGCAGATATAGATTTTGTTGATATTAATCCAAAAACATACAACATGAGTGTTGATGCACTATCAGAAAAATTAATAAAAGCAGAAAAATTAGGAAAGCTACCTAAAATTGTAATTCCAGTTCACTTTGCTGGTCAACCGTGTGATATGCCTGTCATTCATGACCTGTCAAAACGTTATGGTTTTAAAATAATTGAAGATGCATCTCACGCAATTGGTGCATCTTACAATCAAATAAAAGTTGGCTCATGTATTCACAGCGATATTACAGTCTTTAGTTTTCATCCAGTCAAAATTATTACTACTGCTGAAGGGGGTATGGCTTTAACTAATGATAAAACTATTGCAGATAAATTATTCAGATTACGAACCCATGGCATTGTAAATGATAAAACAAAAATGAAAGAACGGCATAAAGATGAAATCTGGAATTATCAGCAGATAGACCTTGGTTTCAATTATAGAATGAGTGATATACATGCAGCTATAGGATTAAATCAAATGAGTCGACTGGATAAGTATGTTAGTCGTCGTCATGAAATAGCCAAATATTACGATACTGAACTTAAAAACCTATCACTAGTAACTCCTTGGCAAGCACCAAATTTCTATTCTAGCTATCATTTATACCCTATACTTACTAAAAATGGTTTAAATAATAAATCCCAAAGACAAGTTTACGATGAGTTAATAAAAAATAATATTGAAGTTAACTTGCATTATACTCCTGTCCATCGACACCCATATTATGAAAATTTAGGTTTTAAAAAAAATGACTTTCCTGTGGCAGAAAAATTTCATCAGGAAGTAATTAGCATTCCAATGTATGCGATGCTTAAAGACGAAGATCAAAAATATGTTATAGAAACTCTAAAAAAAAAAGTGCTACTTATATGAATCTTTGTGTAATACCTGCACGAGTTGGAAGTAAACGTATTAAAAAAAAAAATATAAAATTTTTTTGTGGAAAACCAATTATTGTTTGGTCTATTGAGCTAGCAATTGCAAGCAAGTGTTTTGACAAAATTATTGTAAGTACAGATGATGCTGAAATAGCTGATTTAGCAAAAAATTCTGGAGCAGACGTACCCTTTATACGCCCAAAAACACTTTCAGATGATTATACCGAAACAGTTCCAGTAATTTCTCATGCAATAAAATGGCAAATCGAACATTATCAAAAACCACTTTATGTTTGTTGTATTTATGCTACTGCACCCTTTATTGAAATAAGTGACCTTCAAAGTGGTTTAAAAATTTTAAAAAGTTCTAGTTCGAATTACGTTTTTCCTGCAACAAATTTTGCTTATCCAATTCAACGATCATTTCGACTTAAGAGAAATAAAAAAATGGAGATGTTTTATCCCGAAAATTATAATTCTAGATCTCAGGATTTAGAAGAAGCCTTTCATGATGCTGGTCAATTTTATTGGGGATTAACGGATGCTTGGTTAGAAAACAAAACAATAATTAGTGATGACGCTTCTCCTATATTGATACCTCGTAATAGAGCTATGGACATCGATACGATTGAAGATTGGCAAATTGCTGAAAGAATGTTCGAAGTTATTAATAAAAAAAACAATGATAAAAAATAAGTATGTGTTTTTTAATTTTTTATGATTAAATAATTCACTTATAAATTCATGCTATAATAAAGAAATTTTCTTTATTTAAATATAATTTAATTATGTTTTATTAATGAATAATGTTAATAAAATAGATAATTATTATAACATAAATTTATAAAATTTTAATGAAAAACAAAAAAAACACCTAAATATAATTAAAAAAATTGAAAATGTTAGAAAAAAAAAATAATGTAAATTTGATGGATTTACTTCATCTTTCTTTTGAAAAAGATCTAAAAAGAATTTCATTCATAATGTCTAAAATTTATAAGGATGATGCTAAAATTAGTCACCTTGTAAAAAAATTAATAAATTAAATTAAATTGAAAAGCATTCTTATAACAGGTGGTGGTGGAGCCGGTACAGTAGAAATATGGAAGTTGCTCAAAAATAAATATAATTTATATTTTTGTGATAAGAATGTTGATTTAATAAACAACATAATTCCTAATAAAATAAAATTTCAAGTCCCGTCAGCTAATTCTAAAAATTATTTAGATTATATGTGCCGCTTAACTAAAAAATTAAAAATAGATATTTTTGTTCCTGCTGTAGACGAAGAGATTTTAAAAATATTTACTAAGAAAAATAATTTAAAAAATATATTCTGTCCCAAAAAAAAAATTACTTTAGTTTTTTTAGATAAATATAAAACTTCTGTTTTTTTAAAACAAAACAATTATGATAACCTAAACACACTTATTGTTAAAAATAAGAAAGATTTCCCCCCGTTAAAAAAAATGATAGTAAAGCCAAGATATGGGAGGGGGTCAGCAAAAATACATACGATTTATAATCATACACAGTACGAAAGCTATCTTAATTTATATAATTTAGAATCAAAAGATGTAATTGTGCAAAAATTTATCGATGGAGTTGAATTTACAATTTTTGTTGATTGTAAAGAGAATGGAGACTTAAAAGCTATAATACCAATAAAAATTTTAAATAAAAAAGGAATTACTCTAGCTGGAGAATCTAATAATGATGAAAAAATAATAAATTTTGTTAAAAAATTTAATGAAAAAGTTAAATCATATAATTCATATAACTTACAAATTATAAAGAAAAAAAATAAAATATTTATTCTTGAAATTAATCCAAGAATTTCTACAACATTTATAATGACACTAAAGTTAGGATATGATCCATTCACAGAAAATAATGATAAAAAAATTTTTATACCTAAAAAAAAAATTATACTAAAAAGATTTTGGAGCAATGTATTTGTATGAGCAAAAATATAATTAATTCTTTAAATGATTTTTTTATTGCTGAAATTGGAACAAATCATAACCAAAAAAAATCTTTGGTGAAAAAAATGATACGAGAAGTTGCAAAAACAGAATGTCAGTGTGTAAAATATCAAATTTATGAACCAGATGAAATAGTTAATAAAAAAGTAATGGCATCAGAATATGGACTTAATAAATACTATGGAAATATAAGTGCATATAAAATGTTTGATCAGTATTTGAAAACGCCTAAACAATGGTTCCCAGAATTAATACATTACGCAACAAAATTTAATTTAAAGACCGCAGTAACAATACACGGTGATAATGGTTTAAGATGGGCTATAAAAAATAAACCTCATTATATAAAAATTGCTTCAATGGATCACAATAATTTTCCATTTATCAATAAAATTGTAAGAAAATTAAAAATACCAATATTAGTATCTTTAGGAATGGCTAAAATTGAAGATATAAAAAAATTAGTTAATATTCTATCGAAATATAAATATGGATATGGAATTTTTCATTGCATTTCTCTTTATCCTCCAAAAAAATCAGAATTAAGATTGAAAAATATCTCTTTTTTAAAAAAAAAATTTAATATACCAGTTGGTTTTTCAGATCACGCAACAAACGATAAAATTGGAATGATTGCAAAGTCCTTTGGGGCAACTTTTTTTGAAAAACACATAACTCTTGACCGTAAGATGAAGGGGCCCGATCATGCATTTGCATTAAATTTAAAAAACTTAAATAATTACATAAAAAAAATAAAATGTGTTAAGTCAAGAATTACAAGAGATAACGTAACTAAATTTTTAAACTTGAGTGAAAGAGAAAAACTTGTAAGAAAGAAATATCTTAAAGGTCTCATAGTTTCTAAAAATTTAAAAGAAAACACAATAATAACAATAAAACATATTAAAATTGTAAGACCGCTCGCAGACGGGCCCGAACCAAAAGATATGCTAAAAATTATTGGTAAAAAAGTTCTAAAATCATTTAAAAAAGATGAAAATTTTAATTTAGATTATATTACATAAGTGAAAATTTTAATTTTAGGTGGAACAAAATTTATTGGGGATGCTTTAGTTAAAAAACTTATTAAAAATAAATTAAATAAAATTGACATACTTTCAAAAAAAAAAACAAAAGTAAAAAATATAAACAAGCAATTTCTTTCTAAATTAGAAAATAAACTTTTTAAAAAAAAAAAGACTTATGATTTAATTATTGATTTTATTTCAAAAAATAAAAGTCAAATAATTAGTATCAAAAAAAATTTTAATTTTAAATCTTATGTCTACATTTCAACAATATGGATAGATAAAAAAAAAAAATATAACAATTTTAATTCCAAAAATTATAACTCTCAATTTTTGCCCAAGATAACAAGAAATTATATTGATTATAAAGTTAAACTAGAAAAAATTATAAAAAAAGAATTCGGAAATAAGATAAAAATTTTGAGATTACCTATAATTTTTGGAATTAAATCTCCTAGAATTCAATATTATATTGATAGAATTTTTCTTAATAAGCAAATTATTCAATCAAAAAATTTTTATAGAACCCATATATCTTATTGTGATTTGCCAGCTTTGATAGATTTCTTAGCTAACTTTATTAAATATACAAATAAATATAAAAAACAAATTTATTACGTAATTACAGGTACAATTTCAATGAGTAGATTTATTTCTCTAATATCAAAAAAATTAAAATTAGATGTAAAGATTTTTATTTATGATAAAATTTTTTTATTAAAAAAAAAATATTTGTTTAATGATCCTTTTATTAATGAATATAAAATGAGTTTTTTAGGTAAAAATTTAATTAAATTGAAGCCTAAAATTAATATCAAAAGTTTAATAAGTAAAAATTTTATTAATATTAAAAACTTAGACATAAGAAAAAAATTAATACTAAAAGAAGTTACTTTTACGAAGAATTATAAAACAAATGAGATTGAAATATTCAACAAATAAAAAATTAGATATATTGCTTGGAAATATATTTGTTTTAGGTAAGCAATTAAAATCTTATCAAAAACATAAAAAATATTTTAAATTGCTTAATAAAAAAAGTTTTAAAACCCAGATTGATTTAGAGATTCATAAAAAACTATCAATTATATTAAAAAAATTTAATAATAAACCGATAATTTCAGAAGAAGATAAAATAAGATCTAAATTACCTAATGAATTTTGGCTCATAGATCCTATTGATGGTACAAAAAGTTTAATTAATGGATTTGACGGATATGTAACTCAGGGTGCACTTATGATAAAAAAAAACCCTGTATTTTCTTTCATCTTTGCACCAAATAGAAACTTATTGTGGTATGCTTTAAAAGGAAAAGGTGTTTTTCTAAATGGGAAAAAAATTAAAAAGATTAAAAATTTTAATGATATTCTTATTGATAATTATCCAACCCCTAAAGGTATCGCAAAAAAAATTTTTTCTAGGCTTTCGATGAAAAATTATATTGAATGTGGTTCATTAGGGCTTAAAAGTGCTTTAATAGCGAATAATGATGCAAATTTATTTGTCAAAGATATAAAATATTATGATTGGGATATTATGCCTGCACTTTTAATGATCAGAGAACAAAAATACTTTATGAAAGATTTGAATGGAAATCCAATAAAATTATCTGGTGATTTAAAAAAAAATAATGGATTAATTGTTACTAATAACCATAGATATTTAAAAGATGTTATGAAAAATATATGAATAAAAAAATTCTTATCATAGCAGCCCATCCAGATGATGAAATTATTGGATGTGGAGGAACTTTATTAAAACATATTTTCAATAAAGACGATGTATTTGTAGTTTATGCTTCAGATGGAGAAAGTTCTAGAATTAATGGAAAGAATAAAATTTCTAAAAGACAAAAACAAGCTAAGGAAGTAGCCAAAAATGCAAAAATAAAAAAAATTTATTTTTTAAATTATCCAGATAATCAAATGGATAAAATAAATATACTTAAAATATCTAAATCAATTACATCGATTGTGGATAAGGTTAAGCCAGATATTGTGTATACTCATCATTACAATGATTTAAATATTGATCATAAGATTACATTTGAGGCAACAATGGTTGCTTGTAGACCAATTAGAAAAAAAAATATTACCGAAATATATTCTTTTGAGATTTTATCAAGCTCTGAATGGCATGGAAGGCAAAATCTAAATTTTAAGCCAAATGTTTATGTAAATATAAATGATTTTTTTCAAAAAAAGATAAGTTTAATGAAAATTTACAAAAATGAAGTTATGCGTTCACCACATCCAAGAAGCATAAGGTCTATTACTTCTAAAGCAGCGTCAAGAGGTTCTGAGGTAAATGCTCTATATGCAGAAGCATTCGAATTAATTCGAATAATTAAATGAAGATTAAGACTTTAATTATAGGTTTGGGAAAAATAGGTTTTGACTACGATTTTAAAAAAAATTTTTATCTGTCTCACTTTAAATCTTTTTATAAAAATAAAAATTTTGAAATTGTAGGGGTTTGTGATAAAAATTTAAAAAAACAAGATTTTTTAAAAAAAAAAAAAATTCCTTTTTTTTTTGACTTTAAAAAAGCTATTGAAAAACTTAATCCATCATTAGTAGTGGTAGCAACACCAACGAGCTCTCATATAAAAATATTAAAATATCTATTAAAATTTAAAGATATTAAATTTATACTATGTGAGAAACCACTTGGTAATAACTTAATTCAGGCTGAAAAAATAAAAAAATTAAAAAATTCAAATAAGATATTTGTTAATTATATGAGATCTGCAGATCAAATATTCGAAAATGAAATTATTAAAAAAATAGATAAAAAAAACCACCTATATATAGATATATTTTACAAAGGTAGCTTGGAAAATAATGCTTGTCATTACCTACATTTATTAAATAAATATTTCAAAAATTACAAATCTATCAAAAATATTAAAAAATTTAATAATGATCAATTTGATTTTGATATTAATTATGGGGCAAGAGTGAAAGCAAGATTCTTATCTTCATGTTCTAGAAATTTAACTTTAGATACTATGAGATTTATGAATAGAAATAATATGTTTCATTATGAAAATGGTGGTCATATAATTTATAATTTTACTAATATTGATAATCCAGTATATTCAACAAAAAATTATTTCAAATTAAAAAAAACTATAAAAAATAAATTTTATGAAAATTCTCAAAAATATGTTGTGGAGAATATATTGAATTTTTTTTTAAATAAGAAATATTATTTATGTAATTTGCCTGAGGCCATAAAAATTCACAAAATTGTTAGTATTGTAAAAAATGAAAAATAATTATCAACTTGCATTGAATGGTGGAAAAAAACTAATTACTAAAAAATTTAAAAGATTTAATACTTATGATCAGAGAGAAGTAGATGCTGCAAATAAAGTAATTAAATCTGGTATTTTGTCTCAATATATAGGTGCGCCAGGAAAATTTTTTAATGGTGGTATTTATGTTAAGAAATTTGAAAAAAGAATTGAAAAATATTTTGGCGTTAAAAAAGCTATTTTAGTAAATTCTTGGACCTCAGGATTGATAGCTGCAATAGGTGCATTAGATGTTGAACCTGGAGATGAAATTATTACAGCACCATGGACAATGTGTGCAACAGCCACTGCTATTCTTCACTGGAACTGTATACCTGTGTTTGCAGATATTGAATCTGATACATTTTGTATAGATCCTCAATCGGTTGAAAAATTAATTACAAAAAAAACGAAAGCTATTTTGTCTGTTGATATTGCTGGTCAATCTGCAGACATGATTTCTCTAAAAAAAATTGCAAAAAAAAATAATATAAAAATCATTTCTGATAGCGCTCAAGCTCCAGGTTCAATTTATCATAAAAAATACACAGGAACTATTTCAGATATAGGAGGGTTTAGTTTAAATTATCATAAACATATTCATACTGGCGAGGGTGGGATATTAGTAACAAATAATTTAAAATTAGCGCGCAGAATGTCTTTAATTAGAAACCATGCAGAAGCTGCAATATTGAAAAATGACAAACTTAACAATATGATTGGTTTTAATTTTCGATTAGGAGAGGTTGAAGCGTCAATGGGCATAGAGCAGCTAAAAAAATTAAAATATATTGTTAAGAGCAGACAGCAAGTTGCAAGTAAAATAAATAAAGAATTAAAGAAATTAAAAGGACTGACTATACCCAAAGTTAGAGATATGTGTACTCATGCTTATTATATGTATCAAATGAAAATTGATGAAAAAAAAACAGGAGTAAGTAGAGATTTAATTCACAAAGCGCTAGTTGCAGAAGGAATTGATTATTTGCAAACTAAATTTTCTAATCTTCATTTAATGCCTCTTTATCAAAATAAATTAGCTTATGGTTCAAAAGGTTTTCCATGGAATTTAAATAAATCTAAAAGTAAGGTAAGTTATAAAAAAGGAATTTGCCCAGTAGCTGAAAATTTACACGATAAAACATATATTGGTTTTCAGATGTGTCAGTTTGAAATGGACAACAAAGAGATTGATTTATTTATTAATGCATTTAAAAAAATATGGAAAAACTTAAATGAATTAAAAAATAAATAGAATCATGAAGAAATGTTTTTATATTTCTTGTTCAGATGCTGGATCTTCAAATTTGATCTATTACTGGTATCTAAATAATAAAAAAAAGTTTAATTTTTTTTTTAATTTATCTGGACCTGCAAAAAAAATTTTTAATAAAAAAAATACAAAAATTAATAAAAAAATAGACTTTATTGTTACTGGAACAGGTAAAAATAATAAAAAATATATTAAAGAAATTTTATTTGGAAAAAAAAATAATATAAAAACAATTTCTTTTGTGGATCATTATACAAATTATTACGCACGATTTTTTTATTTGAAATCTTTAATTCTACCTGATGAAATTTGGACATTTGATAAAGCATCACTTGCATTAGCAAAAAAATTTTATATCAAAACAAAAGTATTAAGAAAAAAAAATTATTATTTAGAATTTATTAAAAAAAACTATCTAAAAATTAACAAAGGTAAAAAATTAAAAAAAAATGATAGTTTAAAAATACTTTTTTTACTTGAACCTTTAAAGATAAGTTACAAAATACAAAATATAATATGCTTAAAAATAGTAAATTTTTTAAAAAAATATAAAAAAAAAATAAAATTAACTTTTCGTTTGCATCCATCAGAAAATAATAACTTAATAATGAATAATATTAGTCAAAAACTAGTTAATAATAAGAATATATCTATTTTAAAAAATAAAGATAATGACATCATTAAATCTTTGTATTCAGCAGATATTATAATAGGAGGACAAACTTATGCATTGGTATTATCTTTAAAGCTAAAGAAAAAAATATATACTTTTCTTCCATTTAAAAATTATCCTTTTAATTTACCATTTAAAGGAATAAATAAAATTTAGATAAAAAATGAAATACTGCATTGAATGTCTACAACCTGATACTAGACCAAATTCGAAATTTATAAATAAAATTTGTCCAGTTTGTAATTATAAAAAAACTTTATCAAAAGTGAATTGGGATGAACGTTTTGATACACTCAAAAAAATAATTAAGCCTTATAGAAATAAAAAACCTTATAATTGTATAATTGGAGTGAGTGGCGGTAAAGATAGCACCAGGCAAGCTTTGTGGGTAAGAGATAAGCTTGGTTTAAATCCATTATTAGTATGCCTTGCCTATCCTCCAGAACAAGTTACTGAAATTGGTGCCAATAATATTTCAAATTTAATTAGTCTGGGTTTTGATGTAGAAATAGTTTCAATTTCACCTCAATTTTGGCAAAAACTGTTAAGAATAGGTTTTTTAGAAAATTGTAATTGGGCAAAATTTACTGAGCAAGCAATAATAAGCTCTGTCCCAAGAGCAGCGATAAGGCACAAAATAAATCTAATTTTTTGGGGAGAAAATCCTGCTGACAGTGTGGGTGACTTAAAAACTGGAAACAAAGATCCCAATAAAGGATACGATGGAAATAATTTAAAAAATATGAACACAGTAAGTGGAGGTAATGTGGACTGGATATCTAAAAAATATAATTTGCCGATAGATAAACTATTTCATTTTAAGTTTCCAACTGAAATAGAATTTCAAAAAAATAAAATACAAATTATATATCTTGGATGGTTTTGGCCAGATTGGTCTATAAAAAAAAATGGCTTAATATCAAGTATATATGGGCTTGATTTAAGAAAAGATAAATTTGAGAATACACAAGATATAAGAGGATTTTTTTCTTTAGATGAAGATTGGGTAACATTAAATCAAATGATTAAATATTATAAGTATGGTTTTGGAAGAATTTCAGATTATATAAATGAAGATATAAGAGATAAATATATTACAAGAGACGAGGGTATCAAAATTATTAGTAAATATGACCATGTTTGTTCTAAAAAATATATAAAATCATTTTGTAAATATATTAAAATTTCAGAAGATCATTTTTGGTTTGTTGTAAAAAATAATGTAAATAAATCACTATTTAAAATTGATAATAATCAAAATATAACTAAAAAGTTTGTTGTAGGTACTGGTTTATAAAAATAAATGTCTATAGCAATTTTAAAATATGGTTCATCAAATATATCATCTTTATCAAATTGTTTAAAATCTCAAAATATTAAACATTATGTCTGTTCATCAAAAAAAGATTTAAGCTACGCAACTACTATAATTCTACCAGGTGTTGGAACATATGAAGACGTAATTGATGAGATCAAAACCAATAATACTTTTGAAGTAATAAAAAAAAAGGCTGCAGAGGGTTATAAAATAATTGGCATATGTATTGGTATGCAAATTATGGCTGATTACGGCAAAGAGCTTTATAAAAAAAAAACAAAAGGATTAGGAATAATTAATGGCGAAGTCATAAAAATGAATCAATTTCATATTGGGTGGAACAATTTGATCGATAGTTCTAAATCACAAAAATTCAAGATATTTAATGAAAAAAGTTTTTATTTTAATCACTCAAATTGTATGAAGCTTAAAAATAAAAAAAATCAAATTTTTTATTCAAATATTGGTAGTTATAATGTACCTTCACTAATTGTTAATAAAAATATTTTTGGATTCCAATTTCACCCAGAAAAAAGTCAAATTTTTGGAAATAAAATTTTAAAACATATAATAAATCATAAGATATGAATAAAAGATTAACAGCTATGGTATCAATTTTAAATGAAATGGTGGTCCAATCATTTTCTTATAATAAATATTTGCCAATTGGTAATCCTGAAATAGTTTGTGAAAATTTGTCGAGGTGGAATGCAGATGAGATTATTATTTCATTAATAGATTTATCCAAAAAAAAGTGTCCACCAAATTTTAAATTATTAGAAAAGATCTCGTCATCAAATATTTCAACCCCATTAATATATGCGGGCGGAATTCGAAATGTTCAAGATGCAATAAATGTAATAAATTCAGGAGCTGACAGAATTGTAATTGACTGTATTTTGCAGAATAAAAATATTGATTTAATAAATAATATCTCAAATAAAATTGGATCGCAGGCACTGATTTTATCAATGCCTCTAATTATAAAGCATGATAATCTTTACAGATATGATTATATTTCTAATCGTGAAATTCCATTTGATAATACTGTGAAGATTTTAGAAGCTTTAAATTTTTCAGAGATTTTAATTATAGATAAATTTAACGAAGGTGGTGATGAATTTAATTTAAAAATATTAGATTTGGTAAAAAATTATCTTAATTGTAACTTACTAGTATTCGGTGGAATAAGTAATTATGAAATAATTAAGAAGTTAGTAAAATTTGATCAAATAAGTTCAATAGTTGTTGGAAATAGTTTAAATTATAAGGAAATCCAAATATCTAATATTAAAAATAAATTTAAAAACAATTTTCGTAAAGTTAATTATGAATGATATTTTTTTATGCAAAAGGTGTTTGTACCCATCATCTCATCCTTTAAAAATTACTTTTAATGAAAAAGGTATCTGCTCTGGATGCATTATTCATGAGGAAAAAGATACTTTAGATTGGAAATATAGACTTTTAAAATTACAAAAAATAATAAAAGAATATAAAACAAAAAAAAATGCGTATGATTGTATTATTCCTGTAACTGGTGCAAATGACTCTTATTATACTGTTCATGTTGCTAAAAATATTTTAAAATTAAATCCTCTTCTTGTTCATTATAATAAATATTATAATACTCCTATAGGTATTAGAAATCTTGCTAACCTAAGAAAAAAATTTGATTGTGACATATATTTTAAAAATATTAATCCAAAAGTGATTAAAAAAATTACCCAAGAAACAATGCACATGGCTGGTAGTGTGTATTGGCATTGTCTTGCGGGTCACACTGTTTATCCCGTTCAAGTTGCTCGCGACATGAAAATACCATTGATAATTTGGGGTGAACATCAAGGATTACAACAAGTTGGGATGTTTTCTCATAAAAATGAAGTTGAAATGACAAGAAGATATAGAAAAGACCACGACCTGATGGGCTTTGAGCCAAAAGATTTAATTAAAGTTACAAATAATTTAACCATGGATGATTTACATCCTTATGAATATCCCAGCGATAAAGTAATTAATAAAATTGGGATTAGAGGAATTTATTTGGGAAATTATATAAGATGGGATCCAATTATGCAGCATAATTCAATGATAAATAAATTTGGATATAAATCATCTAAATTAGATAGAACTTTTGATGCTTATGATTATATTGATAGTTATATTTACACTGGAGTACATGATAAAATTAAATATTTAAAAAATGGTTATACAAAAATTACAGATCATGTTTGTAGGGAAATAAGATATGGACGAATTTCAAGGGATTATGGCATAAAATTAATTAATTTTTATGAAAATAAAAAAGATAAATTTGAAATGCTTTTTACTAAGTGGTTAGAGATAAATTATGATGGTCTGAATGTATTTTATAACGAGATAAGAAATAAATCTATATGGAAAGAAGTAAGCCCTAATAAGTGGAAAAAAAACTACCCATCTTTAAAAATTAAAAGAAACTCATTAAAAGAAAATAGCATCAAAAAATACTATATAATTAATAGTGAGATTAATTATGGCCAAGAAAAAAAGTATATAGTTTTTGGCAAAGGTATATAAATTTATTTTGTAATTTATTAACAAAAAAATATTTGGAAAAAAATATTTGGAAAAAAATATATACAAAGAGTAAACTTAAGTTTTTATATCAAATGTTATTGCTTTTTAGCATTCAATATATTCATCATCTTACCCTTCAAATACGAAAGTAGCTTTTTCATTCGTATATGCACTTTTTTAAACATTAATGTATTTTAACAAAATTTTTATTATAAGTATCTTAATTATTTTTAACTGATGTTACATCTTTATTTAATGCTTCTGATACTTGTATCTACCATTATTCACAAAATCAACTACCTGAGCAAATTTTTCATCTGGTATTATACCCCAATATTTTGCTAGATTATGATCTTGTGGAATTCCATCAGTTGAAATGGTTTTCTTATCAAAGATAAGTCGTAATGTTTTGCCTGCTAAGATAATACTTTCTCTATACACTTTTACTCTTATAGACTTATAATCAGCATCAGAAGGAAACTCGTACCACTCAGACAAAATTATATTGCCCTCATCATAACCCTCGGTCATAAAATGTGCTGTATTGCCAACCTTATCATTATTAAATAATGCCCACTCTACGGCAGAACATCCACGATAGTAAGGCAAAATACCTGGGTGTATATTCACAACCCCATGTTTTGTTCCTTCAAGTATGTGTTTTTTTAATTTTCTTGGTGTACCAGCGTTTAACAACACATCTACTGACAATGAATTGATTAAATTAAGTGTTTCCTCATCATTATGATTATTTACAAAATAAAAGGGTATCATCGAATTTGACATTTGATAAATGTTTGAATTTCCATCACCAGATCTTTTAAACGCCCCACCAGTCCGTTCAAAAAAGATTTTTTTGTCTTTGTTTGAAATTTTCTTTGAATCACAAATTACAACAATATTCTTCATCTTTTGACCTAATATAGAGTCAAGAAAAAATGGTAATAAAGGTGAGTCAATAGTAGAAAGAATGCCAACACGAAAATTAACGTTCTTTTCATCGACTATATCTGTCATATTAACACTCAATAATTTGTTGTTATGTTTTAGTATAATATCGTTTTTATTACATAAATTTTTTAATTGTTCACTGTATTCAATTAAATTCTTTATTAAACATATTTAAATAGCATTAAGTCAAAACAACAAAAATTAAATTTATGTTTGTAAATTATTTTCTATTAAGTTTTGTATTGAAATAATTTTTGCCTTCAAATTCATTTGTTCTAATGACCTTCTTATTTCTGGCTCAAATGCCATAGAAAAAGTCAAAATTAAATCAGGGTCATCTTTTTTTAGCTTTATTGGATCGTTGACTGGATAACCCAAATTCTTTTTATTATGTTTTTTTTTGTCAATGTCATAAATTCCTGTTATTATTACATTTGATAAATCTGAATTCTTTATAGCTTCAAAAGTTAATGTACTCGAGGGATAGAGGGCAACTTTCTTCTTTTTAAATTTATTTAATATTATATTTAAATTACCGATCCAATTAGCTGAAACTTCGGAATAAAAATTTTCAAAAAAATCTACAAATTGATTTTTAAAATAAGGTACTTCATTGAATTCAGCAATAATTCGAACTATTCTATTAGGTGACGACGGGTCATCTACCACGATATCTTTTTCTAAGCTCTCAATATGAAAATTATTATTTATCAAAAGTTTATTTAAATTATAAACATTAAATTGACTTAAGTGCTCAAAAATTAGAGGATCAGTATGTAAATCCAAAATAGACCAGTCTGGCACTTCTATAAATATTTTTGATTTTTTTTTTAATATATTTTTCAAATCTAAAAAAAATTTATCATAATCATGAATATGTTCTAATAGATGCCTCATGATTATTAGGTCAAAATTTTTTTCTTTGGATTTACTAAAGTTATTCAAACCCTTAATTGAGTCTAATACATTAGATGCCTCTTCACTCAAATCAGAAAAATATAATTTACTTTTATCTTTTTTATAAATGTATCTTAGTAGTGATCCATTCCCAGGGCCTATCTCTAAAATTTTTGTTGAATTGTTAAACTTAAAACTTTTGTTAATAAAATTATAACAGCTTTTACTTTGATCAATATCTTCTTTTGTTAGTTTTTCCCTTCTCATCATTGGACTTTTGAGGTAATAGTGATTTAGAAAATTATCACCCACATACATCATTTGAAATATAAAATTACACTCGTTGCAACAAGCATATGGAATGTCGATATTTAAATCAAAATTACTTAGATAAAAACTTTTTATAATTTTTAATTTCGTAATATTTTTTGATTTACAAACTCTGCAAAAATTAACTTTTGATAGTTTTGGTGGGGTTATTTTTTTCACATTGATATTATGCATAATATTACTATTATATGTATTTAATTATTTAGGAATTATTAAAATTTGAAATAATATGATTAACTGCTTATGTTAAAAAAAATTGTAATACAAACTTAATAATACCAGAAATTATCAAAGCTTTAAAAAATATAAAAAATTGTGATTTTAATCTTTAATAAAAAAACAATTCTAATTTGTCTGATCGCAAGCATATTGAGTATTTTTAATTGCAAAGTCCTCATTATTAGTCCTTCTAAATCTTACTTTCTTAGACAATTAGAAAAATTAGGATTGAAAATACGCTGTAGTTCTTTGTTATATATGGATATGAGTTCGCAAAATATAAAAGATCTTACTTTGGCTGATGGAGACAGAAATAAAGTTTCAGATAAGTGTGTTGAAAACTTATATCAAAATATAGATAATACAAAGGATTTGTCCTTGTTTTTTCCAAATATCAAAGACTTACAAAAAAAATTAAAACTATTTGTTTATCACCATTTCGATGAACTATTTTTTTACCATCAAACGACAATAATGTGGTTGCAGTCATCAACTTATAAAAATAGTATAATAATTAATTTTTTAACCTTAAGGCCCGGATTAAAACGTGTTTGGCGAAACTCAGACCTAAAAGTTATTTTTATTTTTAATTATCTAAATTTTTTTATAGGTCTTGCATGCAAATCATCAGTTTTTCTTATTAAATATCTGATCAAAAAGATTAATTCTAACCCAAGAACCCTGAAAAAAAAGAATAATACAGATTTTTATCAAAATGATGTTTTATTTTTCCCTCATTGTGGCGTTGTAACATTTACCACTCCTCCAAAAGATCATTTTTATTCAGATCAAATAGATTCACCATTTCATCCATCTAAAATTATCCATTTAGAGTACGATAATAGGCCAGATATAGAAGTGGAAAAAAATAGAATGAAGAAATATTTACACACTAACTCTATTCATTATAAAAAGTTTTATAATAGTGGTATCCCATGGTTTGGTGCAATTCGTTTTATTATAAAAATAATACCAGCTATAAAATTATTTCAATTTAAAAACATAAAAAATAATATTTTATTTTATGGTATTATGTTTAATGCATATGTGATGTTTACAAGGAATCTTAACATGCTAGGACCTTATAGGGCTGCAAAAATTGCATTAGTTGGGTATGAAATACTTTTTCCAAAAGAATTAGCTCTTGCCTTAGAGTCACTTAATATAAAAACTGTAGCAGTTACAGATCGTTTTTATATTCCATATACAAATTGCCAATCTTTTAGTTTTGATACTTTTTTATCGAGTTCTAAATCATCATCTGAAATTATAAAACATTCTGATAGATTCTTAACAAACGATATATTTTCAGTTGGTCAAGTCCGTACAGATCATTTTTTTGATAAAGATATTTCTAGATCTAAATTTAAAGAAAGAGTGGTAGTGTTAGATTATCATATTGACATCGATCGCGATCTTGAAGCTCAAAAGTTTGAGACAATCGTAAATTGGAAAAATGATATTAATTTTAGAAAAGAAATTTTGTTATTAGCAGAATTTTATCCAGATATAGAATTTGTTTTTCGTGGTAAAAATTGTAATTGGTACAAAAATGAACAACATCATCAGGTGATATCAAAAGCTAATAAACTGCCCAATGTAAGAGTAGATGAAGACTATTCAGAAAATTGTTGGCAATCTTACCATTTATGTGCCTCAGCTGATTTGATAATTGCTCGCCCAACTTCATTAGCAGAGGAGTGTGTTTCAAAAGGATTGGATGTGATTGTGTTAGATTATGCCATTAATTATTCAATATCAGTATCAAAGTTTTTACCTAAGTTATTAAGAGAATATTATTGTCATAATTTTGAAGAGCTAAAGTGTATGTTTGAATTTTGGAAAAAGCATAAATATGTTGTTCCTAAAAATGTTAAAAACCAAATCCAAACGGATATATTTTCAAATCTTACAGATGGTAAGGTAAAAGAGAGAATACAAAAGTATTTAAATGAAATTTATGAGCCATTAAAATAAGTGAATAAAAAAACTTTTAATAATAAAGATATGATAATCACACAAAAATATACTTTTAACTTCTAAACTATTCAGATATGTTAAATAATAAAAAAAAAATTTGAGCTTTAAGAATAATACTTTAAAAAATAAATTTCAAAATATTAAAAATAAAATTTTAAACCATCTTAATAATTATCTTATTATGCAAAATAGTATAAAAAAATAGAATAGTATTACTCTTAAATTTTAATGAAGAATATAATATTAATAGGAGCTGGTGGTCATGCAAGGTCTTGTGTAGATGTGATTGACTCACTAAATTTTTTTAGAGTATCTTTTATGGTAGGGAAGAATGATAGAGATTTTAAAACAATTAATACAATTTCAGAATTAGAATTTGTAAAAAATTATAAATTAAAAAAAAAAAAATTTATTGATTAGTATTGGACAGTTAAAAAATGGAAAAATAAGAAAAAAAATTTTTGATTTTTACAAGAATAAAGGCTGCACTTTCCCTGTTATTAAATCAAAAACTTGCTACATATCTACTGGTAGCAATGTAGATGAAGGTACTATAATTATGCATAAAGCATTAATAAATACCAATGTGAATATAGGAAAGAATTGTATCATAAATACTGGAGCAATTATCGAGCACGATGTAACAATAGAGAATAATGTTCATATAGCCCCTGGAGCAATAATTTTAGGAGGGTGTACAATTAAAGAAAATTCATTTATAGGAAGTGGAGCGATTATTAAACAAAATACAATCACAAATAAAAATTTTATACTGCAGTCTGGAAAATATTATAATAGATGAAAAAAGTTTTAGTTATAGGTGGAGGTGGATATGTTGGTACAGAGCTAATATCACATCTAAAAAAAAATTTCTTTCATACATATTGTATTGATAAATTTATATATGAAAAAAATTCTTTTATAAAAGATTCAAAAAATGTAAAAGTGTTAAAATCAGATATAAATGATGACTCATTTTACAAAAATATACCATTAGACATATCCAGTGTAATAATTTTAGCAGGATTAGTAGGCGACCCTATTACAAAAAAATACCCTGAACTATCCCACCAAATGAATTATATCGCAATTAAAAAGATAATTAATTTTTTTAAGAATAAAAAAATTAAATTAATATTTGTTTCTACATGCTCTAACTATGGTTTTTTAGAAAACAAAATAGCAAATGAAAAAACTCCATTAAACCCTAAGTCTCTATATGCAAAGCAGAAAGTAAAAATAGAAAAATATATAATTAGTTTAAAAAATAAATCTAAATTTACGCCCACTATTTTAAGATTTTCAACAGCCTTTGGTGTTTCTGCGAGACCTAGGTTCGATTTGACTATAAATGAATTTGTATTGTATGCGGTGACTAAAAAGAAATTACAAATTTATGACCACGAAACTTGGAGACCTTATTGCCACCTAAAAGATTTCGCAAAAGTAATTCAAAAATGTATTGAAGCAGATAATAAAAAAATAAGTTATCAAGTTTTTAATGTAGGGGACTATAAAAATAATTATCAAAAAATCGAAATAGCCAAACTAATTAAAAAACATGTTCCTTCTTTTAATTATCAGATTGTTGCAACAAAAAATGATCCAAGAAATTATATAGTTAATTTTGACAAAATTAAAAACAAATTAGGTATCAAGAAATTTGTGAGTGTTGAATTTGGTATTATTGAGATGATTAAATATTTAAAAAAACAAAATAAAATCAAAAAATTTTTTAAATTTGGAAATTATAAGATTAAAAATGTATGAAAAAATTTTCATTACATGAACCGAAATTAAAAGGAAATGAAAAAACTAATATAAAACAATGCTTAGATACTGGTTGGCTCTCACCATCTGGAAACTTTGTTAAAAAGTTTGAAAATCAACTTGAGGAATTTACTAAAACAAATGTAATCTGCTGCAATAGTGGAACTTCTGCACTTCATGTAAGTTTAATTTTAGCAGGTGTAAAACCTAAAGATGAGGTTATTGTTCCCACTATAACTTTTATTGCAACAGTTAATGTTGTTATGTACTGTGGTGCAAATCCAGTTTTTATCGATTGTAACAAAAGTTTATGTGTTGATGTGGATAAGTTATTAGATTTTTTAAAGAATAATACTTATTCATTTAAAAAAAATACTTATAATAAAAAAACAAAGAGAAGAATATCTGCAATCATGTTTACCCATGTTTTTGGTAACTTGGCAAATGTGCGTGCTCTTGTAAAAATATGTAAGTTAAAAAATATTAAGTTAATAGAGGATGCTGCAGAATCTTTAGGTTCA
>MDTF01011392.1_pt1 | contig 24123 bp, 22 predicted proteins | sample 811191 | NCBI WGS metagenome assembly MDTF01 (sample SAMN05326649, study PRJNA326480) | marine metagenome | isolation source: seawater | place: Southern Ocean | collected 2011
CATTGTTCTCCTAAGGGGCAGATTGGTGGTTCGAATCCACCCAGGGTCACCAAATAAAACCAACAATAACAACACTTTACAGATTTTACAAAAATATACAACCCCTTAAAAAAACCTAAATTAATATGTACAAATCGTGTACAAAAAATGGTATAACCTTAATAATGTTTAAATTATTGTGAAAATAATTTGAATAATCTTTTAAATTAAATTTTAATAAGGAAATTAACTAAATTTATTTTCTTTAAAAAGCATTGTTTGTTTAGTTCGCATACTAGTGGTTTTAGTCAATCTATAAACATCAAATAAATTATGTTAAAAATACTGTTCAGACAAAAATACCTTTTAAAATTATCAAAATCGTTCCAAAAAATATTTTTATATCAAGATAAAAGTTAGCATTTTTTATATAAAAAATATCTATTTTTGATTTTTTCTTTGTGGCAACTAACCCTTCAGCATAGCCCAGACGAATTTGAGATAGCCCAGATATACCAGGTTTAATTTCATGTCTAAGACGGTAATCGGAAATATTATCTAGAAATAACAGTGCATGCTCATAATAATCTGGCCTTGGGCCTATTAGACTCATATCACCTTTTAATACATTTATAATTTGGGGTAATTCATCTATTTTTACTTTTCTTAATACTCTTCCTAATGAAGTAATTCTATCAAGTTCAAGTGGGTCAGAATATTTTCTATTTATTTCTTCAATATCAACCATAGTACGAAATTTTAATGCATAGAATGGCATACAACTTTTTCCCATTCTTTTTTGTACAAAAAAAACTGAACCTTTATTATAAAATAAATTCAAAAAAAGAATTATTACTATTACTGAAAGTAAAATAGGTAGTAATAATATACATATAGTTAAATCAAATATTCGCTTAAATCTCCAAAAATTGTGATTTTTAGAAATAACATTCTTTATATGAGATATTTCATTAGGTTCTATCATTTAGCCTCAGCACTAATTAAATTGTTTATTTATTTAATACAAATAAAAATACTCTAAACTTATGGTATGTTACCATCATCAAGATCCCTTAGGAGTAATCTAAGTGGAGTAATTTCTTTAAGAACTCTGGAGAAAGAAATAATAGGGCGCTCAGCAACGTATATTATATCATTTGGTCTCAGCTCTGTTTTTGCTGCAACTAATATTCTTGAGACATTTTGAGCATCTAGATGATATGCAATTGCTGGGTTTCTCCCTCTTAACAAATAAACCTCAGAACGTTTTGCTGCTTTATTACTAAATGCTCCATTTGGAGTGAAAAGTATATTGGCAAGTGTTTCTCTTTTAGATGGGTTAATTGGAAAAATCAAAGCATTACCAACCCCACTTAATGCATACACTTCGCCAGACTTATAAGTTATAACCTTAACTTCAATTTGATCATTATTATGAATCCAAATATCTGGTGTGTTTATGTCTAATATTTTATCTAGGGTAATACGAAACGTTTTCTTACCACGCTTGAGAGTTACGGCAAAAATACCATCTACTTGTGCATCTTCTGCTTCATTATTCATTTTTATATTACTTAGAATAATGTCCTTCAAAGTTGTTTTAAAATTAGTTAAGGGAATTAATTTACTTCCTACATTTTTTTGATAAAAATATACTTTTTTACTTTTAAATTCGATTAATTCTAATTGAAATTTGGGCATATAACCTTTTTTTATTAAAATATTTTTAATTGAAGTACTAACATCATTTAATGTTTTGTTTGCAACAATTAAATTGCCTATCTTAGGTAAAAGTATATTTCCATTTGAACCAACAGTAGCAATAGTTTTTACACTCTCATTTGCATTGATTGAAATATTTATCTTATCCCGATCTAAAATGATCACATCAGGAGCCTCTAAGTCAAATAACTGCTCACCAGTATAGCGAAAGACTTCTTTATTTCGTGTTAAAACTATCAGAGATGAACGTCCATCAGCTTTAGACAATCCTGCTCCTAAAGCGATCTCTTGGAGTGTAATTGGCACATTACTTAATGGAAAAACAGCGCCTTCTTTAGAACTCTGAATTAAACCAGTTAGTGTTAAATACGCCTTTTTACTTCCAAAATCAGATATTTCTAATTGGAAGTTTGGTGTAAGACCATTTCTAATTAATATGTTTCGAATCTCTGTTCGTACATCATCCAAAGTTCTATCTTTTACTGTGAGATTTCCAAGAGCTAATAATAATATCTTTCCATTAGAACCAACTACCCCAGTAGTTGTAACAACATTTTCTACTTTATTTTGAGCTTTAATAGCTCCTGTTTCATCATCAATCTTAATTTTAACATTTCCCGAAGTATAATTTACAAATTTTAATTTATCTCCAGGACCTAAGGTATATTCAACTTTTTCTAGCCCTTTTGGCCAAATTACATTTTTGTTATTAAACTCTGTTATTAATGAAAAAGATAATTTATCGCCAAATCCTAATTGATAATCATTATTGATTAAGTCTTCAGGTAGTTCAGTAGTTAAAAAATCAGCTTCGTCAAAAACATTTGCACGTGTTCCACTACCAGTAAGCATCAATCTTCTAGCATAAGGATCTTTATTTGCTTTTAATGCATTTTTAAATGTTAAACTTTTAATATTAATATTAAATTCTTCTTGCTTACTTAAAGTATTTTCTTTTTCGTCAACTATAAATGAAACAGGTTCTAATATTTGAGTACAGCCCTGAAAATTGATCATTAAGAAAAGTAATAATATTTTAATTCTAAACATGTAACAATCCTTGAACTGATTTAATATCAAGTATTTGAGATACCATTTTAACTTTTGAATGTTTAACCTTTGTAAGCAATATATGGAAAACATCTTTGAGCTGTATTGCTCTTGTTAAACTTAAGGAGTCATTATTGTCCGCGCATAGAATAATTAAATCAAAAGTTTTATTTAGGTGGTCTATGTCATCAAAAAAATCACGTTGGCTAATAAAATCAATAGGGTTTTGATCACTTTTTAGTTGTAATAATGACACTTTATCATCATTCTCAATTATACAAAAAGCACCAACTGTATCTGATACATCAATATTAATGGATACTTTAGCTTTTCTGGAAAAATCTATTATTGCAATTTTCATTATATCTATTTGCATAAAGCTGGCTAACAGACGTGCAAGTTCAACACTTTTTAACTTTGTGTTTAATGATGAGACAACTACAAAACTTGATGGATTTTTATGTATTTCCATACTTAAATCTCTAAGTATAGGTATAGGCTTTTGTTTCATGGTATTTTTCAAATCATATAAACTTTTGCTTCTCAAACGAATTAATGATCTTGCATTAGCTGCAAATTTAGCTTTTACATTTACCATAATACTATGTTTTGAATAATAAACTTTGTTTAACAATGAGAACCAAATACTCAACAAAGATCCAATCAAAAGTCCAGATAAAAATCCATATATTATATATATTTTTCTTCTAGGTTCAGAGGGATATACAGGTGGAGACGATTTTTCATAGATAACCGAAGTATCTGGCTTGTATCCCAAAGACATACTTTGGGTTTTTACTTGCTCAATCAGTACTTTATACGTGGCTTCAGAAATTTTTTCTTTTCTTTTTAGCTTAGCATAAACCTTTAATTCATCGCTTGAACGTTCAGCTTTCTTTTGTGATTCTCTTATTATCAATTGCTGCCTTTTTTTGCGCTCAATTAGAGTGTCCAACACTGTTTGTACTATACGTTTTTCAGGCCACGCCCATGAAGATATAATTTCACTCTGACCTAGTATTCGCCGAAATTCTACTTTATCGACTATAGGAAAACCTTTACTTAAATTTAAATAGTCGTTTTCATCTATAGATTTTTTTTGTAGAATTTTTTTGACTTCAGAAATTGCATTATACAAACTAATGGTGAGTTTTAATTGACCACGTAATTCATCAAGAGTTAATGAACCAATAACAAAATTCTCTAGTGGTTGCGCTCTGTTCTCTAAAGCAAAAGTTTTAAGATCTGACTGAGCCATCTCTAGCTCACTTAATGCATCAGCAAGTGCATTAGAAAGATAATCCAATTGATCTTGCGCTCTGTTAATAATTTTATTTTTGTCAGCTCTTAAGATCATCTCCATAATACTGTTCGCAATTTCTGATGCACGAATATTACTTTCATGGGTAACTTTTATTGTTATGATTTGTTTGGGTGAAATATCTAATACAATATTTTCTTTATATTTTTTTATAATACCATGCCACATAAGTTGATATGGGTCTGTAGAACTGTTTTGGTATCCTATTAAACTTTTTAACTTCGATTTCCAAAATGGATCTTTTTGAGTAACTGCATTATATTTATTAAAATAACGATCTGCTTCTAAATTTACCTTTTTATTAACTTTTTCAATAAAGTTTCGCCCTTCGAAACTTTCTTGTGTGACAGAAGCTCTTGAAGATAAACCGAGACCAGACATACCTGCAAGCGCTGCTACGTCGCCACCTAAATTAATTGCAGAAAACTTTGATTCACCACCTTTTTCTGAAAGCATAAAAGTGGCATTAGCTGTAAATTTTTTATCCGCATTCAATGCCAGATAAGCACCATAAATCACTCCAATTCCACAAGTAAGCATAATTAATAATTTATGAGCCCATAATAATAATAATAAATCTCTTAAATTTATATCGTCATCAATGACATTTTGGTCAGCTGAATTCATTTAATCTATCCAATAAAAATTTATCTATACTATTAAAACCAATAATAAACAATTTTTAATAATTTAGTTTTTGTATATTTATTTAACTTATTTTAATAATATTTTTATTCACTATCTATTATATTTATTTACTATCTATTATTAAAGTAGTATCTTATAATGATATTTTAATTCATTATACATATTAAAATATAACATGAATACCTTGAAAAAAAATGTATTTTGTTTCGTGTTTTATTGTATTTAATATTTTTTTTAAATTCACAAATCATTTTTGCAGATCCAAATCAAATTCATTTTAATACTAAATATATATATAATTTAGTTAATTATTTAGGTAATCAAGATTCACACAATAAAAGTATCTTAAAGCTCAATGCTAAAAAGCTTACCCCAAATTTTAATACACAGTTATCTTTCAGCATCAAAAATAATACATATACTTTCGATGAAACTTACTTCCAATATAAAAGGGGTATATTAACTTTTGGGATTGGTTCAATGAGTCGCAACTGGTCATTCTCGCCGAATACTTCACTAATTTTATCGTCTAATGCTCGACCATCAAAAGCAATATATTTTAAAGTAAACAATGAATCTAATAATAAATTCTCATTTGAAATCTTTAATGGAATAACTGAAAATTCATTGGGCAACAAAGATTCACTGCTATTAGGTGCTCGTCTTATTGTATCACCTATTAAGAGTTTAAAATTCGAATTATTACAAACTAGCCAATGGGCTGGTTCAGGGTACAATAATAATTTAAACGCCCTATATGCAGCTTTGATTAATGATACTAATGATGGGGAAAATTCAAATATAAATAAAATAGCGGGTTTTGGTATCTCGTACACATTACCAATTAAAAAACTACCCACAAAAATATATGCCCAAGCAGTCGGTGAGGACGAAGCTGGTAGCTTACCCTCAAGCTATATGTATCTTGCGGGTATTGAATGGCAAACTTTAAATAACGTATCACCTAAGAGAATAGGTTTTGAGATAGTTGATACCCGCATTGAAAAAACTGAGCATGGATTTTGTGGTCCCAATACTGCCTATAATAATGGAATTTATGACTACACTAATTATGGTTTAGTATTAGGAGCTCAAATAGATACTGAAAGTAAATCAATTGAAATTTATGGTGATGCTAAAATAATGCATACATTTAGAATTAAGTTTTCTTTAAAAAAAGTAATTATAAATGACAAGAGTTGGACTGATCATCGCCTATCCTCTAGTCGAGAGGTAGGCTTGATAAAATATGGATCTTTATCATGGGAAAAAGATAGAATGCATTTTACATCTAAGATATATCATCAAGATATTGATTTAGATAAAGGGAATTACAAAAATAAAATTGGTATTGGGTTAACAACGTCATTAATATTTTAAAGATGTCTAACTAATTAATTTCTTTATTTATCTTGACCTAAAAAACCTTAATAAAGATCCTATGCCATATTTTGGACTAGGGTCAAAAAAATGGGCTAATAAAGTTAATCTATAACTTGAACAACTTTTGCTAACTTGTTTATTTGTATGAAGAGTAGTGTTTCCTAAAAATAGTATTGGTTCTAAATTCTCAAAATTTTCAATATATTTTTTGTGAATTTTAGAAAAGTTATCTAAACCTTCTTTTGATGCAAATTTCTTATTATATGCTTTGCCATAAATATTCTGTACTTCATTTTTGGGATGATTTCGTGAATTTGGAAAATATATTAATTCACCACAACCGCTATTATCTTCAGATACTGGAATTTGAATTGGTAATACTAATGTAAATAAATGTGAGTCAAAATGAGCTCTATACATTTCCTTTGAATTTCCTGGCTCAACTCTTCTTGCTACGTGATACTGGTTAGTTATTTCACCTTTAAAATTAAATGCACCTTTAGCAATATTATATAATTTTGGAGTTAAATATTTTTTAATTTCAATTTTTTCTAAAAAAAGTTCATGATTAAGGCATAACTCAGAAAAAGTATTTCCTAGCATATCTTTAGATATATTCTCAGCAAAAATGGATAAATCAAATTCCTTTAAGGATGGAAGCTTAACAAAACCATTAGCAACCAACTTATCCAACCGGACGTCTATGTCCATCCAATATTTACTTACATCCATAAAGATTCTCTCCATTTAATTTAAAAAATATAAACTTTTTAATTATCTAAAATACGCTACATACTTCACAGCAAAATGATACACTCATATTGCAAAAGTTTCATAAATATTTTGACTATATAATATTTAATGCTCTATCTATTTTTTCTAACTGCAAATTTATTATGTTTTTCTCATCGTATATTTTTAATGCACGTTCACGTCCAGCAATTCCTAGATTTTTTGCCCAGGTTTTATTTTTTAAAAATTTTTGCATTGAACTGGCTAATTTTTCGGGTGATTTGATTGGAATAAGTTCTCCAGTGATATTTGGTAAAACTTCTTCTCTTGATCCACGTATATCAGTTGCTAATACTGGTAATTCCATCATCATTGCTTCTATAATACTTCGAGGCATTCCTTCCCTCCAAGATGGCAAAACAAATAAATTCATCACACTTAATAGGTCAGGAATGTCTGACCTATAACCTGTCAAAATTAGCCTGTTTCCCAATACTTCCTTCCCCACACTAATTGCATTATCAACATTTCCAGCATGATCATGATCCTGGCGCTCACCTATTATTAGGAAAAAACAATTTTCATCTTTTTTTGATAATATTTGTGCTGCTTTAATAAATTCTTCCACACCCTTTTCTTTAACTAACCTAGATACCATCCCAATAACAAAAGCAGATTTTGGGATATTTAATGCGTTTCTAACTTTCAAAGAAATATTTTCTTTTCTTAACGAAAAACTTTTAATATTCACACCATTACCAATTGCAACTATATTTCCGTTTGGCACCAATTTATAATCTATTGCTGTTTTAGCATCTTCTTCACTTTGCGTAAAAAGTAGATGAGTAAATAAACCAAAAATTTTCTCTAAATATATATAAAAATATTTTTTATAAAAACTCATGTTTTCATGAAAATAAAAACCGTGGGCAGTATAAACAACTAATGGAGTTTTAGCAAATTTTGCTGCAAGTCGGCCTATCATTGCTGCAATGGGAGTATGAACATGTACAACATCAAAGGAATTTTCATTAAGAAATTTATAAATTAAATAGGTGGATCTTAAATGATGTAAAATGTTAAAATTTCTTGAAATATTAATTGATTTCAGCTGATAGCCTGCTTCCTTTAATTCTTCTGAATACTTACCGTTTGAACACACAGAGACAACATCATGACCTCTTTTTATTTGCTCATCAATTAGAGGAATAATAAAAGTTTTCAATGTAAAATCAACTGCGCAAATTTGACAAATTTTCACATACGTCTCCTAAATATAAAATTTCAATTTGATAAATTTTCAATGATGACTTTCCATTTTACCATATCAGAATTTAGCCAAAAAAATGAATTGTTATTTATTGGCTGTTTTAAGTTAATGCCTAAGCTAAGTGCTGAATATAACTCGTCTGAATCACGTACAAAATTTATTCCATCTAAATCTCTCAAAGGATTATGATTAAGATCATCACTGTCCATAAATATAATAACTTCAGCTCCCATGTACATACAATCTACTCCTGCGCTAGTACAATTACTAGAAAACACCAAATCAAAATTTTTTAAGATATCTTGCAACTGTCCATCATTTTGTTTCAGGCCAATATTTGAGTATTTTGAAATATTTATTTTACTCACTGGGTGAGGCTTAATAGTATAGTTGTGTAAACAGGTATATTTATGAAAAATATGAACTAAACTATCAAGCATCAAATAAGTCTGCTTTTCAGTAAAATCTCCAAGAATAAGTACTTTTTTATTGTTTAAATCGCGCCTTAGCACACTGCCAAAGTCACTCTTAAATGTGTACTTCTCAAGGAATTGATAGCGCAGTGCCTCAGCCTTAAGAAGTTTGGATTTTAAATATCCATTATTAATGAAATAATTCCAAGCAACTTCTCCATTTAAAGCATAAAAATCTGGTGATGGTTGATTATAAAAACCTTCACCTATATGAATTTTGGGATGAGAAAAATAACGTAAATCCCAAAAGCGAACAGTAGAATGTTGTACGGCTACAAGATTGCCGTGATTATTATTTTTCCAAGCTGCAATAAGAGCCTTTTCCCAAGCTATATTTTCACAAAGGTAAAAACCAAATTTTTGAAATGGAATATTTTGCATGTGCTTTTCAAACAATTCAATATAAATAAGATTTGAAACCGCAGATTTACCAATAAATGAACAATACCAATCTTCACGAAGTATTAGCCATAGGTTTAAATTAGTTTTTCCTACGTTAAATGCTAAACAAATATCCCTGAAATTTATGTGCAGATAAATTAACTTAAAAAAATTATTTAATACTTTAAAAAAAAGTTTTATTGAAAGGTTTTTATCAACAAATAAATGATTATCTAAATTATCTTTTTTATTAAATTCTTTTAGTAATTTAGTGGCTGTCCTAACATTTGGGATTTCAGGGCTTTGCACATAATTTTCAAGATGAGTTGTTGCTTGGCCTAAGTTATTGAAATATTTGGGCAAGTCAGCCCACTGTCTTGAGTAATAGTCTCCAGTTTTTAATTTTTTTAGATTTAAATTAAAAAAATATGATGAGAAAAATACCGAGTCATTGCTCAACATCTTTACGTCAGATTTATTTTTTGTAAAATTCCATCTTGAAAAAAAATAATAGATCAAATAAACAAAACCTCTTGTAATATTATATATTATTGAAATATTTTCATTTACTCTGTTCATTTTAAACCAATTGCGTTTAGGCTTCTCCCACTCAAAATGAATATTCATTTTATTACAAAGATCTTTAATTACCTTAGCAACTAATTTATTATCTAAGACTAATGTCACTTTTTGATATGAATTATCACTTATGAGCTTTTCAATAGCTAAAAGCTTTAAGCAATCTTTAATTCTTTCCGATTTATATGGACTTTTTTCAACCAATAATGACATCCACCACAGGCTTACCCCGTTTTTTTGTTGGAAATATTCTCTTATAGTAAAGTTTTTATATTCAAATTCACCTATATCATGAATAAATTCAAGATAACTACTTTTTAGATATTCACCTGATTTATCAACATATTCCAAAAGTGATTTTTGAAACTCTGTTTCAATATATCCAGTCCATGTATAGACTGCGTCATCAGAAATATAATTCACATTTATAGCATCTATAATTATTAAGGTTTTATTCAAAATAAGATTTTCCTGGTATGCTATATTTATCTAACCCATCAATTGCCGCCATTCCCATAGCAATAATAGACTCTTCAGAACTACCCCCTAAATGAGGAGTAGCAAAAAAATTATCTAAATTTAATAGCTCTTTGTCAGATGGAGGTTCAATTAAAAAAACATCAAATGCAGCTCCTGCTAATCTTCCATTTACAAGCATATTTTTAACTTCTAATTCATCTATTAAACCACCTCTAGCAGCATTTATTAAAATTGCTGTTGGTTTTAAATATCCTAGGTTATCAACATTTAGTATATTTTTAGTTGAAACATTTAAAGGTAAATGCAGTGTTATTATATCTGACTGCTCCAAAAGTAGTTTTAACTTAACAGAAGTTACGTTGTGTTCAGCATAAAATTCCTGAAATTCAAGGATATCATGTGCTAAAAAATTACACCCCCAAGGTTGCAAAAGTTTTATCAAGTCTTTTCCAACATGACCACAACCTAAAACTCCAACAGTCTTACCTGAAAGTAAACTTCCAACTTTTTGTGACCAATTCCCTGCTAATACCTCTCGATTAGCTTGTGGCAAATGTCTCAACATTGATACTGCTAAAGAAATAACCATCTCAGAAACTGATCTCTTATTTACCCCACCTTCCCATCCAAGATGCTTTTTATGCCTGCGCATAGCTTGCATATCAATCATATCTGTTCCTACACCATACTTTCCAATAACTTTTAAATCAGGTAATTGAGATAATATGTCCTCATTAATTACTTCGAGCGCAGTAATAGCTTTTGTGCACCCAGACAAAAAATCCACCAATTCTTTTCCTGAAAGATTAAGCCCGGCATCATTAAATTTTACATTTGCATATCTTCTTTGGAGTTCATTCCTTAAAATAATATTTCGAGAAAAGGACCTGGAACAAACTGATACAACATCTTTTTTATTCATTAATAATTTCCTTTAACTCGTCAAATAATACATAATTACTTACCATAACATCGTAGGAATTTTCAATTTGTGTATTGATAATAATATTTCTACCACCTGCTCCTTCAGATATTGCTAATCCTGCAGCAACGTCCCAAATCATTATATTTTTTTCAAAATAAGCTTCTGCTGCTCCTCTTGCTACACTTAAAATTGATACTGCTGCACTGCCAATCATTCTAACTTTTGCAAAAGATGTTAAAAACTTTATGTAATCATCTACAAATATTTCCTCAAAATTATATCTAACTGGAAAGCCTGAGCAAATGAGGGATTTTTTTATATCAGATACTGGAGAAACTTTTATATTTTTTGCTTCACAAAATGCTCCAATATTTTTTCCACCCCAATACAACTCTTTTCTAGTTAAATCATAGATTACACCAAATACTGGATTATCTTTTTTCCATAATGCTATGGATATAGCACAACTTCCAAAATCTTTTACAAAATTAAAGGTACCGTCTAGAGGATCAACTATAAAACAATAATCAGAGTCAGAATTTTGATTATGATATCCAGTTTCTTCACATAAAATAGGGATTTCAGTTTCTTCTAAGCCTGAAATAATAATTTTTTCTAATACAAAATCTGCATTTGATTTAATTTCTCGTACTAAATCTTTTTCAAACTTATATCTTTTTAGGGGTATATTTTCATGTTTAAATATTACACAATTAGCAGCTTCTACAACCAAGCTTTTAGTTAATTTAAGTAAGCTTATCTCATCAACCATAATATGTTCCTAAAATTCTAGTTAAAAATCAAAATACAATTTCATCTATATCTTCATTTTTATCTAAATTTTTTAATCTTATATATTGAGCCAACATATGCATCAAACTATGATGTATATCTTCAACAATTCCATAATTTTTATTTGGGATATAAATACAAGTATCACTAAGAACTTTACCTTGTCCCCCAGTAAATCCAACAAAGGATATAGACACAATGCTTTTAGATTTTGCCATATTTATAGCATTAATTATATTCGGACTATTACCACTGCTAGAAACACAAAGTAAAATATCACCTTCTTTACCATATTTTTCTAACTGAAATGAAAATATATCATTATAACTAATATCATTTGCCACAGCAGTAATTGTGGGTGTGTTGCTAGACAAAGAATGGATAATTGGCTGTATTGATGTCCCAGTTGCTGCACCTTTAATAAAATCACATACAAAATGATCTGCAATAGATGATGATCCACCATTTCCACAAGTGAATATCGTTTTATTTTGTTTGATTGCGCTATCTAAAATACTAACCACTGTCTCTAAATTTTCTACATCAATTGAATTAAAACCTTTTTGTAATTCATTTATATAACCTGATAAGAAACTACTTAATTCTAGATTTTTTTTATTTGGAAATGCCATTTTTTATAACCTTAGTAATTTTTTAAATACTATTTTGATGAACTTTATTTTATAATTTTATTCAGACTCAGACAACGCAGTAATTAATCTGGATTGGGAATTTGGAATTTTTCTCTCCATTGTATATCGTTATAATATATTTTATTTACCAGTCTCATTGTCTCCAAAGCATCCTCAGAGGAACCCTTAGACACTAATTCATTATTTTTTATATAACTTGCAAATAAGTTAATTTCTTCCATCCAAGAATTGTCTTTATTGTACAAAGTTGTCTGCTCTTTGGGATCACCTTTATCGTTATCAGGATCTGACGTTACTATCTTTAGAGTTTCAGCTCCATAACTTTTTGTTCCAGTCAGCAGCCCACCTAATATTAAACTTCCTTTCTCTAGATTAATATCTAAATTAAATCGATGGCGCCATTGTGTCGCTGAAGAATTCAACATTGCTACTACACCAGTCTTACTTCTCATTATTGCATAAGCATTGTCTTCAACATCATAACCCCAATGATCATTTGAGACAAAGCTCTGGACTTCATTAAATTCACCAGCAAATAGCCTAAATAGGTCTAGCATATGAATTCCTTGATCTAATAAAACTCCTCCACCAGCTATTTGTCTCTTTGTCCGCCATGTAGGTTGATTAAAAGTAATTAATTTACCTTTACCATATAAGCCTCGCATATTAATGATTTTTCCAAATTGTTGAGATTCAACAATTCTAATAGCCTCTTTAACTGAATCATGATATCTATGATTGAAGCCATACATCAGTTTTTGGTATTTTAAATTCTTTTCTATTTTTATAACATCTTTAATTTCTCTTAAGTTTCTTCCAGGTGGTTTTTCACAAAAAATATGTAATCCCTTCTGCAACCCTTTTATGGTTACTTCAGCTGCCATATCATTGGTCAAGCAAACAAAAAGTATATCTAAGTCTATTAACAATAACTCACTATATGTGGAAAAATATAAAACGCCTTGATTAGTTTCTTCTTTAATTAAATTTTTATCACAAACGGCTATAACTTCCAAGTCAGGGTGAATATCAATACATGCTTTCCTTCTCTTACCAACAACTCCAAATCCAGCTATTCCAACTTTTAATTTAGTCATTATTTGATATTCCTATAGCTTTCAAAAAAGTTATCTGAACCCATCATTCTTATAGCATCCTCTAGTTCAGCAGGTGTATCCACGCTTAATGTCGTTTTTTCAGAGGCAATCATCCTAACGTTCATACCAGCCTCGAGCACTCTATTCATATCAATTGATTCTATACGCTCTAGAGATGTTTCTGGCATTTTGTTAAAATCGATGAGTATATCTCTTTTAAAAGCTATAATACCAGTTTGCATAAACATGGGAATATCATCTTCTCTAGTCCAATTATGCGGAATAGGCTCTCTAGAAAAGTACATTGCATTTCCAAATTTATTACAAACAACTTTTACATTATTATTATCAATAAATTGAATTTTATCCAATATAGGTGACATTAAATTTACAATATCTACTGTTTCATCTAAAAAAGATTGAAGCATAAATGATATAGATTTTGGGGATACCAAAGGTTCATCACCCTGAACCATTAAAACAATATCATATTCTGTTCCATGGATTTTTTCAATATGTTCCAATGCTTCTGATGTTCTTGTAGTTGCTCTATCATGTGATGATGATGTCATAACTACATTACCACCAAATTCTCTTACATGATTAAATATTTCTTTATCGCAAGTCGCTACATATGTTATATTATTACTTTCGGCCATATAAGCTCTTCGATAGCAATGTTCAATCATTGACTTATCTAAAATACTCGCAAGGGGCTTACCTGGAAATCTGCTAGACCCCATTCGCGCTGGTATAATATTAACAACATTCATGAAATAAATTCCCTATATTTAGATACAGTTTTTCTTATGGCATTATCTAAAATCCTTATATCAACACTAAAAGCAATAAAATTGTATCCCTCTGAAATTGCCTGCTTTAAGCGTGAATGTTCTGGCTCAACTATATGCGTTCCAATTATACTGTTTTTTTGCTGAGCACATTTTTTTATGTAGTCTAATGCCTCTGTGAATTCTTTATTACCAAATTGCCCTGGAATTCCCATTGATGCAGACAGATCATATGGGCCAATTATCAGGCCATCAACTCCATCAACATCTAAAATATCATTAACGTTTTTTAATGCATCTACATGCTCAATTTGAACAATTATAGTTACAGATTCATTTTGCCAATTTAAGTATTCTTGAAAATTGGCTCCATAACCCTGAGCCCTAGCTAAGCCAACACCCCTATTTCCCTTTGGTTCATATCTTGTTGCAGCAACAGCATTGATTGCTTCATTTACAGTTTTTACCATTGGCACAATTATTCCATGTGCTCCAGCATCCATCATACGCTTGATTTGATCTGGATCATTAGAAGTCAGTCTAACAAGTGGAGCAACACCACATAAATCAATAACACGAATTAAATCAGCCGCTTCAGAGATGTTTATTACTGAATGTTCTAAATCTATTACAAGCCAATCAAGCTCTGCCTTTGCAAATATTTCAGCAATACTTGAGTGCCCTAAAGACAACCAAGAGCCGAGAGTTAAAGTCTTATTTTTTATTTTATCTTTTAAAGTCATTTTTTTACCTACATCTGTTATTTAGATAAATAACGTCAACCCAATCTGTTCTACCATTCATTGGATTCTTAGCTATATGATTTATATCATAAAGTTGAAAACCTGCTGGAAGTAAAAATTTTTCTATGTCGGAAAAATTTAAACTTTTCTCATAATAATCATAAAACATTAATTCAGTAATAATTACATCAACATTGGCAAGGCTGGCTCCAAAACCTTCAAGAACCTCAGGCTCATGTCCTTGTGTGTCTATCTTTAATAAATTAATTTTTTTTAAATTAATGTCTGCAATATAATCATCAGCCCTTTTAACATCTACTTTTCTTGAATGATTAATTGTTTGCTTAAAAGAATTGATGTCACTTTCGGCTACTTCTGAAGTCTTCAATTCATTAAGACGTATTGAGTCGAGGCTTTCTAGATTAATTTTATTAAATCCAGAAGTTCCTTTTGTATTATCAACCTCATGTGAATAAAAATTCTTATTATTTTCTGTACTTTTACCAATAGCAAATTTATTGATAAAAACTTTACCATCAGCGTACATCATCTGCTTTTCATCTAAAATATCCCAACATTCTTTTTGTGGCTCAAAGCAATGTATCTCTGAATCATTCCATATGGTTTTAAATTCTGTTAGGGATTGACCTAAATTTGCACCAACATCAAAGATAACTGGTTGAACCTCAGGTACCAAAGATTTGAGTATCTTTTCTCTATCAAAATTCTTAAAATATTCAGCAGTTCTGTCTTGATTTGATTGGTATTTCATTATCATTATTGTCCAATTCTTTTGTATAGCATTAATAGAGTACAAAATTAGATATAACTGCAAAAGGTAGTCATTACCAATGTTGTTATGAGTCTATAAGTCAATATATTCTATAAAATAGATTATTTAACCCAAAGTTGATTAGCAAGTTTTTCTAAATTTGTTCCCTCAAGAGATGGCACTAAAGTTTTTTCCTTAAGGCTAAACCCTGCAGCATTTAAAATCTGGTAGGAAGTTTTAGCTTGTTCAATAAATCCATCGTTAAGTTCAATTAATATCTCTTGAACACCATCTAATAACCTTGCGCCACCTTTAAGAACTAAATGCTCAATGCCATCAACATCAATTTTCAAATATTTTGGCTGTTCTAAATCAAACAGTTTGAGTAAATTATCCAATGATGCTCCAAAAGTTCTATAGGAAAACTTGATATCTAATTCAAAACCATCTTGTCCATAACTTTCTCCAAATGATGATAATGCACCACCCCATTCAGTTGTTGATAAGTTCAGCTCACTGACACTTTCTGTATTAGTAATAGCTATAGGCATAATATTAATTTTTTCATTTAAGAAATTCTGGTGTATGTTTCGCGCCAATAATTCAAGATTAAAAATTGAAGGCTCAAATGAGATCACACTACATCCTCTTTTATGTGCCGCATAACAACTGTATAATCCAATATTTGCACCAACATCCCAAAATACAGAATTTTCAGTGAAGCTATCTATCCAAGCTAGAGTTTCTGGCTCTTTGTTCGAGAAACTATTTACTCGGTAGTAATTTAGTGAATTTGGAACAGTAAACTTTAAGCTTATTCCTCCATGAGTAACCATTTGAGTTTGAGACATAGCTTCTTCAACTAAAATTTTACCTATATATTTACCGATAGATGTTTTTGAGTTTTTTTTAAAAAATTTATGTAATAAAAATTTCAAAAGATTTTTTATTGATGTCAAAAGATTTTTCCTTAATAGTTATTTACAATTCAGTATCAAAAAAAGATTAATTAACTAATTAATAGTAGTAATAAAATAAGTAGATTTTGTGATGTTATGTAATATTTATTTAATCTTCAACTTTGATAAAAATTTTATAATATAATACATAATAAACAAAGATATGAAAACATGAAAAGTATACCCAAAACCAACCTCAAATCCGAAACTACTCAAAGTAACCATATAAAGATAAATTAGTATCATTCTGATTAATAAACTACGAAATAAATTATAAAAAATACAAAATAAATAGTTATAAAAAATTAATAGTAAGGGTGCAATCCAACCGCCAAATATAGTCATAACACCAAAAATAGTATAAGCCTGAGAATTAATAGATCTTAGTAAATAAGCTTCTGAAAGATCTCCGTCTAAAGGCTTTTGGGCTATAACTTGATAATATAGTTGAGAACTCGGTGCGTATGCTTCTTGAAAGGGTGTCCCTGGAAGAAACAAATTAACAGCATTTTTCAAGAGGTAAGGTAAATAATCTTTAAGTCCATACTCAGGCATCAAAAAAGAAGAGAATGAATTAAATATTATCATACACCTATCAAAGCCACCTGCAGACAGACGGTAGAAAATATTTTCAAGTAGAGCTGCTATCGTATTCATATCTATAATGGAAAAAATCTCAAAAAGTGTCATGAAATTAAATTGATATGAAGTAGTGAGTCCAATTCTATAAAAAGTTACTGCTAAATATACTATAGGTGATGTAGCAAATAATACTAAAAGGACTTTCATTGATGGAAAATATAACACCGCATCAGGATTATTTCTTATATAAAAATAAGAGATTAGAAAAAAGAAAAAAAATACACCTAGAAACCCAGCTTTACTTCCCGCAAAAATAGATAATAGAATAAATAACACCGCTATAGATATTATTGATCTTCTTTTATTTTGTATTTCCTTGAAGCTGGTATATTTATTTAATTGAAAAATAGATATTCCTGCTAAAAATAAATACGCATGGTCAAAGAATATGAATTTGATCAATCCCTCACTGCCTGCTGTATTATTTTTTTTTGCTTCAAACGAAATTGCTATATCATTAAAGGTGACAGCAAATACTACTAATCCTAATACAACGGTGCTTCTAATGGGGAAATTATTTAGATTTTTATCTAAATTTAGTGGGTAATATTTTGTCTTATTTATTGATAAAGTAGCCATAACAGATAAAATACACACAAATAAAAAAAATAAATTTTGAGTATAATTACTTTTAATAACTTCTTGAGTGAAGGGTAATTCATGATTAAGGCCCCAACCATAAAAATAATTATCGCCCATAAAACTAATAAAAGCTAATGGAATATATATATACATAACTAAAAAGATCATCAGAGGAAGAGTAAATACATTAGATCTAAATCTTTCTGATTCCAGAAAAATTATCTGCATAATAAACATTGATAGTATTGGTATCGCTGTGATTGGGTCGCCATAAGAAAATATAGAGAAACCTGAAATTAATGCACAAATAATAATTAAAATACGAAAAGTTTTAAATAAAACCCGATCCAAAGACTTAACAGAATAGATAGTGAGGAAGTATCTAATAATCAATTACTCCGATATTCTTATTAAGTTATGGCTAAATAGAGTATCAACTATTGGAAATAATTCTATAGCATAAACGTTTAATATATTAGCTATGTCAACTAGATCTAAATTTCCATCTGAATAAGCTAGAAAATCAGAAATTAATTTAAACTCAACAGCTAACTCTCCTGCCCCTAAAGTTGATCGTAAATTCCTCCGTCCAAGTTGGGGCTCTCCAAGACAAGTAGCAATGTATTTTTTATTTTTTTCAAGTATAGAAAATACATCTATATGAATATCATATGAGCCTTGAAAACCTTCAGAAGATACAAGATTTAAATTATCATTTGAAGTATGATATTCAGGAAATTCGCCATATTTAGTTCTCATTATACTACAAACAGGCAAATCAACCCCAGGCGCACAATACTGTCTTTCGTCACTACCTCTTTGTAAAAAAGAAAAGGATTTAAAAGATTTTATTTTATAATTAAGAACGTGCAAAGCAATTTTATCGGCTAAACAATTTCCAGTTCTAGACGGCATAAATGAATATGATCTATTATCACCAACACAACTAAGAACGTATCCTGCAATTGTATTTTTTTTCATATGATTAATATTTCGGCTTAAATAAGCTACAGCACCAATTGTTTCAGGTATAAAAATAAACCGATAAGAAAATCTTTTATCTACCTTTTCTTCCACCCACTTTGCCAAAAAAGTTGCAAGCGCAGGACCTGAGAGTTCATTATTAGCTAAGGACGGATGGCAGATATATGTTGACACTAATATTTCTTTATCTGTGTTACCCTTAATCAATAAATCAGCATAAGTCATACTTCCTTTTTTTAAACTTGTATCTATACAAACAGTATAATCGCCATCTAATAGATTTTTTCTACAATTATGCGAAAGGCAAAAACCCCATCGCCTCTCATAATATGAAGTTACATATGGAATAACATCCGGCTGTTCAGGTAACGAATATAGATGTTTTTCTAATTCTTTTAATGGGATTTTTATATTTATAGGAATACTGTAATTTAATAGATGTAAATTATTTATTTTAAAATCTACAACCTTTTCTCCTGCTTCGTTTTTTATATAGGCATCTTTAACATTCCATTCGTTGGGTATAATCCAATCAAAACATTTTTCTCCACTCGGCACTTCGTGAATTTTGAGGTTTGGTAGATGTGATTTAATAATTTGAAACGTTTCTCGAACGCCATTACCTGTTATACTTCTACAAATTGGGAATAAATCCTCAACTAATTTATATATCTTTTTACCCTCAACTTGGTTGTCCATTTTAGCTCCGTTACCAAAGTAGTTAGTTATTTTTTAAGTCTATGTGCAGTTAAAGCATAAGGATTTTCTTCTATTAACTCTTTTGAAACCGAATAGAAATCATGAGTACTCATTGATAATATTGGGTAGCGTCCAAACTTTCCACTCTTCAATACTCCTTTAATTTTTGATTGGCGTTCAAGCAAACTTAGTTCACCCTGTGAATCAATACTTAAATCTCTTACATAATATGTATTATCTATACTTTCTTTAGTTTGGCCATTTACTAAATATCCCTTAAAAGATTTCAAATATCTATATGGAACACCTATTGATTGCTCAACATAATGTGCAAATGTTATCCTAGAAAAATCACATCCTAAACAAACAATTTTTGCATTGTACTTAAATAAAAGATCAAATGCCGTCCCATTACCGAAACAGTCATCAATTCTAGAATCAGCAAAATATTTTGCATATTTACCTACACTAGAAAAACTAAAGTTAGGATTTCTTGATCTACAAAATTCTGGCCGGATTCGACAGGACTCACTGAAAGTACCTATATCGCTAGGAGTATTCTCAAAATCAAATTCTTGGTTTTTTGTGAATGTATAAGAAAAAGTTGGAATGACTAAAGTGCCAGAATTCCCAATAAAATTTACTAGATCATTAATTAATGTATTTAACCTATTTTCAAGATCTACATGTATTAACTGGGCTGCTACACCAGCATTTGCATGTATTATTATAACATCTTTTGATGAAACCCCAACTTCTCTTAGTGACTCTCTGATATTAAGATTCAAACAATTACTCCTTTAGTCACTTTTTAATAAAAAATTTATTTTGATCAATCACATTCATTAAATAAATTAATTAATTCTTTATGCACCCCATTATTAGACATAATAATTTTTTTTGAATCCATCATATCTATACAATTTCCATTAAAATCAGAAACTCTGCCTCCAGCTTCTTTGACAATTATTGCACCCGCAATAATGTCGTACATTTTTGTTGAGTTCCAAACTCTTGCATCTACAACACCCTCAGCAACGAAACACGCGTCTCTACTTGCTGAACCTAGTATTCTAGTTGTAAAAGCAGCTGAGACTAATTTTTGGTAATTTTTCATAATATCATCGTTTAAATGAAATTGATTATCATAGGCAATAATACCATCACCCAATGATACGTTGCTAGATACCTTTATTTTTTCATTATTTTTAAATGCACCTTTATCTTTATATGCATGATAAGTTTCATTTGAATACGGAAAATAAATAATACCAAAAATAATTTCATTATTTTTGATATAGCCTATAGATATATTATAGAATGGAAGCCCAGCTATAAAATTATGTGTTGCATCAATAGGATCAATAATAAAACATTCTTCGGGAAGTTTAGAGTGGGAAATATTTCTCTCTTCTTCGAAAAAAATAGGGCAATCGCATATAAATGCTAATTTTTTTTTAATAAAATTTTGCACCTGCAAATCAATTTCAGTTACAAGTTCTCTTTTACTTTTTCTAATAATCTTAAATTTAGTATTTTTTGAATCTTCAATAAGCATTCCCGCCTCAACAACGATGTTCTTGCAAAATTCATAAAAACTTAAGCTTTTATTTATATTACTCATTAATTAGATCTTCACGTAATTTTCGCTTAAGAATCTTTCCTGATGGACCAACTGGCATACTATCAACAAATATTATCTTTGATGGCATTTTAAGTGGTTGAAGATTTTCCACCAAGATATTCATAATCTCGTCTTCCTTTAAGCTTTCATTACTCTTTTGAATAAATGCTATTATAGTTTCACCAAAGTATTCATCAGGTATGCCAACAACTGCAGCAGATTGAACATCTGGCAGCTTGAATATAATTTCTTCAATTTCACCCGGAACTATGTTCACTCCAGCCTTTATTATTATATCTTTTTCACGATCAGAAAAATAAAATTTTCCAGTTTCATCCTTATATCCAACATCACCTGTTAAGAAATAATTTTCAAAAAAGCTTTTTTTGTACATTTCAACATTTTTGTAATATCCAATAAATATATTATCACCTTTTAAAGCTATTTGGCCAACTTCTCCAACTTTTAATTCAACAAAATTCTTATCAAGTATTTTACAGTCATTTACTCCTAATGGAGTTCCTATACTTCCAGGCTGCCAATCAGTTAACCTGGGGTCATCAAAATGTGAAGGCCCTGATTCTGATAATCCATACAGATTGGCAACATTAATATTAAATTTTTCATAGAATTTTATTTGAGACTCAGTCGATAAGGGAGCTGACCCACAGCCAATGTAAGAAAGTGTTTTATTTAATGAATAGTCAGCTTCATCATATTTTGTAGCCAACATAGCAAAAATCAAAGTAGGCACTAATTGCAAATAATCTATTTCGTAGTCACTGATTATTTTCCATACATTATTCCTAATTTGATTAAAATTTTCAGCTAAGTATAAAGTGCCTCCAATATATAATGTAGGAAGAAATTGATAATTAATGATAGCAGTATGTCCAAGCGGTAAAACGCCTAGGTGTTTTGTATTGCTAGTAAAGTGAAAAGTTTGAACAAGAGACTCAGTCAAGGATACCATATTTTTATGTGAATAAAGAACATATTTGGAACTTCCTGTCGTCCCAGAACTGTAATATATGCAAGCAACATCATTAATATTAATATTAATATTTTGTTCAAATTGATCAGTACAAAAAGAACTTATTTCATTTATAAATTTATTATCATCAATAAATTTAACGTAAGAAAAATTATAATTTAAATGATTATCTTTTAAATCTAGAGAAGATATCACCATATTTGATTTGATGTATGTTACGTGCTTTATAAGTTCACTTTCAGATAAAGTCGATGGTGAAGGATTTATTTTGATTCCACTTCTAATAGCAGCAATATATAATATTATTGAAGATATTGAATTGTGTATGTTTATAGTTAGAGTATCTCCGTATCCAATATTTTGGCTTTGAAGAAAAAAACAGCATTGGTTAACAAACACATCTAACTCTGCAAAAGTAACACTTCTACCATTTATTTTTTTACAATAAATTTTATCAGGAGTTAAAGCTGCATGTGATGATAAAATATTTGAAAAGTTTTTGTCAGATATCATTCAGTTTTTCCTCAACAAGCTCAATTAATGTTCCTGTAGAATTGATTCTAAATATTTCTTCGTAATCTAAAACAATATTAAATTCAGCCTCTATTGCTAGGACAAGTGTCATTTGTCCAAAAGAGTCCCATTTCTGAACATTTTCTGGTCCAGTATCATTGAGGATTTTATCACTCTCAAGATTGAATGTTTTTGCTACAATTGATCTAATTTTTTCTTGCATATTAAACAAAGCTTCCAAATCTATAAATTTTTAATGACCTATTTTAACTGTTTATCAGAAATAAAATTTGTCAGATCAAAAAACCTATTCACAGAATTCTCATTATCAAAATAACCTTGCAAATATAAATTTCCATTCAAGAATTTAATTCCTTCTTTGATAAAAACAGTTGAAAACGTAGTGCAATTATGAACCTCAGGCCCAATATCTTTTTCATCAATACCATATAGCCCTTTTAATGGGCCATCATTTATCGCTTCTTCAAGGTCAATTAATATTTCTTCATAAGTTATTTCATTGTTTAATTTAAATCTAAAGTCAATTGATGATACTCCTGTATATGGAATAACTGTATAATTGACTATAAAATTATCATCATTAATTTCATCCATCATTAATTTTGCACTCTTTTCAAGCGTACAAAATTTTCTATTTAAAGTATTATTTTCCCTAATGCGATATTCTTGAATATTATGTATTACATTCACATCACTGTCTTCAATTCCATATTTTTCACTTACCCAATTTGCAAATGGAATAAACGAATTTACAGTACATGATCCATAGGAGATAGTTTTTAAATTTGTATTATATTCTTCATGATTAAATCCATAAACTAATGTTGCATCAGGGTCCCATGAAGTAGCTGAAATAAGAACTAATTTTGTGTTCTTCTTCAAATAATTATTTGCATGTTTAGACTCAGTATATTTACCGGTGCATTCTAAAAATATATCCGGGTTTCCTATCCATGAAATTGATTTTTGTTCGCTATTTGTATATTGAATCTCATGTCTTATTCCATTTGGCTGTAGAATTACTAATAAATCTCCTACGATCTGTATCTTGTATTTATTAAATTTTACGTATTTGTCATTTGTGATTATTTCATAAGCTTTTTTAATATCAAGGTAATCATCATTAATATAACTAATTTTAAAGCTTGCCTGATCATTTCTATCCAACCAGTATTTTAGTAAATGTAAGCCAAATCTTCCAAAACCATTTATTCCAGTTGTTATTTTCATTATTTAAAATACCCATTATCAATCATTGTTACATAAAAAATTAGATTAAAATATATTGGTCTCAATTTAAGATTGAAATTTATA
>MDTF01004049.1_pt1 | contig 24082 bp, 18 predicted proteins | sample 811191 | NCBI WGS metagenome assembly MDTF01 (sample SAMN05326649, study PRJNA326480) | marine metagenome | isolation source: seawater | place: Southern Ocean | collected 2011
GAGAAACTATGCCAGTATGGTATCACTGGCATTTTCAATGATGTGGCTGCCGATGTACTGCTGAGTGAAATATGTACAGCAAAGATCAACAGGCCTTAGCTAAATGGCTAATTTAAACGTCACCGAGAGGGGCGACCCCATAAGGCGGGCCTGACCTGGACTGAAAGGTTGTATCTAAAACGCCATCCTGTTGCGGGGCTCCCGGATAACGCGATGCGTTTCCGGGACTGCCAAAAAGCATAGGCTTTTTGCAGGCCTCCGGGATTTAAAACGCTGTCAGGGAATTTTTAAACTAAATGGTAGAGGCGACCCCGGATATTGCGATGCAATTCCGGGGTTCTAAAACGCTGACAGGTAATTTAAACGACTTGGTAAGGACGATCCCGGATGGCGCTGTGCGCCTCCGGGATTTAAAACGCTAAGGCGTTTTAAAACATTGCGTTAGCGAGGGATTTTTGTACGCCCTGGGCGGTCTCAGATTTCAGTTCAAACTCAAGTGGTGTGGATTGCCCTGACACAAAGATTTTAAGTTCTGCGTCGAGGTCGAAATGACCAGCAGTTTCTACCTTAAACTGAGTGATCGCTTTATAGGGAATGGAGTGGTAATCCACTTTACGACCGGTCATGCCCTGCTTGTCGATAAACATAAACCGGTTACTGGTAAAGACTATTAAATCTCTCACCAGTTTGTAAGCACTTACCACCCTTTCACTGTCACCCAATATGGGTGCCAGCTCTTCCTGAACCTCAGCTACATCTACTTCACTGGCATTGCCCATGAGTGCGTCGAGTAAGCCCATAAATCCTCCGATAAAGTTTAATTACAAGCTAAACTATCGCTAACTTGATGTCAGAATACAAGTTTTACAAAGTCCCATAGCCGGCAAACTAGTAACAGGGTGTAAATTGTTTGCTGTGCGCATATCACGCTACCTTTGTCATGAGCACCCCTCATTTCGCATCTGTCCTTATACATTGCCTCAAATCAGCGGTTTAATCTGCGATTCATCCCAAATACAGGCAGGCTGGACTATCCATTTGACATTACAGTTACCTCCCGGATAGGTTAAGCTACTATAGCCTCACAGGCTTCCTTGCAAACTGAAGCCTTTAAATATTAAGGCTAATATAAGAACCGCGAGCGACTGGTATACAGCCGCCGGTAACAGCGCAGGATGCGTTGATAAAAGGAAACGATTTTGACAGATACTAACAACACGGTGACCTTTAACGATATCCACCAGGCCTCTCTGCGCCTGATTGGCAAAGTCAGTCGCACACCGTTACTGGAGTCTACCCGCCTGAATCAATGGCTGGGACAGCGCATCTTATTTAAAACCGAATGCCTGCAAACTACCGGTGCATTCAAGCTGCGCGGCGCCACTAACTTTATCGCCAGTTTGCAGGAGCAGGGCAATATTCCCCGCCATATCGTAGCAAATAGCTCCGGCAACCATGCACAGGCTGTAGCCTATGCCGCCTCGCAAGCGGGTATACCAGTAACAATTTTCTCTACGGAAAACATCTCCGAGGTAAAAGCAGCGGCGACCGAGGATTATGGCGCAGAGCTGCGCCTTTACGCCACTCGTCCGGAAGCCGATGAAGCTGTAAAACAAGCGGCAAATCAAGAAGGTGTGGTGTGGATCCCGCCATTTAATCATCCGTTAATTGTGGCCGGTCAGGGCACCGCTACTCTGGAAGCTATCCAGGATGCCGATCACGTAGATGCCGTATTCGCCCCCTGTGGTGGTGGCGGCCTGCTAAGCGGTAGTTTGCTGGCTACCCGCCACCTGGCTCCCCACGCCAAAGTGATTGGTGCCGAGCCGCTTGTTGCGAATGATGCAGCACGCTCGTTACAGTCTGGTGTAATTGAATCCCTTAGCGGGCCGGTTTCAACCTTAGCTGATGGCGCTGCCACGCCCTCGGTAGGTGATGTGACCTTCCCGATATTGCAACAACTCGACGACTTTTACGAAGTCAACGAGCAGCAAATAGCCTACTGGACTCAGTGGTTGCAGCATCTGCTAAAATTACACGTAGAGCCCACCAGCGCCATGAGTATGGCGGCCGTTGCCGCGTGGGCAGTGAATTCGCCTAAAGGGCAAACCGCTGTGGTTATCCTTTCTGGTGGCAATATCAGTAAAGCCACTATGACCAAGGTTTGGGATACCGACTATTTATTACAGCCCCCTATTATTGAATAACAGCAAACTGAATAACACTATGCATAAAAAATCATTGCTCACCCTCTCTGCCACCTTGCTCCTTTCTGTCGGCATCAGCCTGTCGCTGAGTGCCGCCACTCTGGTCACTAATGTAAAAGGTTACACCCTTAACGAACAAGGTAAGCTTATCCAGTTTAAGCGCCTACTGGTTGATGATAACGGTAAGGTAGTCAGCCTGGATCCTAATAAAGTGCCGGCAGGCACAACTAAACTGGACGGCCACGACAAAGTCCTATTGCCGGGCCTGATCGATGCTCACGGACACTTACTGGGTCTGGGTGGTAACCTGCTGGAAGTCGACCTGCGCGAAAGTGGCACTATGCAGGAAGCGGCGCAGTGGGTAGCGCAATATGCCATGGGCCATGCAGACCAGGAATGGATTAAAGGCCGGGGCTGGAACCAGGAGCTGTGGAGCGACCGCTCTTTTCCCAATGCAGAAGTACTCGATGATGTTATCAGCAATAAGCCGGTTTGGTTAACCCGGGTAGACGGCCATGCGGCCTGGGTAAACACTAAAGCGCTGGAACTGGCAGGCATCACCAACGATACACCTGATCCCGCTGGCGGCCAGATTATTCGTGATGAAAACGGCCAGGCCACCGGGGTACTGATTGATAACGCCATGGACCTGGTTGCTGAGGTTATGCCTAAGCAAAGCAGCAAGCTATACCAGGCGCAGCTCAAAGCAGCAGGTGAGCACTTACTATCTGTGGGTATTACCGCCATGCACGACGCCGGCATTGGCCACCACGTATATGATTTTTACCTGGCACGGGCAGCCGAGCAAAGCCTGCCGGTGCGCATTTACGCTATGTTAAGCGCGACCGACCCTACGCTGCCTGATATGCTGGACACCGGCATTATTCGCAGCAGCGACGACTTCCTGTTTATCCGTAGTGTTAAAGCATACGGTGACGGCGCGCTGGGCAGCCGTGGCGCAGCACTGATTAAACCTTACAGCGACGCGCCCCACCAGCACGGCTTACTGCTCACGCAACCGGAAGACTTTCCTAAGATCTTTCAACAAGTGTTGGGCGCAGGCTTTCAGCTGAACTTTCACGCCATTGGCGACCGCGCTAATCAAATGGTATTGGATGAATTTGAGCGTACCTTCAGCTCCACAGGAGGCCAGGAACTGCGAAACCGCGTAGAGCACGCCCAGGTCATTGCAGTAGAAGATTTATCGCGTTTTGCCGAGTTAAAGGTATTACCGTCCATGCAGCCTACCCACGCCACCAGTGATAAAAACATGGCCGAAGACCGCTTAGGCAAAGAGCGTATGGAAGGCGCTTACGCCTGGAAAACGTTAATCGAAAGCGGCATTCCATTACCTCTGGGCTCAGACTTTCCGGTAGAACTGGCCAATCCGTTTTATGGCCTGCACGCAGCGGTTACCCGTCAGGACAGAAACAATCAACCTGTGGCAGGCTGGTACCCGGAACAGGCGTTAACCATAGAACAAGCATTTAAAGGCTTCACGCTGGACGCCGCCTACGCTGCCCACATGGAAGACGCCCTGGGTACCTTAACACCAGGCAAATGGGCCGATTTCATTCTGGTCGATCAGGATATTTTTGAAGTACCGGCCCAGGACATTTGGAAAACCAAGGTTATTCAAACCTGGGTGGCCGGTGAGAAAGTGTTCGACGCGAATACCTCTGTCGAATAACCTTTAAATACCTGCGGCTTCAGGCCGCAGGCTCTCACTTCGAAGCTCCATGCTTCATGCTTCATGCAATTTTTAAATTCCCCTTATTACAAAGTCCTTTGTTGGTCAAAAGCGGACGCTTCGGCAAAACCCACCAAGCTCACCGCAGAGCTAGTAATTTATCTAAAGCTGACATCAACACCCCAAGAAGGGGCAATTACACGCAGGCTATAACACGGAACGAAGTGATGGGAGCCTGCGTGTAATTTCCCGCTTGCTTGGCATGTTAGATGCGCTGCAAATTAATGCACGCTGGCTTTTGAAAGCAAGTTGAGCACAACAACCCCAGTTACAATTAACCCCATTCCAACAGCACCCCAAAGATCAAGTTTTTGCCCATGCATGAACCAAGCAACTAAAGTCACTAAAACTATTCCAAGACCTGACCACATTGCATATGCCATTCCAACAGGAATTGATTTGAGAGTGAGTGAAAGCAAATAAAACGCAGCACCATAACCAGCAACAACAAGTAACGAAGGAGCTAATTTAGTAAAACCCTCACTAGACTTCAGACTAGATGTTGCAATTACCTCACAAATGATAGCCGCGGATAAAAATATCCAGTTCTTCATAGCTTTCTCCAGTTTTTATATCTCGCGCAAGACTATACTAATATTCAAGAAATAAGCAGTCTTGTTCTTTCAAAAAAGCTGTGAGCACATGAAGCATCTAACTTTTAAATATGGGGCACAAACAGGCAGGGTATAATGGCGACGCCCGCCTGCCTGTTTGTGTCCCAGTGCGCCCTGGCACACGACATAATTGCTTGTTAGCCATCACGTTAATCAAAGTCAATTTAACCACCATGTTTACCGCAATGAATACAGATACGGTTGAGTCTCGTGATGCTCGTATGCGAGAAATTATCGAGCTGGTGCGAGAAGACTTCCCTAATGTGCAATACAAGGTAATAGTGCTTCAAGTAGGCCCTTCTGCAAAAGCGGCAATTGAAGGGAGAATTTACGGGCCAGAGCCTGAAGTTTTGCGTGAGATAAGCAGCGACATTGAAGCCATATTTCAAAAAGAGAAAACCATGGACAGCGTTCGCTTGTCGTGGAGCAACAAAGTCCCATTTGTTGAACCTGTGTTTCTGGAAGAACAAGCCAGGCGTATCGGCGTAACGCGAGATGCCGTTCACACCGCATTTTTACTGAACAATGAAGGAGAAACTGTGGGCCTTTACCGCGAAGGTAGCGATTTAATACCGATTGTCATGCGCAACGATCTAAACCAGCGCTATGACATAGATAACCTCGCCTCACTCAACGTATGGAGCCAAGAACAAGGTAAATATATAAGCATGGCTGATGTTATCAGCAATGTGGATGTATCGCTTGATAACCCAATCCTCAAACGCCGCAACCGGGTACGGATGCTGGCGGTTTACGCATAGCCCATGCCTTTATCCGGTGAGACGGCTGCGAGCGTGCAAGCTAAAGTTCGCCCTCTTGTAGAAGAGCTTAAACTGCCTGATGGCTACCGCATTGAATGGGGCGGCGAATACGAGACCTCAACAGACGCTTAAAGCGCCCTATTTGCAAGTATGCCTATTGGTATATTAGGTATGTTCATTATCACCGTTTTGCTGTTTGGCAAGCTTCGTCAGGCGTTAGCGATATGGGGCGTAATTCCGCTCACCACTATCGGCAATATTGGCGGCTTGGTGTTAGTTGGTGCACCCTTTACATTCATGGCGCTACTCGGCAGCTTAAGCCTTATTGGTATGGAGCTTAAAAACGGGATCGTATTAGTGGAAGAAATAAACGTACAGGCAGAGGGTAACAGTGGCGCATTCGATGCCGTAGTAGCCGCGTCAGTATCTCGTGTACGTCCCGTTTCAATGGCAGCCACCACTACCATACTGGGTATGATCCCGCTGTTTTCTGACGCGTTCTTCGCGTCAATGGCAGTTGTTATTGTATTTGGTCTGACCGTTGCCACCGTACTTACACTGCTTATATTGCCTATCATCGACAATTTGAACGGGTAGTTAATACACCCGACCCCCGTCACCTCAGTCACTACACGTTCGGCGATGTAAGCAAGCGGTAGATAGGAAAAGAGTCTACCGCTGTGATTTACGTTAAGCCACCTTGCGATATCAGCACATGCAGATGCATACGCAGATTGGGTGAGCTCGACGCCTTTAGGTGTGCCAGTTGAGCCTGATGTGCACATGAGACTGATAACACTATCATCCGCCCCCTTGAAATGCCTTCACGTGGTTTACCTAAGGTAACTTGATTACCTTCACTGTCTGTTACTCAATTGATGGGAATGCATCACCTGCATTTAGTTTAACTGAGACCACTTTTCTCCAAGTCGATTAATGGCTCAGGCACTTTATTGCTGATGTGACTAAACATCGCGCCTAAGCATGATATTAGGGAGTATTAGTACTGATACAAGGTGAAGTATCTTTGTAACTACCCTCACGTCTCCCTTAAAGTTCAAACAACATATCGGTACGTATAATGTACTTTACACCTTTGGTTATTTGCGCGGAGCTATGTAAACAGTGTAATGGGTGTCGCCCGTGAGGAAATAAAAGCACGCCACCAGCAGGCGTGCGTACACTTACTTGCGCTTGCTTATCACCACGTCTAGCAGGCTCTCCAGGTCTATCTGCATTAACAAGGAACTGTGTTTCACCTCCCTCAAACTCATCGTTAAGCAAAATAAGAAATGTCATTTTGCTGTATCTGTCTGAGTAGGCATTGGTGATCAAATCATTGCCAACTACCTTTGAACCTGGCCAATCTCCATCAATATGAAATTTAAAGTAATCACCTTCTTGATAACGATAAAAGCGAAACCGAGTATTGATACCTAACGGCTTTTTACCATCAAATATTGACAAGTTTTGCTCAACCAATGTTGCTACACGTTGCCAAATACGTCGCTCTGTCTCATCGTCGACCACAATAGTCACGTTATCGTTATGTCGAATCTCGCGAGGAAGCGAAACCGCGGCATCCTTCAGGTAGCCCAACGCTTCAGACGTTTCTATTAAACGACGACACTCTTCTTGGCTTAAAACATTAAGTAATTGGTATGCACCCGGCACTTCAGCGATATCATTGCGTGTTACCAATAGACCTTGATTTGCCTCTGCACTAGCCGCGTTTAAATCCGTGTCAATATTTGCCCTCGCTCCGGCATCTAATGAATCAAGTAAAAAGGCATTGTCGCGTTTCGCGGCCCATGTAGGAATAGCAGGATTCTGAGCTCCGGGCTCACGTGTAATAACGAAAAAATTATCTTTCATCTCTAGTCTCCTATGCACTTATTACTTGTACTTGGGTAAATTGTCTATGCCCATCAAGTGAACCGTGATACCCAAAGCCACTTTCTTTCGCTCCTACCCACGGTGCGTCGCCCGCTCCCACACCTCCGTTAATGCCCACCATACCGGCTTCCATGTTTTCGGCCACATAACTGGCGTTTTGACGACCAAATACAACTGCGCCTAACCCCAAGTTGGAACTGTTGGCTAGTTTAATCGCCTCGTCTGCGTCTTTAAATGGAGCAATGGCGACCACAGGTCCAAAGGTTTCTTCTTTCGACATCAACATGCTTTCTGTTAATCCAGCAACAACAGTTGGCTGAATAAACGGAGGATGATAATCATCACTTCCCAGCAAAAATTCAGCACCCTGTTGCTTGGCATCAACAAGGTGTCTTATCACGTGTTGGTGCTGTTTTTTATTGACCAAGGGCCCGATATTGACACCCGCTAAGTCCCAAGGTCCTACTGTATACTGAGCGGCAATATTGGCCACCCGCTGACAAAATTCATCATAAATGGCATTATCTACATAAATACGCTCGGTAGACGTGCACATTTGCCCTGAGTTTTCGAACGAACTGGCTACCGCGAAACGCGCCGCGGCATTAATGTCGGCATCGTTAAGCACTATCATGGCGTCATTACCTCCTAACTCCATAACCAAGCGATGAAGTTGGGGTGCAGCGCTTTGCATAATGTGTTTACCCGCTTCAACGGAACCTGTGAAAGCCACCATATTTATGTTGCTTTGCACGAGGGCCTTACCTACTTCACCGTCGCCGTGGACAATATTTAGTACCCCTTCGGGTAAAACGCGATTCAGCGTGCTCACAAAAAGATCCGCAACCAACGGCGTATTTTCAGACGGTTTCAGAACTACCGTATTACCCGCAACCAATGCTGGCACAAGCAAGTTATTCGCCATGGCTAGGGGATAGTTCCATGGCGAAATAATGCCTACTACGCCAAGCGGACGATAATGAATTTGTGTTCCGCTTGGTTTTCGAGTCGGGCTTACCGCTTGAACCACTTCTTGACTAAGGTAAGCAGCACTTTGCGTTACCCCCATCACTTCATAAGTTGCTCTGCGTTTATCTTTCCCCATTTCCTGTGAAATCAATAAAGATAGCTTTTCAGCTTTACTTTCAAGGGCACTGAAGGCATCTTTGATAATGCTCGCTCTTTGCTGAGCGGTGTACTTACGCCAAGCCTGTTGTGCTTTACGCGCTTTTTCCACTGTGTCCTCGACTACGCGTTTACTTGCTATTTCTACGCGCCCAATTTCTTGTCCATCAAGGGGGTTAGTCGATATTAGTGAATAACTCATTATTGTTTCCTGAAAATATAATCGCTCTAAGCTCAATACTTGTGCGAGGTGGCAGTGACTCGGCGCGCTGATTATTTACAACTTCGACGGCAGAATGAGGAACGCCAAACATGCCTTCAGGATGCGTCGAGTCAAAGACCTTGAGTAACAGGCCTTCACCAGGAGCCATATCAGATTGGTAATACCAGCGGTGTTTTGGGCTATAACTAATTGCCGCCAATTCACCTACTCGGTCGGGATAAATAAGTTTTAAACGGTGAAAGTCACTTTGCTGCACTGTGGCCAAATCAACCATTGCTAGAGGCGATGATTTAACAACACTGTTAACAGGCAGCCATAAATTGACCAGCTTATAATTGCGTGATCGGAGCTGTGTCTTGTCTTTTGTTTCTGCAAGCATACGATGCTCAGCTGACGTGTTTGTATAGTCGTTGTGTACCGTTTTTACCGGGGCTCTGTTATGGGTGGTTTTCTCAGTGCGCGTGGTAGAGCGATAAGTGTGATCAAAAATTTGAACATGCTTGGTATCGAACTTGCGCTGCAAAAATGTAATTACAGAGGGATATAGCTGCGCCATCACTGCTTCGTCATTCTCAAAGTGATTGAAAGCCGGCGCAAATCTCACAACTTCAAAACCATTTGTATCAATTGAAAACTCACGCTTACTGTTACGCATATCACTGATATCGATATTTCGTTTATCAATTGATGTGGTCAATTCCGCTGAGCCAGGTCCTTGATAGGTTTGATCATATTCCAATGGACCTTGGGGTAAGACGTAATTTACAGAAAACATGTTTCATTCCTCAATATCGCTTTGATGAATGAATGATAAGGCCCAAGGTGATACAATAAAATCAAGTAATCTATGTAATTGATACAAGTGAAACCAATAAAACCTATAGAAATCAAACAACTGAAGATATTGTTAGCCTTAATTAAAGAAAAAAATTTGTCGAAAGTGGCAGAACAATTAGGCATGTCTCAGCAAGCGGTGAGTGAACACTTAAAAAAGCTGCGTGCTGCATTCAACGATAGGTTATTTATTAGAAGTGGCAGTGGTGTGCAGCCCACTGCGTTTACTGTTGCACTTCAGCCAAAATTAATTGCGGCCATTGAAGCGGTAGACGGCTTGCTTAAACCCGACACGTTTTTACCCGCATCGACAAAAGCCACATTTACACTAAGCTGTACCGACTTTGAACAAGTTTCGCTGCTTCCCAAGGTACTTAGTGTCATTAGAAAAGAAGCCCCCTTTTTAAAAATTGCATGCTGTGAAAAAACTAGAGCTAGATTCGCTCGCTGCAGATTTAAAAAACGGTGATGTAGATGTTGCTCTCACCAACCCCGCATTTGCGCCGAGCCACTATCCATGTGAAACACTTTATAATGAACAGTACACCTGTGTAGCTTCGTCAAAAAACAATAGCGTTTCATCGTCAATGAGCATTGAGAGTATTGCCAACATTCCACAGGTGGTTGTATCGCCCTCAAGAGGTGATTTTAGTGGAGCGATACAGCATTGGTTTGAGTCACAAGGTCACCCTCGCAATGTTATGATGACCTTTCCGACTTTTTCTGCGGCAATAGCCGCTATTCACAGTACAGACCTATGCGGGTTTATTCCACGCGCCCTGCTTCCCGACTCACGCCTTCAAATAATAGAGGTCGCTCCCCTCCCTCCTCAGTTTGAGGTAATTAGTATTTGGCACCAGCGCTTGTCTAGCGACCCTTTAACTCAATGGATACGCGGTATCATTCGCGATGCTGCTCGACAGTAAGTTCAATACCATTGGCTATGCGTTAACAGGTTGCTTTAATTCACCTAGTTCTGCAAAAGCATTCGCTCGACTCATCCCAGATTAGCGTTCCATATTGCAAAGTAATTGTGCTTCATAGTTAAACCTGTCAGCTTCAATCAGGAAGTGTCGAAAGATAGTTAATGTTTGCAAAAGCCATTATGACGTCTTTTGCGAAGTCGACTCTAGGATGACGTAGCGCTCCCTTTTTCCACACTAAATAAACATCGTTTTCTGGGCCTGGCTTGCCCAGCGCGACCAACTCGCCTTTTGCAATACCTTCTTTACATAAGTAGTCAGGCAAAACTGAATAACCAATTCCCGCTTTGATGATGCTACTTATTGCTCTTATATCGGGGCAAACAGCCGCGACAGGCGACTTACACGCAGCGCTAAATACCTCCGAAAAGTATCGCCGAATAAGCGGTAACTGTTCATCATAGGTCACTACTTTATGTTGGTTGAGTAGCTCTGCCGATATTTCTCTTTCTCGCAGCAACTTTCCCTGCACACGGTTCATCACTAAGATTAAGCGCTCTTTATCCAACTTCTGATATTCATACATCGCGTCAGTGGGCTCAGAGGCAGTAATGGCAAGCTCCGCTACATCGTTCTCCAACAAATGATAAATATTACTTTTGTTGCCGGTATGGATCACTAAATTCACTTTATCGGCCTGAAGCAAGTTAGCGAGTGCCGGACCTGCCACCTGACTAAGGTACTCTGCAGGGCCTGCAAGGTGTAACGTACCGTAATCGGTAGAAGCGCGACTGCGAATAGAAGCCACTTTCTGCTCTAACGTATCAATGTGACTAGCGACCTGCAGCGCCAAGTCATCAGCGATAGCCGTTGGCTCAACGCCTCTCGCTTTTCTTATGAACAACTCTTTACCGACAATATTCTCCATAGCTTGTATGTGAGAAGTGACCGCTGGCTGAGACATATGAAGGCGAGCTGCAGCACGCGTAATGTTGCCGCTTCGATAAACTTCTACAAAGGTTTTTAACTGTGTTAAGTAAGACATAATCCCTACCCATCAGATTTTTGATGACTCGTCACAATTTATCTGACTTCTCGATGTAAGCCAACCTCCCTAAGATACACGCACTCACTATTGCGACAGGAGCTGCACATGACATCAGCATCATCAATTTTATCGCTCGCCATTTTTGCGGGCTTATCACAGTCGGCCTATGCGGCAGACGTTAAAGCTGCGAATGCCAGTAAAGGCGAAATACTTGTACTACTTTCAAGTGAAAATGTAATGCAGCTTGCAGATGGCAAAACAGAGCCTACAGGCTATTACCTTAACGAGTTTGGTGTGCCGGCAAAAGCATTGGTAGATGCAGGCTACAAACTGGTATTGGCCACGCCAAAAGGCAATGCGCCATCTGTAGATAAAAAGTCAGTAATACCGCAATACTTTGATGGCGGCGAATCGCAAATGCGCGACACTCAAACGTTTGTAGCGTCAATAGAAGGCATTGATGACACGCTGTCATTGAGCGAAGTGATTGGACAAGGCCTAGAAGAGTTTGAAGGCGTTTTCGTTCCAGGCGGTCATGCACCGCTTATCGACCTGGCAAACAATCCTCAAGTGGGTGAAATTTTGTCTCACTTTCACAGTGAAGGAAAACCTACTGCCGCTATCTGCCATGGTCCAATCGCCTTACTTTCTGGGCAAATTAACCCGCAGGCATTTGAACTGGCATTGAAATCCGGTGAGCAAGCCTCACCTGAGAGTTGGATTTATGATGGCTACAAAATGACAATCTTCTCCACTCCGGAAGAGGCCTATTTTGAAAGCACATTAAACGACGCAACGTTATTGTACTACCCAGCAGACGCCATGGCGCAAGCGGGTGGCAAGATGGAATTTAAAGAAATGTGGACGCCCAATGTAGTAGTAGACCGTGAGCTTATTACAGGCCAAAACCCGTTTTCTGATGAACTGTTAGCTGAAAAACTCTTACAACAGTTAAACTCACAATCTAATTAAGGGCAGGCAACACTATGCTTAATTTTACATTTAAAAATCAAACCGAAATTTTGTTCGGCAAGGGGCAACTAAGTGAAGTGCCTTCACGTTTGCCGAAACAAGCAAAAGTCCTCTTCCTCTACGGTGGCGGCTCAATTAAGAAAAATGGTATTTACGATAAAGTAATGACTGCACTAGCAGGTGCTGAGGTTATTGAATTTCAGGGTGTTGAACCAAACCCAGAATTTGAAACACTGATAAAAGCTGTGAATGTCGCCCGTGAAAATGACGTGAACTTCATTCTTGCGGTTGGCGGTGGGAGTGTTATTGATGGCGCGAAATTTGTAGCTGCTGCCGTTAACTTTGCAGGCGATCCGTGGGACATACTTGTTAAAGGTGCAGCATTTGAAAATCCATTACCTATTGGCGCAGTACTTACTTTACCTGCGACAGGTTCTGAGAGTAACGGTAACTCGGTAGTAAACAGAAAAGAAACGTCGCAAAAGCGCTCGTTTTCTTCTGAAACAGTTCAGCCTGTTTTTGCCGTACTTGATCCTGAGTTCACCTATTCACTACCACCACGTCAAGTATCGAACGGTGTGGTTGATGCTTTTGTTCACGTGATTGAGCAATACCTTACCTACCCTGTAAATGCACCGCTTCAAGACCGCTTTGCAGAAGGTATTTTACAAACCTTAGTTCAAGAAGGTCCTAAAGCATTAGCGACGCCTGAAGATTACGATGTGCGTGCAAACGTAATGTGGTCAGCAACAATGGCGCTTAACGGATTAATCGGCAAAGGTGTACCGCAAGACTGGGGCACACATATGATAGGTCACGAACTTACTGCATTACACGGTTTAGATCACGCCGTGACCCTAGCAATTGTTCTACCGTCGTTAATGTTCGTGCAGCGTGACAAAAAGCAGGAAAAAATTCTGCAGCTAGGTGAGCGCGTGTTTGGAATTCAGAAAGATGACAAAGAAAAGGCCATCGACCTAACCATAAAAGCGGTTCAGGACTTTTTTGAAGCTATGCAGGTTAAAACCCGCCTGTCAGACTACAACATTGAAAAGTCTGCCATTGATGGGCTAATCGAGAACCTTGAACGCAACGGCTTAACAGCGCTTGGCGAGCATGGTGACATCAACCTTGCTAAAGCCCGTGAAATTCTAACTCTTGCGGCATAACCCGCAGGTTTTAAATCACTCGGCATTCGCTGAGTGCTTTTGTATTTATTTAAAGAAGAGAGAAATATGACTGCATTATTTGAACAATTTTCGTTAAAAGACGTGACGCTTCGCAACCGTATTGCTGTGCCTCCTATGTGCCAATACTCTGCGGAAGATGGGTTTACAAACCAGTGGCATGAAGCAAACTACCAGTCATTTGCCCGAGGCGGTGCTGGATTGGTTATCGTTGAGGCAACCGCCGTCTCGCCAGAAGGACGCATCACGCCAAATTGCTTAGGTATTTGGAAAGATGAACACGTTAGTGGCTTAAAAAATGTTGCTGATCGTATAAAAAGCCAAGGCGCTGTCGCTGGAATTCAAATCGCACATGCCGGGCGCAAAGCCAGTGCCAACCGCCCTTGGGAAGGCGATGATCACATTCAGCCAAGTGAAGAAAAAGGGTGGCAGCCTATTGGACCTTCAGCAGAAGCCTTTGGCGCAAACTTACCTGTTACGCCTACAGAAATGACCAAAGCCGATATTGAGCGCGTTAAGAATGACTTTGTAAAAGGTGCCCAGCGCGCGCTTGAAGCTGGATTCGAGTGGCTTGAACTGCATTTTGCCCACGGTTATTTGGCTACAAGCTTTTTCTCGAAGCACGCCAATAAGCGTACTGACGAATACGGCGGTGATGCGCAAGGCCGTGGTCGATTCTTACTTGAAACACTGAGCGCAGTGCGTGCGGTTTGGCCTGAAAACCTACCGCTTACCGTGCGCTTTGGCGTTATCGAATACGATGGTGATGACGAACAGACATTGAGCGAGTCTATCGAACTTGTAAAACAGTTCAAAGAAATTGGTACTGATTTCGTTAACGTTAGCATTGGCTTTAACACGCCTGATGCGAATATTCCTTGGGGCCCGGCTTTCCTTGCTCCGATTGCTAAAAAGGTACGTGATGAAGCCGGGATCCCGGTGGCTACAGCTTGGGGAGTAGACACACCAGAGCTCGCCAACGAAACCATTGAAAACCAACAGCTTGACGTTGTTATGGTAGGTAGAATGCATCTTACTAATCCACACTGGTCTTACTTTGCAGCGAAAAAGCTAGGCGTTGAAAAACCATCTTGGGTAATGCCTGCACCGTATGCACACTGGTTGGAGCGTTACGCACCATCAGACGAAAGGTAGTTATTGACTTTACAGGCAGCAGTGCTTTCGGGCATTGCTGTCTTTTTACTCGTCTTTTGCCAATAACGTATAACGTTGCGTCTCTGCACTTGCTTTTTTCCAGGTTAGGTTTAAGGTTGCTATAAACCTCCTTCAAGATTTGAAAGAATGCAGGTTAAAGATTTTTTTCCTCATCAGCAAAGCTTGCTGATCTAACGTCACTCCGAAGGCACCGTGTCATTCAAATAAGCGCGGTAACAGGCTTCGGGCTTTTTGTTTCGTCTCTGGTCGCGAGAGGCATAACTTTTGATATCGTTTTACTGGGCCTGTTCTCATTAGTTGTCACTGGCTCGCTCGCATACAAGTATTACGTTACCACCAGCAGCTACTTACTTTTAGGCGCTATGTCGTCAATGCTGTTTGCCCTATCCGCAACAGGTGCAGGCGTATTTGATATCGCCATGATTGGCTATCCTGGCGTCATCATATTTGCGGCTTTATTAGGTGGAATTGCCCTATTTGGCACCGTTTTATCTTTAGTGCTTCTTCAGTGCATTACGCTTACGTGATTGATTATGCACGATGTGGTAACACCAAACCCGCCTATTTTGAGCTGGTCTCATGTGCTTTTCATCATGGTTATTTACGTTATTACGGGCTTCAGCGTTTTTGTTTTGATACAGGATATTCGTCGACTTATGCAGTCACTGCAGCAAGAGGTGTCTAAAGTTGAGCAAAATAGAGCACATATCCAGCACTTAGCACATCACGATCCGCTCACAAACTTGCCAAATAGGATTTTGGGCGAACGACTTTTCAACGAAAAGCTACGCGAGAGTGAAGAAAAAGGGCTTCAGCTCGCGCTGCTGTTTATAGACTTAGACAATTTTAAACCCGTGAATGACGCTCTTGGCCATGCTGCGGGCGATCGGTTTCTTCAAAAAATATCTCAAACAATCACCGACCACCTATCCACAAAGCAAAGTTTAATTCGCTTCGGTGGCGATGAGTTTATTGTGTTGGCGCCAGAAATATCAGACAAATCTGAAATTGATGACTTATGTAAGAACTTAATTACGTGGTGTTCGAACGAGTTCGAAGTGCTGCAAACCAAAGTGGTAGTATCGGGTTCAATTGGTGTGGCACAAGCGCATTATGACGGAATTAAATTTAAGCAGCTGTGCCGAAAAGCGGATATTGCCATGTACGAAGCGAAGCGCAACGGCAGAAATAGATACGAATACTATGACGTGCGCTTTGACGAAGAAAACGATGAAAGATTCACACTTACTCAGCGTTTGCGCCCGGCCGTACATGCCAATGAATTCGAGGTCTACTACCAACCATTGATAGACCTTGCCTCTAACAAGGTTCAAGCCGTAGAGGCGCTTTTGAGATGGCCTCAGAAAGACGGCTCAATGATATTCCCCGACAAGTTCATACCTTTAGCGGAAAGCAGTGGCTTGATCATCCCTCTTGGAGCATAAGAAAAATTAACGCTATGTACTACCCGCTATGACAGCTGAATTCAAGGCTTGTTTCGTGTACTGCAAATTGAAGTTTTGCAAAAAAGACGTGAACTAAATATCCATCAGATCCCCAAGAGTGCTGGCTATTGGTACTGAAATGTTTTTCGTGATGTGTCAAAGGTAGTGCCCCAACAAGTTAATGTTCAAGCTCAACGGGTGATGGGGTTCTTAAGCGCCAAAGTTGAAATCTCTTTGAATAACGTATTCGTCAATTGTTGTTATTTGTGTTGACTCAATAAGTGGTGGCGCTCTGCACGAATTGGCGGTAATCGGTGAATCTTGTTCATCCAAATGTGTTGACATCTTTCGGATGGTTGCAGGCGCTGTAATGCAGGCGATTATCTTGACATTCGTCTTCGTTCAAGCCTCGCAAATGGTAATATCAATATTGAACACTCTCTTCAAACTTTGCGCCCATGACATGCTTCGGGCCAGTTGCTACTTTGTCATAAAAAGCTTGAGAGCACCGTGAGGTACCTTGGGATTGAAGTTGATAATGCTCTGGATATTGCTGAATCGCTTGATATTTAGTTAGCAGGCAAGACTTTTTCTTCATGCGGCAGTCACGATGATTGCCACACAAAACGAGATTTTCTGCCAGCGCGAGATTTTTTCTTAAAGTTAAAAGTAATCAACTGTCAAATTGACACTACTCTGCCTTAACTTTTTTCGTTAAATCTGATGATTTCTGCTTTTGGTCAAAGGATTAAATCTTAAAGGGAAGTAAGTTGAAAAATCACACAAGAAGTAAAGTCGCACGAAGTGGCGGCAGCGGCGGTGGATTGCGCCTGGCCTGGGCATGTTGAGCTGCCATGGCACGTGCTTGCCTGATTTCCCGTAATGTGATTTGGGCCTGTTGCAAAAGTTGCATAATTATTCCATGCCGGTCACGGTAATCACGATAGCATTGCACTCCCTTCACAGTTCATTGTGCCTTACCCTGAGACCATTCTTCAATGTACTCAATTATAAATCTGACACTAAACAACAAGTTCTGGTCGACTGGGTTGTTTTTGGTTCTATGGTAATCGGCTAATAATCATAGAGATAATTCAGACTGCCTAACCCATGGTTACAATGGCTTTGCGAAATTTAGCCAGAGCAATGGAATAAAACACGGCACCTATGCTGGCCAGAATTACCAGCTCGGGCCAGACGCTGTTAAAGCCTGCACCACGATAAAGTATATTTTGCGCCAGAGAAACGAAATGGGTAGACGGCGAAAACATCATCACACGTTGTAAAAAGAGCGGCATGCTTTCTTGTGGCGTAGTGCCGCCTGAAAGCAGGTACATCATGATAACAATCGGGATAAGCAGTAATGCAAACTGGGCCATTGAGTTGGTGATAATACCCAGCATAATGCCCAGGGATGTGACCGAAAATAAGTACAGTATACAGGCAATTACATAGAGTAAGATTGAACCTTGTACCGGCACATCCAGCCACCAGGTAACCACCAGTTGCAGGGATAGCACTGACGCTATAAGGATCACCAAACTGTTCGCCCAGATTTTTGCCAGCATGATTTCCGCTGGAGTAACGGGCATAACCAATAAGTGTTCCACTGTGCCATGTTCCCGTTCACGGATAAGCGCTGCCCCGGTCAGAATCACCCCCAGAATGGTAATACTGTTTATCACCTGCATTAGCGAGTTAAACCAAACCGATGAGGAATTGGGATTAAATAATTTGCGAATACGGGTTTTTACCGGCAGCATATTGTCCAATTGCGTGCCCGGTGAAAGGGCACTGAGTGCCTCCCGTTGAATAATCTCTTGTATATAATTTGCGCCGTTGCCCGCCTGAGCAATAGCCGTGGCATCGATCAAAACCTGCACTTGTGGTTGCCGCCCGGCTAATACATCTTTCTCAAAATTGGGTGGAAAAGACACAATAAATAAAAACTTACCGTTATCCAGTTGTTGCTCTATATCGGCTGCACTAATGGCTTCAGGTGTTTTAAATTGCGGTGGCAGAAATGCAGCGGTGATATTGCGCGATAAGGCCGAGTGGTCTTCATCAACCACGGCAATGGCGGCATTATCCACGTCATAATTTACGCCTTTGGCAACGGCATACACGGATACCGAGAAAATATAAATAATCAGCAGCACCAGCACCGGATCAGAGCGCAGGCTGAACAGTTCCTTTAAACCCAGTTCCGACACATTGTTAATATTCATCAGACCTCCTGCTTCTTTAATCCAAGCCAGGCAAAGCTGGTAAACAACAGTACAAATACACCCAGCATCAAATGGTTTTGCCAAAGTTCATTAAAATGAAGTCCCTTGGTAAAAGAGCCGATACTGATTTGCTGAAACCAGGACGAAGGAAACATTAAGCCCAGCAGGTATCCCGGCCCTGCCAGAGACGACACCGGCGTGAGTAGTCCGGAAAAATTCACCGCAGGCAGGATACTTAAAATCACTGAGGCAAAAATCGCAGCAACCTGGGTTTTCGTGAAAGTGGATATCACCATGCCAAATCCCGTAGTGGCAGTAACGTACAGCAAAGCACCCAGCGCCAGGCCCAGAATATTGCCCCGTACCGGTACGCCAAATAAGGTTACCGCCAGGATCAGCAGGGTAATAAAACTCACAAAGGAAATGGCAACGTAGGGCGCTTGTTTACCCAACAGAAATTCAAGTCGCGATACCGGCGTAGCATAGAAATTGGCAATCGACCCGGTTTCTTTTTCACGAACGATACTCACGGCAGTCATCATCGCCGGGATCAGCGCTAACATCAGCATGATCACACCCGGTACAATGGCGTACACACTTTTAAAGGCCTGGTTATATTCAAACCGGTTTTGCACATCCACCGGATAGGTAAGACTGGCAGGTTGCGAATTTTCAGCTGAAATTTGCTGGAGTTCCTGTAGCAGTAAACCACGCACATAACCTGATGAGGTTTCGGCCTTAAAAGGCATCGCACCGTCAATAGTGATACCAAGTTCAGGTTCCCAACCGCGAATAAAATGCTGACCAAACTGAGGTGGGATCTCAATCAGCAGAGTGAGTTGCCCAGTGCGCATTTGTTCAATCGCTGCTTCGTGAGAAGCCGGTGTTGCCATTTGCTCAAAATAGCGGGAGCCCGACAATCCCTCGGTGAGTAAACGGCTTTCCCGTGATTGATCATGGTCGATAATCGCATAGCGAATATCTTCCACATCAAAGGTAATGCCATAACCAAAGGTCACCATCAGCAGCAGTGGTCCCAGCAAAGCAAATACCAGGCGTACCGGATCACGCTGAATTTCCAGCGCTTCGCGCCAGGCATAGGCCCACCATCTACGCAGGTTAAACCCCCGCTTTTGTATACCACTGTCGCTCTGCTGAGCCGGATTATCCAACTGTTCGGAACTATATTCATCAGGCTTAGCATCTTCGATACCGGCGGCTTCTTTCAGATAGTCAACAAAGGCTTCTTCCAGGGTATCATTGCCGCGCTGCCGGGCGAGTTCGGCGGGTTTACCTACCGCTAGCACTTTACCTGCATGCATTAGTGATACCCGGTCACAACGCTCAGCTTCATTCATAAAGTGAGTTGAAATAAAGATAGTGACGCCTTTATTTCGGGATAGGTCTATCAAATGCGCCCAGAACTGGTCGCGCGCGACCGGATCCACCCCGGAGGTTGGCTCATCGAGGATCAGAATGTCAGGGTTATGCAATACCGCTACCGCCAATTGCAAACGCTGACGTATCCCTAACGGCAGGCTGGCCGGTTGCTGTTCAGCAACATGCCGCAAACCAAACTCATCCATGACTTCGTCGATTCGGTTGGTTGACGCTTGTTCGTCCAGTGCATATAACCTGGCGTGAAGCTCCAGATTCCGTCGTACAGAAATCTCAGCATACAACGAGAAGCTTTGCGACATATACCCAACACGTTTGCGGGTTGCTAAATCATTCGGTTCGGGTAACTGACCAAATAAGCGGGCTTCTCCGGACGAGAACGGCAGTAAGCCGGTTAGCATTTTCATCGTGGTGGTTTTGCCACAACCGTTTGAACCAAGAAAGCCGAAAATTTCACCGCGCTGGATCTCAAAGGAAACATCATCTACTGCGGTGAAGTCACCAAAGGTACGGGTTAAATGCGATGCCTGAATGGCGGGCTCCCCCTGACAGTCAGTCATTGGAGGCACTTTAACTTCATGATGCTCGGCCCGTTTTTCTTCTGGGAGCAATGAGATAAACGCGCTTTCCAGAGTGTCACAGCCGGTGCGTTCCAGCAGGGCTTGTGGTGAGCCGGTAGCGATCACTTTGCCATCATCCATAGCAGCCAGCCAGTCAAACTGCTGGGCTTCTTCCATGTACGCAGTAGCGACTAAGACGCTCATTTGTGGTCGTTGCTTGCGGATGCTGCTAATCAGTTGCCAGAACTGCTGACGTGACAAAGGATCGACCCCGGTTGTGGGTTCATCCAGAATGAGTAAGTCGGGATCGTGGATCAGCGCGCAGCACAGGCCGAGTTTTTGTTTCATTCCGCCGGAGAGTTTTCCGGCCGGTCTGCTCAGAAAAGGGTCTAAACCGGTTGCTTTGGTGAGTTGCAGTATTCGTTGCGAACGTTCTTCTGCGTTCTGGCCGAACAGGTTGCCAAAAAAATTGAGGTTCTCTTCCACACTTAAAGTGGGATACAGATTTTTCCCCAGCCCCTGGGGCATATAAGCAATGCGTGGCTGACTTTGGCGACGATGCGCATTATCGCGCATATCGCCACCAAGCACTTCTACCAAGGTAGTTTCTGTTTCGGATGGAATACTGGCTGTAGTTTGAATTTTTCGGGTGCCGGAAATAATTGACAGTAAGGTTGATTTTCCCACCCCGTCAGGGCCGATAAAACCGGCCATTACACCACCAGGCACGTTTAAGCTAATATCATCCGTTGCTACGGTTTCGCCAAACCGGTGCGTCAGATGCGAAATACGAGCGACCTCAGTCATACCTTACTCCGCGTTGAATGGTTTACTCGCTGATAGTAGCGGGGGCCGGTAATGGTTTGCTTAGCGCTTCGGTCCAGGGGATAGCCGGGAACGTTCTCACATAGCCAACACCCCGAACACCGGTTTTTACCATGTCTTCGTAGCGTTTAAGCAGGGCTGGCTCGATACTGAGTTTTACCCTGAACATCAGGTTATTACGCTGTTCAGCGGTCTCGACCGACTTGGGCGTAAACTGGGCGTCGGCGGCCACAAAGGAGACTCGCGCCGGAACAACATAATCAGCCAAGGGATCAAGAATGAGTTTCGCTTCATCATTCAACGTCAGCTTGCCTGCCACTTCGGCTGGCAGAAAGACGGTCATATACACGTCGCTGATATCTAAGATCGTTACCACTCGTCCTCCGGCTGACAGCACTTCACCTGCCTGGGCCAGCAGATATTGTACCCGACCATCACGGGGCGCTCTAATTTCGGTATCTTCCAGTAACGTCATTAATTCGGCTAATGAAGCCTCGGTAGCATCAATGCTGGCTTTGGCGCGCTCAGCGGTAGCTTTACTTAAACGCAGGGCGGCTTTAGCCGAATCATACTGCGTTTGTGCTTGGTCCAGTGATTCTTGTGAAGCCACTTTTTTAGCGATCATAGATTTTGTGCGTTCCAGCTCACGAGTTGCCAGCGTCAGTAATGCCTGGCGCTGCTCAATGCCTGCATCGGCTTCTTCAAAAGCCAGCTCCGCCGCTTTGATTTGTGCCTGAGCTTCACGCTCGCGAGCCAGTAACTGTTGGCTGTCCATTCTTACCAGGACATCACCCTCGTGGACTAGCTGCCCTTCTTCTACCAAGACTTCAGCAACTCGTCCGGCGGTTTTAGTTGCCACCTGAACCTGCTCTGCTTCCAGGCGGCCATTGGTACTGTACAGCCCGTCAGGAAGTGCGGGGGCCTTAAGAAAATACCAAAGTGCGATGCCTGCTGCAGCAATGACTACAAGAAAAGTGGTGAGCAGAATCTTCCTGTTCATATGAAGCTCCAAAAAGTGAGAATGCAGTCCTGATGGTATGGAGTCTAGCCTGTTTCATGTTGCAAATCATGTAGATGAGCTAAACGGTAGAGAAAACATTACCATCTACTTTTCGATTATAACGCTCCTAAGGCAGGCGCCACAAGCAACTCATCTGTCCAGTGTGTTGACGTTTTGCAGACCCCGCCCGTTTAACTGCTTTTTTATTGCTAAGTTTATTAAGAGGGCTCTTTATAATCCAGAACTGGCAGCGTACTGCGACTTAATACATGCTGCGTTTCACAGCCTAAAGTTAGCACATTCACGCTATCCCGGCCATGTGAGGCCATGTAAATCATGGTTGCAGCTGGACTTTTTGGCTTGCTCGATGACAGCGGTGGAAATACTACTGTTTCTGACCACAATGCCAGTACATCCTACGGCTGCAGCTTTGGCCTTTTGAGTGGCAGCGTTGATAACTTCTTTTACCGCCGCTACGATACGTTGAGCTAGTTCCCGATAGGCATAGGAGTCGGTGATCTCGCCCAAGCCAGCATAGGGAATGGGATAGCTGGCCTGTACATGTAAAAATGTGATGGTGGCTTTGATATCGCTGGCAAATTTCACCGTACTCAATAAGTTGATACAGCAAAGTATTCTCGGGACGATTTCGTCGATACGAAAAGTGTTGCTTAGCTAACAATGACTTCCTTGCCAAATGTTTTTTTCAAGCAAGTTATTTTGACCGAAAAATTCTTATCAAGAATACTGCTCAAAAGGTTTGAAATGATGCATCGATGCCACTTGGTGAATGACCGAAATGGCCTTGTTGCAGTTGTCTAACTAAGGTTTGGAAAACGTCCGCTACTAGCTCATTTGAGTCTTAAACAGTCATTGCCGAGACTGAAAATGGTCAGGAGCGGATATCTTGGTATGAGGCCTCTCGGGCTGCTCTGTACGTTACCTGCTTCAAATTGATGTTAATTACTGTTATGGTAATGTTGCTATTGTCACTAAAGAGAAAAATAAAAATCAAATATTTTATAGATTGGAATTTTTCTTTAGTTTTATGAAAATCAATGATTTAGGGATGCATCATGGTTGATAGTTTTGAAACTAAAGTTTGTCCATATTGTGCTGAAAGTATTAAAGCTGCTGCTGTGGTTTGTCGTTTTTGTTCTCGTGAATTGGAGGGAGATAAACCCAAAAGCAATGAACCTAAAAGTCATGAAGTAGTTACTGAAAAGGTTAAATGTAAAACCTGCAACAAGAGAATTTTACCGTCAACAGCAAGTAAACATCATGGCAACTGTGCTAGATGTGACCAATATCTAAAAAAAATTGAAACTTTTAAGTTTTATTTTGCACTATCAACTATTGTTGCTCTAGCAATTCTTTTATATTTATTGTTTTTTACTTCAGATGAGCCACAACAAACACGAAGTATAAATTCGCTACCAAAAGTTAAAAATAGTACAAGTGAAGAAATTAAAAGCAATACTGAAGTTGGTAATTATAGCGGCACAGCTGGTTATTACCTTCTTGAAGATGATGCTAGACCTATTGCTACTGCAGCGTTAATCAAAGATAAGCCAGATTCATTAATCAATTCATTGAAGCACGGCTGCAGAGTGATCACGGCGAGGTACAACAATTCCAGTTCGCTTACAGCGAGATCAAAAGAGCTGTACAGAAAAACAAAAGCAGTATGTGATACATATTGATTGTAACATCGTAAGGTCGATGTTTGTCTTGAGCGGACGAATCCAATCTGACCATGTGATTTCCGCTATTCGCTCATTGGAGTCTAAAACAGCCGCTGCCGAGACTGAAAATGGTCATTGGACTAAACCGCTCCGCGGTAGTAGTGCCGCCCCCACCTCATTAATTATATTCTGATCTCGTTCTCCGCTTCTAAGCTGAAGGAAGGGCAA
>MDTF01003140.1_pt1 | contig 24074 bp, 21 predicted proteins | sample 811191 | NCBI WGS metagenome assembly MDTF01 (sample SAMN05326649, study PRJNA326480) | marine metagenome | isolation source: seawater | place: Southern Ocean | collected 2011
ATAAATTTTATGTCAATGATTAAACACAATATTATAAAATTCTATTTTAAAAAATTTAAATTTTAGCAAAAATTCTATTAATTACTTCGTCTAAACTTTTTTGCTCTTTATCATTTAGTGTTTCATTTTTTTCTTCAGTTTTAACTGAATTTTCATTTATAAAATTCGATGGAATAATATTTGTCTTTTCATCTATTGATTTAGTAAGATCTTTAATCTTATTAGATATTTTTTCTTTTTCCATTTCGATGGAATCTAAATTTTCTTTAATTGTTGTATTTTTTTTTTGTGTTGCTAAAAGTTCACTCGATATTCTTACATTTTCTTCTTGGTAAAATTTTACTTTCTCAGTCTGTTCAGACAACTTTGATTTTTTTAATTCTTCAGCTATATTCAGTTTTTCTTGAATTGTTTTTGTATTAACAATGTATCTTGATACAGTATTTTTAAGTTCGTTGTTATTAATTTCATAAGTTCGATTTTTTTCTATCAATTCTTTTAAATTAATTTTGGTTTTACTTAAATCACTTTTGAATTCTTTACTTTCATTATTTAAATGTTCTCTACTTTCATTAACTTGGTTTAAATCATTTTGTAGAATCCGGTTATTGATCTTTAACTCTTTAATTTTTACATCAAGCTGCTCCTTATTATCTTTAACTTGATCTAAATTATCTTGTAAAACTCTATTATCAATTTTTAATTCTTTTATTTCACTATCTAATTGCACTTTATTTATTTTCAAATCTTCATTATTTTTTAAAGTAGATTCATATTTATTTTTAAGTTTTAGATAATTATCTTTAAGTTCATTTTCAGTCTGCTTTAAAATATTTATCTTATTTCTTAAATTTTTTATTTCTAACTGCTCATCTATAATTAATTGAAGAGTGTTCTTCCTAATTTTTTTTTTAAGATATAGATAAAGTTCATTTATCATATGATCTTTAACCTCTGGCTTAATTTTAATATTATAATTATGTGAATTTATCTTACTGCTATTTTGGTTAGGTGTTTCATTGGTGAGTATTAGTGGTTCTTCTTTATTGAGGTAATCATTTTTTTGTAACTGAATACTTTCCTCTGCGGCTAATATTATTTTTTCAGTTTCAGGTGGTAATACTATTTTTTTTGTTTTTTTATTATTTTTATATAAAAATTCAGACTCTTGATTTAAAATATTATTTGTTGCTTTTACTATTTCTTTTATTGAGTATATTTTCATAAATATTCCGAATCACTTAGGATTAATTTATAATCTATGATTCTATTATTTCAAGTATTGGTTGTAAGTGCAAATAAATGAGTCAATAGGACTCATTTTTCAACAAAAGTTCTCAAATTAAATTTTCTTTTAATCAGTTTTAAAAAAAATAATGAAATTAAGTCTAATTTTTTACGATATGCAAAATATCACTTATTTCAGATTGAGGTGTAAAGCCTGGTACTATTTTAATTAAAAGTTCACGCACACTTTTAATATCATAACTATCATTCGCTAAAATTAAATTATCTAACATTGACTTTAGCTCATCCCAACTAAGCTTATCTTCTTTAGCACGCATAATGAGTGGGTTTTCTGTTTTACTAACATTACCACCTATTAATAGTTCTTCGTATAATTTTTCACCTGCTCGTAAGCCTGTATATCTAATCTCAATATCACCATTAGGATGAGTTTCATCCCTTACCTTAAGACCGCTCAAACGGATCATTTTTTCTGCCAATTCTTTAATTTTTACTGGCTTACCCATATCCAATACAAATACATCTCCTCCTGTACCCATTGCACCTGCTTGGATTAAAAGCTCAACTGCTTCTGTTACAGTCATAAAATAACGAATAATTTTTTTATCTGTTACAGTTATAGGTCCACCATCAATAATTTGTTTTTTAAATAATGGAATAACAGATCCACTAGAACCAAGCACGTTTCCAAAACGTACCATAGTAAATGTAGTACTATTCTGCTTGAGAGCTAAAGCTTGTAAAATAAGTTCCGCTACACGCTTAGTCGCTCCCATAGTATTTGTTGGTCGCACAGCTTTATCAGTTGATATTAATACAAAAGTTTTTACACCGGCCTCAACAGCAGCCATTGCACAATTAAATGTACCAAAAATATTATTTTCAACTCCTTCAGTGTTATTAACTTCAACCATTGGAACATGCTTATAAGCAGCTGAATGATAAACTGTATCTACATCAAAATTTTTAAACAAATTCTTAAGTCGTTTTTTATTATTAACACTACCTAACATTGGATAAATTTTTAACGATTGTGGGTTTACACTACTCAATTCTTTATCAATAGAATAAAGTGCTAATTCATTTATCTCATATAAAATCAATGCCTTAGGTTTTAATAATACAATTTGTCTACATAGCTCTGAACCAATTGATCCACCTGCACCTGTTACAATCACAGTCTTGTCAGTAATATTTTTTCCTAACAAACTTTCATTAGGATCTACTGCCTCACGCCCAAGCAAATCTTTAATGCTTACTTGAAGCAAATCATCAATTTTTACCTTGCCTTGTGCTATATCTGTTAAGCCAGGTAGAATACGAACAATTACTGGATAACGCTCTAATTTATCAATGATAGAAAATCGATCTGAACGAGAAGCACTTGGAATTGCAATTAATACTTCTTGTACTTTAAGTGTGCTAATTAAATCCTCAATATCATTTACTGAATATACATTTAGTCCACTCATACTGCTACCTTGTAACTCTTTATTATCATCAATAAATCCAACTGGATAAAATTGACTTGAGTTATTCAGTGCTAACGATAATTGTACACCAGCACGACCTGCACCATAAATTAAAACTCTACTCTTACTACTCTCAATATTATTTTTTTTATCATCAAATTCATAATTAAAGATAGAAAATTTAACATCTTCACTGAGAATAAAACGTGCACTAATTCGGATACCACCGATTATAAATATAGCTAATAACCAATTAATAACTATAACTGAACGCGGAATTACTCCCACATCAAATCCTCTTTCTCTTACAATATCAGCCTGCATTAAAAATCCAACAACACTCCATATTAATGCATACAAAGATACTGCCTGTACTAAAGACCATAATGCCTTAAGGTCAATGTAACGAATAACAGATTGGTATAAACCAAGTTTTGCAAAAATAGGCACTCCCATAATAGGCGCAAGTAATATTAGTCTAATAGTGTCATCTGTTGGAAAATACCAATAATCTAAGCGAATTGAAAAAGATAAAAATAATATAACAACCAGTAATATAGAATCTACTAATATCAGTAATAATTGTTTAAAGATTCTTGGAAGATTTGTTATTTTATTTATCATAACTTGCTACTAAAAGTTATATCACTTTTTATAGAAATCTACGACAGTTTCACAAACATAATCCACGTCACTATCACTGATAAAAATATTCATTGGCAACATAATACAACGTTCAAAAAATCTTTCTGTATCAGGCAGTACTTGGTGAAAACCTAATTGTCTAAATTGATGAATTCCTTTACCACCCCATTGTATCAATGTGCCTATATTCTTTTTACTCAAATAAGTTTTTAAATCATCTCGACTATCTGCTTGCAATTCATAATTTTGATATACATCAAAATTATCTGAGTCCACACTTGGTGCTGGAGGTAGCTGTAATTCTTCCAACAATCCTAAGTGATCTTGATACATTTGTGCAATCTCTCTTCTTCGTTTAATTACATTACTATAAGTTTTTAATTTAAAGCTTAAAATTGCTGCTTGAATATTATCAAGTCTAGAGTTTCTACCCCATCTTATGACTTCTCCATTCATACCACGTCCATGATCATGTATTTCATAAATTTTGTTATAAAGATTTTTATCATTAACTAATACTCCACCTGCATCTCCCAGACAGCCCAATACTTTTGCTGGATAAAAACTAATAGCAGACGCTAATCCAAATGTTCCAGCATGCTGTCCTTTATATCTTGCTCCTAAAGCTTGAGCCGCATCTTCTACGATAAATAAATTATGTTTCTTGGCAATTGCTGATATTGCATCCATATCACATACTCTGCCATTCAATTGAGTTGGCATAATACCAACAGTATTTGAATTAATAGCTTCCTCAATACCTTTAATACTGATTAGATTATCAATACCGATATCCACAGGTACAGGTGTTCCACCAGCTACTTTAATTGCAGAGGCGGTTGCTAACATTGTATGAGATGAGATAATAATTTCATCTCCAGGTTTAATTCCAATTGCTTCCAAAAATATTTCCATGCCATCAGTTGCATTACCCACACCAACTGAAAAGTTAGAACCTGCATAATTAGCTAACTCTTTTTCAAAATCTGAAACAGCTTTTTGTAAGATAAAACCACCTGAAGACGATACGTTATCAATAATTGATAAAAAATCTTTTCTATCATCAGACCATAATCTTGGGTATTCAAAAAATGGAACTTTTATTGTCATAGTTTTCCTTTATGTTTTTATTTTTTTAATATTTTTTTAACCGTCTCAATTAAATCTTCTGTCTTAGTATAGTAAGCTTTTTCAAGTACTCTTGAAGATGGTGCGGGGGCATCAGGTAAAGCAATTCTAACAGGCGGATTACTTAAACAATTCACAGGTAATTGTTCAACCACTTTAGCAATAATTTCAGCCGAAAATCCACCTGATGTCCAGCCAGAATCAACTACCAATAAATTTTTTGTTTTTTTAACTGACTTAATAATTTCCTCAGTATGAAGTGGATTTAAAACTCTAATATCCACTACTTCAACTGATATACCTTTGCTCTTAAGTAGCTGAGCGGCTTCTCTTGCCAACAATGAAGAATGTCCAGATGCAACAATTGTGATATCGTTACCTCTCAAACTGACAATAGGTCTTTGGGTGGCTAAATCAATTTCCACAATAGGTGGCAAATCATCCTCTTGATCATATAACCATCTGTCATCAATAAACATCACTGGATCATTACATAATACTGATGCAATCAATAAATCACGAGCATCTGCTACAGTTGATGGCATAACTACGCGAAGTCCAGGAACATGTGCAAACCATGCGTGTAAAGCTTGTGAATGTTGCGCCCCCTGCTCACCACCACGATTAATAATACTTCTAATTGTTATGTTGGGATGTGTTTGCCCTCCAAACATGTGAGACCAATTAGCTGCCTGATTAACCACCGCATCCATAGCGTATAGCATAAAGTCCATACGAGGATGTACTACAATAGGTTTCATGCCTGATAAAGATGCACCAACTGCTGCACCAGTAGAAGCTGATTCTGATACAGGTGTGTCGATTACACGTTCAATACCAAACTTTTTATCTAAATCTGTCATGGTGTTACCCACATACCAAGGACTCCACAGACCCTGGCCAATTATGAATACTTCTCGATAATTTTCTAATAGATATTCGAATGCTGCTAGTATGGCAGTGCCATAATTATAATTTTTATTTTTCATTATTCTCTTGTGAATATACATATTTCAAAGTTGCATCAGATGAAGGGTATGAATCATTCGTCGCTTTTTCCCAAGCAATTTGAATTTCTTTATCAATTTTATTATTTAAAATTTTTTCTTGTTCCATTGTCCAAATTTTAGCTTTTATCATTGATTTGGATAAGCGCAGAATAGGATCTCTTGCCTTCCAATTTTCAATATCATCAAGAGACCTTTCAACACCTACATCGACATCAACACGCCAATCGACATGCCCATACCATCGATAGGTTACAAGTTCTATTAATGCTGGACCTTTTCCAGCACGCATATCATCAATCAACTCTTTAGAAGCTTTGCTCACAGCAACTACATCGTTTCCGTCTACCAATTTATGAGGGATATTGTTAGCTATAGCAAACCTTGAGGTCATATCGCTTGGCTGCCTTGATGAAATATGCATATGGCTAGCGAATAAATTATTTTCAATAACAAATAGCATTGGTGCTTTTTGAATCTTTGCTAAATTAAACGACTCATGAACCACACCCTCTTCTAATGCGCCATCACCAATGTATGCAACACCAATATCATCTGTTTTTTGCATTTTTGCAGCCATTGCAGCTCCAACAGCTAAAGGCACTGTACCAGCAACAATAGGAACTGAACCATAAAATCCATTTGGCTGATCACATAAATGCATAGACCCTCCCATGCCTTTTGAAAATCCCGTTTCTTTTCCTAACACTTCTGCAAATAATCTATAAAAATTTGAATTTAATGCTAGCAAATGAGAATGCGATCTATGTCCACCAAATACACGATCAGTTTTTTTTAAATTCTGTGACACGCCAACAGCAATCGCTTCTTGACCAACTCCAAGATGTACTGGACCACCAATTAGATTATTTTTCTTACCCCATGCCAATTGCTGTTCAGCTTTTCTAATTAAAAGCATTGTACTTAGCATTTTTTGCAATTCTCCAGCATCTTGATTTTTAATTGAAATCGGATTGTGATATTTTTTTGGATTGGATAAATCTTTTAAATCATTTTTCATAATTTAAAGATTTTTTTTACTTTATTAATTATTGCTTTACTATCCATATCATATCTTGATCTTAAATATTGTTGACCGCCTACAATTGATGAATATTCATTTTCTAGACCTATTCTCAAAAATTTACCAGGTATCATTCTCAAATCCATACAAACTTCTGAAATAGCAGACCCCAGGCCACCATCTTTATTATGCTCCTCAATTGTCACTATACCACCAGTGTTTGAAGCAGCGTCAATAATTTCATCAACATCAATTGGTTTGATAGAATGCATTCCAACTACTCTCGCTTCAATTCCTAATTTTTTTAATTCTACCGAAGCAGTATTAGCATCACCTAAAATGCTACCAGTTGCAATCAATGTTATGTCTTTGCCTTCTTTGTATCTTCTAGATTTTCCAATAACAAAAGGATCTTCACTAGAACAATCTTTTGCACTACTTTTATCCAATCTTAAATATCCAGTACCTCCGTTCTTTATCATTGCTGTGATTGCCTCACCTGCTTCATTTGCAGTACAAGGAGCTACAACTGAAATATTAGGTAAAGATCTTAAAATTGCTATATCTTCTGTGGTGTGATGAGACATGCCTAAAGATCCATAGCTAAAACCACCACCATTAGCAATAATAGTAATATTAGCATCATGATAACAAGCATCATTACGAATCTGCTCTAGACATCTTAAAGTTGCAAAGTTACCAATGGAGTATGTTACTACTTTTTTACCCTCAAGTGCCAAGCCAGTAGCAAGACCAATCATATTTTGTTCTGCTACACCTACATTAAAATACTGTCCAGGAAAACTAGATTCAAATTTCTCAAAAACTCCAAAACCTAAATCTCCAGTAAGCAAAACAATATCTTTGTCATTTTCTGCAAGTTTTACTAATGCATTTATAAAATGATCACGCATCGTTTTTTTCTAATTCAGCTATTGCTAATTTATATTCATCTCCTTGAGGGCTTCGATAATGCCATAATGTATTGTTTTCCATAAATGAAACATTTTTTCCTTTTGTTGTATTTGCGATCACACATAATGGTTTATTTGTTGAGTTAATATCATTCTTACAACTTTTAAAAATTTCATTGTGATTATGACCATCTATCTCAACAACATCCCACCCAAATGATTTCCATTTCTCTGGAAATGGTTCAAGTGCAAGAGTGTCTTCTGTTGAATATATACTTTGCAATCGGTTTCTATCTATAATTGCAACTAAATTATTAAGTTTGTGATGCGCTGCAAATAATATAGCCTCCCAATTTGAACCTTCGTCGCATTCACCATCACTTAATAATGCAAAAATCCTATGTTTTTTTTTATTAATTTTTGCAGCTAACGCCATACCAGAAGCAACTGGAAGTCCATGACCAAGAGATCCTGTGGAAAATTCTACACCAGGTATTCCCTTATGAGAAACATGTCCAGATAAGTCAGAGCCATCTTGATAATGTGTTTTTAATTTATCTAATGGCATAAAACCACTTTCAGCTAGTGCAGCATATACACCAGCACCAGCATGACCTTTGCTAAGAATAAAACGATCTCTATCTATCCATTTTGGATCTTTTGAATTATACTTAAGTATTGATCCATATAATACTGCAAGAATATCAGCTACAGACAAAATAGAGCCAATATGTGAGCTACCACCCAGACTAGTCATAGTCACCGCATGTTTTCGAATTTTATTTGCTAATTGTTCTATTTTTTTTATATCAATCATTTTTCATTACCAGATACAGGTGGGGGAAATGGAACTAGATCATCTTTTCTTTTTACAATTTTAATTATATTAGCATCAACATTTAATTGACTCAATTTCTCAGACACCCAATCAAGTGCGCGTTGTCTAGAAAATAGAGAGATTACAGTATAATAAATAAGCTGTAAATCTAATACAAAATTTTTTTTTTCAATATAAATCAGTCCTAGTCTACTTTTCCAGGGTCTTATGAGTTGATTGTATGCAAGATCTGGATCTTTTTTATTTTCAAGAATTTTACCTTCGTCTGAGAAAACAATAGATGAAAAGTCTGTAATTCCAGGCCTAACTTTTAATAGACCTCTTTCAACACTTGTATATAAATTTGCATCAACCAGAACAATTGGTCTTGGACCAACTAAGCTCATATCACCAATTAAAACATTCCATAATTGAGTAAATTCATCAAGTTTATATTTCCTAATTTTATACCCCACTGGAGTAATTCTGGTATCATTTGACGATGTAGAGCTAACTCCATTTTTATCAGCATTAATAGACATCGACCTCAGCTTTATTATATTAAACATCTTCTCATCTTTTCCTACCCTTGGGGCTATATAAAGAGGTGAGTGCTTATCTTGACGATAAATCAAGCACATAAAAAAAAGCAATATCGGTGACAAAAAGAGCAATCCAAAAAAGGAAACTAAAATATCAAAGATACGATTCATGTCACTAATAACTAATGCTTTTTTTTGAGGTAATCAATAAGATTAGTAGCTGAGATATACTGAAAAATATTTTTAGCTCTAATATCTTAAATATAATTAATAAATGTGAATATTAATATTCACAAGATTCGAAACCACATTTTATAGCAAGTCTTATAGAAGCAATATTATCTTTATCACAAACATAAAATATATCTTGATAATGCTTATAAGTTTTATTTAACAAAAACAAGCTCATTAGAGTTGCAAGGTTCTTATTTCTAAAAATTTTATTAACATAAATTTCTCCAAGCATTGAGTCATTTTTATCCATAAAAAAATATTTCTTCTTCCTATTTTGAATAAAAGCATGACCAACTAATTTTAAATTAGACTCCATAAAAACAAATTGATTATAATAATTTAATATTGTTGCGATGAAAATTTTTACAAACGTAACAAATTTTAAATTTATTAATAATAAAATAAGAAATTTAATAAATTTAAAAGAAAAAAAATTTGCTTTACCAAAATTTATTTTGCCTGTTTCAGTCTTTTTTTTTAAAAATTCATTTATATTAAGTTTAAACAAAAGCTTACCTGTGAGATAGTTATTCATTACTAATTTGTCATAATCTTTTTATTTTTTTTTGAATTATTTTCAAAATATAAGATCTTTGAATAATTATTAGAAAGATTTTCAATATTAAAGTGCTTAATTGCATATTTCCTAGAGTTATCCGCCATTTTTCTTCTTTGGTTATGAGACATTTTATAAAATTTAATAATATGATCACTAATATCTTTAGGATCTGGATTGCAATTAAATCCCAAATTATTTTTCTCAATAAAACAATTTTTTTTATAATTGTTAGTAAATAAAATCGGTCTTCCGCAGCTTGTATAATCATATATTTTGTTGAAGTTGTAACCAAATTTTTCATTTTGAGTTTTATTTACTATTGCTAAACAAAAGTGATATTTAGATATTTCTTTAAATACATTCTTTTTAAGTATCGGTTTTAAAAACTTAATGTTTGATAATTTATGATCATTTACAAATTTTTTACATAAATTCAAATCTATTCCAGATCCTAAAAAAGAAAAATTTAAGTTATTATAATTTTTATTTTGTAAAATTTTTATTGCATGAAAAAGGTTGATCATCCTATATCCAGGCGAAAAACCACCTGAATAGATAATATTTATTTTATTATTAATTGATAATGGGTATTTTGAAACTTTTATTTTATTTACCTCAGATCCATTTGGAAGATAATAAAAATTATTTTTAAAATTATATTTTCTTCTAATAAAGGTTTCCAAAAAAGGTAGGACAGAAATAATAAGATTAGATTTACTAATTAAAAATTTGTTTATACTTTCAAATATAAAAAAAACTATTGAATTTCTTTTCATTACGCCATTGTAAACGAGACTTGTAGGCCATGGATCTCTAACTTGATAAATAAATTTTGAACTGTTTTTTTTTGAACATAGGTATGCCGCTAAACTACATATTGGTGGAACAGTTTCTCCTATAATAAAATCATTTTTTTTTTTATCTAAAAAATAAAAAACCATCGTGCTTATGAATGCAAATGTTAGATAACTAAAAAATCTTGTTAGTCCATTTCCATGAAATCTTGTTGAGTAAATCCTATAAATATGAATTTTTTTATGAACTTCACTTTCGTAAAAATAATTTTTTAATTTTCTATGTTTTTTTGTCTTGTAATTAAAATTACTTACATAGAGCGTAGTATTTATTTTTGTTTTCTTTGAATATTGAGAATATATTATGTTTCTATTTGTAAAATCAAATTTGTCCTCATGTGGTGAAAATATTGAAACATTTATCATTTAGTTAAAGTAAATTTTTATACTAGTTTTAAGTATAAATCGTTCATTTTTTTCATTTCATTAACGATATCATTTTTTTTTATAATAATATTTCTACCTTCTTTTCCTACTTTTTCTCTTAAAGGCTTATCTTTTATTAATTTAATTAAAATTTCTGCTAATTGCTCGGAACTTTTAGGAGGGAATAAAAAACCATTAACTTTGTCATCAATCCATTTATCATTTTCAGCAGTATCGGTAATAACAACTGGTATTTCGCATGACATTGCTTCAGCTGTACTAGATGCTATGCCAGCATCAGATAACGATGTTGATACATAAATGTCTGAACTGCTAATTAATGAAGGTAATAATTGATTATCAATAAACCCCGTAAAATGAACAGAATTGTTAATTCCTAAACTTTGAACCATCTGTTTCAACTCATTCTCAAGCGTACCCTTGCCAACTAATAAAAAACAAATTGTGGGTATTTCTTTTAATACAATTTTAGCAGCATAAATTAAAGTTTTAATATCGTAAACTATTTCAAAATTTCTAAGTGAGACAATTGTTAGATCATCAGAGATATTAAATTTTTCTAATATTTTAAAATTTCGCTCTTGTTTAAAAAATTTTTTAGAATCAATACCAAAATTTATAATGTGTATTTTTTCATGAGGAACATCAAATTTCTTAAGTTCATCACGCATATAGTAAGCATCACAAGTAAATAGTTTTGATCTTTTTAATATTCTTGAAAGTATGATTTTTTTAAAAAAAAATTTTTTTCCTTCATTAATATCTGAACCCCATGGAGTTGATACAATACATTTAGCACCTGAAAAGAGTCCTAATAAAGCATAATATCCTAGATAATGAATGTGAAGAATGTCTGGATTTAATTTTAAAATAAGTTTTCTAACCTTATAAATTGAGGAAAAAATTCCACTTGTAAATTCATAGTACTCTATATTATTTGGTACCTTAATGATGGTTGGGACTAAAGAAATCCAAATAACTTCATGTCCGAATTTGGTAATAGAATTAATCCATTTATGACTATGAACTGAGTTGGATCCTGCAAGAAAACATATTTTCATAAAATTTGTGCTTAAAAAAGTGTTTTGTTAAAAAATTCTAAATCACCTTTTTTAATTTTTGAAAAGTTTAACATGACGTATACCGGTACATACAAATAATCTAAGATCAATTTAATTTTTTTTGGATAACGTATTAATATTTTGATTATACCAAATATTAATCGACCAAACATACTCCATGCATAGATTAATATATTTTTGTAAGTCATTTCAAATCTTCTTAAAAAAATATACATATCATATACTTCGGACATATAAATTAGTTCTTTTAGCGGCATTCTTCCATCACTTGTTGCGACATCAATATATCTTGCTAGGGGTGTCACAAAAAGCGATTTTTGATTCTCTTTAAAAATTGAATATGAAAAATCCAAATATTCATTCCATGAATATTTCATAAATTGCTTATCAAAATGAAATTTTGGAAAGACTTTTTTAGAAAATACTCCTGCACATGTTGAAACCCATTCGCTTTGGACTATTGAATCAAAACTGGCAGGTATAGGATTTGTAACACAAAGAGAAGGAAGAAGTCTCGATTTAGCTTCCTCATAATAGCTAGATATCATAAAAAATTTGTAACATTTATCCAGCAGATTATAAAAAAAACTATTTTTCATTTCTTTATAAGCTTTATTCATCAACTTATTATATCCATGAACTCCTAAAGCATCAGGATACTCAAGGAAAACTTTTTCAATTTCTTCATAATAGTTTGGGTCTAGCAGAACATCATCATCAAGAAATGCTATTAAGTCCCCTTTTGCTTTAGAGGCACCTAAATTTCTAGCTATAGCTCCGCTATTTATTGAATTTTTAAAATAATAAAGAAATACATTATGTTTTTTAAATTGACTTCCTAAGTTATTAATTATCTTTTCAGCATATAGATTGTCTGAATTTTCGACCACTAAAATTTCAAAAGGTTTTTTTGTCTGCGCCAATAAAGATAATAAACAATTACTTAGATGTTCTTCTCTATTATAGGTAGGGATGACAACTGAAATTTGCATAATTATTCTTTTTTTTGCTCTAACATCAGTAATATTGGATTTTTAGGCATAACCCAAAAATAAATTAATAACAAAGGAGTTAAAGTTCCTACAAGTGACCATGAAATAATACCTAAATAAATTATTGAAACAACATATTTACTATCATTTTGGCTTTTCAAAATTGCTTTGAACCCAAGTAAAAGATTTAATAAATAAAGAAAAATACCTACAAAACCGGTGTCAACCATTATTGCCAATGCACTAGCTGCTTGATAAGCTGTAGTTCTTGATGTGTTAAGTCTTTCCATATTAAGTCTATTCAATTGTTCTTGTTTTCTCATTTGCTCTATCGGTTCAATCAATTCATATCGTGACATATCCCAGCCATAACCAAATAATGCATGAAAAGTATCTTCTGTTATAAAATTAAAAGCTGCTATCGGTCCCAATATTCTTGCTCGTCCTGCTCCTACATTTTGTTCAGCTAAACTTTTGGGCATTGCTAAGTTCAATTCAGAGTCTATAGGAAGAAAATCTTGTATACTTCTGTTTGAGTCTGAATAATTAACAGCCCAAAATTGATAACCCACTATAAAAGAAATAACTAAAAAAAATTGAAATATACCTTTTTTATTTCTATTTAATAATTGAAATAAAAAATTTAATCCTAAGCCACCTAAAATAGTAAAAATACCAGATCTTGAATCATAATATGTGACAGTAAATATGACTATGATAAAACTTAAAAAAATAATTAAATTGGTACCTATCCTTTTATTTCTTTGATTATAAATAATGAATGCTATTACATAAATGACGGTTATAAAATTTGCCACTGAAGTTCCAGCACTATAAAGATGTTGAAGGTCTAATTTGCTATTACCTGTTGATAATTCATAAATATAACCAGCTAAAAAATAAAGTAGAAAATAAATTGTACATGAATAAATAACAATTTTAGTAACATATTCTGGATCAATAGTTTTTTTATAATTTAAAAAAATGAAAAAAATAATACCTATTGTAATAAAAAAAATAATCCAACGTAACATTCTTGGATCCTCCAACCAAAATCCTCCTCTGAAAGATTGAAACAGAAAATAAAGTGTAAGAAAAATGAAGGCTTTTTCATGAAAATTGTAACTCTTTCGTTCAATTCTTTCAGCCAAGACATTGGGTATAAGTATTTTTCTCATTAGTAGGCCAAATAAAAGCATTATTACCCAGTACTCATCAATAAGAGGATATCCTGAAATTTTTGGTCCAACTCCAATAATAATTGAGATTAAAAATAATTTTAGAAAATTATCAGGATTTTTTAAAACCATTACGGCAAAAATAATTCCAATTAAAATGTATATAAAATTAAACAGCAAATAATTTCTTTTTTTATTTAAACAGACAAAATATCATTATATCTAGATTATTATATAATGTTAAATTAATTACATCATTAATAATTCACTTTGACCTCAACGTTTATGTATGAAGGCTCTGGGGGTTTAAAAGAGCTAGACTTTCAACAATTTTTTGCTAACTTTGTTTGAGATGATTGAATCTAAAATAACCAAGCATCCAAACATACTCAAAAAAGTTAAGTATTTTGGTAAAGAGTCTAACTTTACCACCACGATTCTAAAAGTTTCACTTGTTGTAGTTAGGAGTAAAAAAATTGTTTAGTGTTAAAAGATATAAATCCTTGTTAGAAGATCTCACAAAAGAGGGTCTGGTTCCTACTACTAATTGGAGTGGGGAGTTAGGAGTAAATACGCTCTTGTTGCGCCACGATGTTGATTTCAGCGTCAAATTCGCTCACGAGCTGGCTACACTAGAGTTCAATCAAGATATAAGTTCAACATATTTCCTGCTGTTAACGAGTAATATGTATAACTTACTATCTAGTGAGCATCAGCGAATGGTAAAAGAAATGTCAAATATGGGGCACAAGATTTCTATACATTTTGATCCAACTGTTTACAAAGATTTAGATAGTTTCAAGTATGAGAAAAATCTCTTTGAAAACCTTTTTGACACTGAAGTTGATATAGCATCTATACACCGGCCAGGGCCATTTTTAGAAAATAATAATATTTCCCTCTGCGGGGTTCCACAAACCTATAATGATTTATATTTTAAGCAGATGAAATATATATCTGATTCAGGTGGGAGAGATGTATTACCAACAATTTCTGAGTACCTAAAAGGGTCACGCGAGCAAGGGCTACATCTGTTAATCCATCCTATTTGGTGGGTTGGAGAAGGGTTTGATGCTACCAGTACTCTCAATTATTGGCGTCAAAAAAACACAGATTTTATCACATCTGAAATCAGATCAAACTGCAAAACTTATAAAGACTAAAGAGATGAATATTATATTATTTGCAAAAAAAATTTCTGAATAATCGTAACTCTTCACTCTAATTTACTTTAATAAATTCAGTTTATTTCTCAACCAAAAAACCTGTAAAGTTTAAATATTTAAAAAAGATATCAATTTTCTTAAATCCTACCTTTTTAAAAAGTTTAAGATCGTCTTCTGTTGTGTTGACGGTATGAGCACTTCTTAAACTTTGTGTTTTGTTTAAAACATCTCTAGCTAAGATACCTTTACTTAACTTAAAATCAGAATAAAGTTGATTAAATATATTCTCAAATTGTGCATGCTTAGAAATTGACTTATTCAAAAAAATTGCTACACCACCACTATTTAAGCTTTTATAAATTTTATCAATCAGTTTAATTTGTTTTGCTCTTATAAAAAAAGGTAGAACCAAACAACAAACGATCAAATCTGCTTTTTTAAATTTAAGATTAAACATGTCTCCACATAATAATGTAATCTTATTTTTTTTTATTTTTTTAGTTTTCATCTTACATAAATGAATCATTTTTTTACTATCATCAATTCCTATTATATTTAAATTTTTTTTTTTTACTTTAGATATTTCTGTAATAAATTTACCTGTAGAACATCCAAGGTCATATATTGTAGAATCATCTTTACAGTAAAATTCAGAGATTTTGGCAATTTGTTTATGAAACTCTTTATATAATGGTATGGATTGATTTACATGCTGATCAAATACTTTTGAGACTTTATCGTTAAATGACCAGGTTCTACTAATTTTAAAAAAAACAGATTTTGATTTCATATGCATATCTTATTAAAAATTTACGTTAAAATCTATTAAGGTATTTAATTTTCTGATTATAATTTTTTTTTTTATCAACATACATTTTGAAAATATTTTTCACATTTCACTTAATTACATTTTATACGTTTAATTTAATCATAAATAGAAGGTTAATTGTATAACTCATAGAATGTAGTGTTGATTTTTAATTAGTTTTTGGTGTATTTAAGAATGATTTTTTTGTTTTCTAAAATTATTAAAAAAGTACCCAGAATGATATGATTTCCCTGATTAGAAAAATGTTTTGGGCTAATCCTGCATATAGGCATATATACTGGAGGTTAAAACACTTAATAGAACCTGACTGGGCCAAAGTATATTTTGATGACAGAATTTTAAATGATGGAAGAAATAGAGATAAACTTATTAAATTTATCGACAAACTTAATCAAAAAAAGATACTTGAAATTGGTTGTGCTTCTGGTGCTAATCTTTTTTTATTAGAAGAGAAAAAAAAATATGAGCAACTTGAAGGTATAGATATTAGCAATCATTGCATTAATGAAGGGAAAAAAATTTTAAAAAAATATAATAGCAGTATTATACTTAAACATGGTAATGCAACAAAACCTAATTATAAAAATAAATCCTTTGATATTGTGTTCATTTCTGGGGTTGCATTTGATCTAACAAATAAAGATTTGTTTTCAACTGTCACTGAAAGTTTAAGAATATCAAAAAAATATTTTATTTTACATATATCAAATTATAAACTTGATCCATCTTTAAACATTAAATCAAAAGAAGTGATATATAAAAGTCATTTTTTAAGAGATTATCATTTATTTTTTAAAGAAAATTTTAAAAAATATCCAATAAAAATAATAAAATTAAAAAAAAATATTCCAGAATTAGGAAAAGAAATAACTTATTTTCATTTAGATTATTTGATAATATTAAAAAAGTTTTAATTTTTATTAAAAAATTTTAATTTGCAAAAATTTTGATTTTTACTTTTTTTGAAAAAAATACCTAATTTAGTTAAAGAAATAAATGAACTATTTTTATCTCCAAAAAAATCTAGTACTGCATATATTGATCCTGCAATTATTAACGTGACAACTAACGATATTATATCATTTCCAAACCAAACAATACCGTACCAAATTACAGCACCCATAATTAAAGATCTTAGTAAAATTTTTATACTTTCTCTAAAAGGAAAATCCCATTTTAAAATTTTATAACTCATAGTAAATGTAATTAAGGCGAGCAAGGTATTAGACAAAAACCCTGCTGATGCAGCACCCAACAGTCCATATTTTGGAACCAGCAATGTATTAAATAAAATATTAGTTCCAGTCACAATTACCATCATTTTTGGAGCACTCGAACTACCTCTCTCTAATAAAACAATGTAATGTGCAAATTGCCACAAACCAAAAATAGCTATATTAAAACTTATTAAAAATAATGTTAATGGTGAAATAAAATAATCATTAGTAGTCAATACTAATAAAACATCAACTCCAGCAACTCCTATAAATACCAAATAAGGTATTGTTAGAGCTAAATACCCAGTAATAATTTTTTTCATAAGATTAATAATACTCATCTTATTTTTTTTAGCCCATTTTTTTGATAATTCAGGAAACAACATGAAGCTGATCGTGTGATGAAAAAAAGTAACTATTCCTGCAAGCGTAAATCCTGCAATATAAGGGGCCAATGAATTTAATCCAAGAAAATGAGTTATAAAAAACCTATCAACAAAATTATTTATTGCCATTAAAATTATAAAAGGAACCAAGGGTAATGAGAACTTTAAAATTTTAGCCCAATTAGATCTGCCTTTCTTAAGTCCGGCTTTAACCAAAGATAATGGCTTAATTTCCCACACGTAAAATAATAAAGTAATAAATAATTGAAACAAAATAAATGACCAGAATGCAAAATAAAAAGTACCATCAATTCCTATTAATACTAAAGCTACGGTACCTATTCTCCAGATGCCCTTCATTAATATATATACTGAGACTTTATTTATACGATTAGATATTCGAAGTAACGAAATTAGAAATTCAAATAATAATTCTGATAGTAATAAACCAATAATTAAAGGGATATACAAGGACATTTGATAATCTCCAAAAATTAAGTGGGCTAACGCTTGATCAAACACTAAAGCAGTAATCGAAACTAAGCAAAATAAAATGAATATCAATGTCAGCATAAATAATATTACTGAATTTTGTTTTTTATTTTGACTATTCCAAATTGGAAAAAATTTAATTATCGATGTTTCAAATTTTAATAAAATAACTGGCATTAAAACTCCAGCTACAATAATCGATTGAGACCAGATAGCATATTCTGCTGGTGTTATTAATTTAGTCAGAACTGGTAAAAGAAAAAAACTAACCAGACGTTCAGCAAACTTTGCTGACGCATAAGATACAACACCCTTCATCAGATAATTAGATAAATATAATTAGATTTCATAATTAAATATTATTTAAAGTTTTTGTAATATAAGAAGTGTTATCATCAGTAAGATAAGCATTCATAGGTAAACTCAAAACACAATTCGAAGCTTCTTCAGCTACTGGAAAATCATTTTCTTTATAATTTAAATATTTGAAACATTCTTGCAAATGTAATGCTACGGGGTAATATATTGCTGTAGGTATTCCATCATCTTGTAATTTTTTTTGAACTTCATCTCTATTATTAACTTTGACAGTATATTGTGCCCAAACACTTGTTCGATTTGATTTAATAATTGGTAGTGTCAAACTTCCTTTTAACGTGTTTGTATAATTCTTTGCAACTCTCTCACGATCCTCTAACTCTTTTTTATAATAAGGTAATTTAGCTAATAATATAGCTGCTTGCATAGTGTCTAATCGACCACCCATACCAATATATTTATAATGATAACGTTTATTTTGACCATGAACACGTATCATTTTTATTTTCTCAGCATATTCATCATTATTAGTAAATACTGCCCCACCATCACCATAACAACCCAGGGGCTTTGAGGGGAAAAAACTAGTGGTAGAAATATCTCCTAGATTACTATCGGTCTTGCCATTGTAAGTGGCTCCAAAACTTTGTGCTCCATCTACAATTATTTTTAGATTATACTTGTCAGCTATAACTTGAATAGCTTCCATGTCAGCAGGTTGACCAAATAAACTCACTGGCATAATAGCTTTAGTTTTATCAGTGATTGCAGCTTCAATTAAGTTAGCATCAATATTAAAAGTATCTGCCTCAATATCTACAAATATAGGTTTAGCTTTCATTGAAGTTATGGTTTCTGCTGTTGATATAAAAGTAAACGGTGTAGTAATAATTTCATCGCCTGGCTGAATATCCATTGCCATGAGTGCAAGTAACAATGCATCAGTACCATTTGAACATGTAATTGCATGCTTAGCACCTGTAAATGTAGATAACTCAGCTTCGAGTTGTTTAATTTCTTCACCCATAATATAATTAGATTTATTTAATACAGTTTGAATATTATCATCAATATCAGATTTATATTTTTGATATTGCACTTGTAGGTTAGCAAAATCTATCTTCATATTATTTATTGTTAACTGTTAATTTGTCATTTTTTAAAAAATACTGCTGACCTGTGTGTTTACAGGTTGTTTGAGCATTTCCTAAAACTGGTAAATCCAGTTTTTCACCATATTCACTCATCCATCCAATTTGTTTAGCAGGTACTCCAACAACTAATGCATAAGCAGGAACATCTTTACTCACAACTGCACCAGCTCCTACAAAAGCAAATTTGCTAATAGTAATGCCACATATAATTGTACAATTAGCACCCAATGATGCTCCCTTTTTAATAAAAGTTTCTTGATATTCATTCTTTCTCTCAATTAGTGATCGAGGATTATAAACATTAGTGAACACCATGCTGGGACCACAAAACACACCCTCCTCTAAGTAAACATTATCATAGACAGAAACATTATTTTGAATCTTGCACTTATCTCCAATAATAACTTTATTTCCTATAAAAACATTTTGTCCTAAAGAAACCTCAGATCCAATTTGTGCACCTGCACATACATGTGTCCATTGCCAAATTTTTGAATTAACTCCAATTTTTGCACCCTCATCCACTATAGCTGTCTCGTGTATTTGATAATCCATATTAATGCTCCAAAGGTAGTGAAATAGTTTTATTTTGTTTAGATGAAAGTAAAGCAGCAATTAAGATTTCTAATGATTTTAAACCTTCTCTTCCATCTGTTTCAGGTTCAGTCTTACCACGTAAAACTTCGATGACATTATTATAATAAAGTGGATGACCAAAACCATAAACTGATGTTGTTTGATAATTGGCTTCTTTAACTTTACTATCGTAATCCTTAGGTTCATCAAATTCCCAGTGCTGAATATCATTAACAGCGACACCACCAATTCGTACAGTACCTTTCTCACCAAGAATAGTAATACTGCCCTCTAAATTTTTAGGGTAAGTTAACATAGTAACACTCATAGAGCCCAAAGCACCATTAACCCATTTAACATTTAGTACTGCTGTGTCTTCTGCTTCAATATCAAGTGTAGTACTCATCATTGCCTGAATTTTTTCAATTGGACCAATCAGCCAATCTAATAAATCAACATAATGAGAGGCCTGATTCATAAGCGCGCCACCATCTAATTTTAAAGTTCCTCTCCAAGAAGCTTGATCATAGTATTCTTGAGGTCGAGTCCAAAAAACATTTAAATGTACCATGTGAATTTTTCCAAATCGATTTTCTTCTACAGCTCTCTTAAGTAATTGAAGAGTAGCATTTTTACGGTTTTGTTTAACAACAAATAGTCTGACATTTGCTTTATCACAAGCCTCAACCATTTTTATACCATCACTCCAAAGGGTAGCCATAGGTTTTTCTGTAATAACATTTACACCATGTTTGGCACATAACTCTGTTTGTGCTGCATGTATGCCACTTGGAGTACAAATTACAACTAGATCTAAATTTTCATTTTCCAACATATTATTCAGCTCAAGATAACCTTTAATATCATATTTTTTTTCATGTTCTGTAAGAACTGTTTGTTGAGATTCACAAATTGCAATTAATTCAATATTCTTTTGGTGTTTTTCTAATGATCCAAAATGATTTTTAGATATACGGCCACAACCAACAATTGCTATTCTAATTTTTCTATCGTTAATTATGGGGAATTTTTTCACTACAGTCTCCAAGTAGGATTAGCAACAATATTTTTAATATCTATAACTACTTTTTGATTTTTAGATAACTTTAAATAATCCTCATCTTTATAAGATTTAAACTGTTTGTGGCCTACGGCAACTACAATAGCGTCGTATTTTTTGGTCCCTTTTAATGGATTTGGAATTATTCCATGAGTATAATTTTTTTTCTTTTCTTTTGGATCAACCCATGGATCATAAACATCAACGTTAATACCAAAATCTTTTAGTTCATCAATAATATCAATCACTTTTGTATTTCGCATATCAGGACAGTCTTCTTTAAAAGTAACACCAAGTATTAAAACATTTGAATCTTTAATTGTCTTGTTAGCTTTAATCATTTCCTTGATTGTTTGGTTAGCTATGTATTTGCTCATACCATTATTAATTTGGCGAGCTGCTAGAATTAAATTTGGTTGATAACCAAGTTCCTCTGCTTTGAAGGTAAGATAATATGGGTCGACACCAATACAGTGTCCACCCACTAGTCCTGGTGTTAGTTTAATAAAATTCCATTTTGTAGCTGCGGCCTCAAGGACTTTGTTGGTATCAATACCCATTTGGTCAAAAATAATTGCTAATTCATTAACGAGAGCTATGTTTACATCACGCTGCGTATTCTCAATAACTTTAGCCGCTTCTGCTATCTTTATACTAGACGTCATAAACGTCCCTGCTGTAATTATTTGCTTATATAAGGCATCAACATCTTTAGCAATTTCAGGTGTTGAGCCTGATGTTAATTTTAAAATTTTTGTGACAGTATGAACTTTATCTCCTGGATTAATACGTTCTGGAGAATAACCACAATAAAAATCTTGATTAAATTTCAATCCTGAAGATTTTTCTAGTTCAACAGCGCAAATATCTTCTGTTACACCTGGGTATACCGTTGATTCAAATATAACAATATCATTTTTACTTAATACTGAACCAATAATTTTTGACGACTTAATTAATGGTGTAAAGATAGGCCTATTAACTTTATCAACTGGGGTTGGTACAGCAACAATATATATATTGCAATCTTTTGCATCCTGAATATTTGATGTGTAAGTAATATTTTTTTTGACAGAGTTAAGTAAATCTTCTCCAACTTGAAGTGATATATCTTTGCTATTTTTTAAATCATTAATTTTCGTTAGGCTAATATCAAAACCAATTACCTTAAATTTTTTTGAAAAAGCTACAGCCAATGGAAGACCAACATAGCCCAAACCAATTATACAAATTTTTTTATTCATGTTTTGTAGATCTTATTATTCATGTTGAGTTTTATAACCAATAAATATAGCGGAAGATTTTTTTTGAAAATATTACTTATTGGAGGGTATATTTTTAACACAATTCAACCTTAAGTTTTATTAAGAGGATGTCAATATTTAAACTATTATGTGTTTAAAAGTGAGTCAATATTGCAGATTTTTAAAATCAAGATTAAACTTTTCCTACTTTAAGGGTTTGGTAAAAATTTTAAAAAATGTTTTACAAATTATATATAGGTCCAACCAAATACTCCAATTATTCATATACCACAAGTCATGCTCCATTCTTTTTTTCATATGTTCGTTGCTTGGGCTCATTCCTCTATAACCATTTACTTGTGCCCATCCAGTTAAGCCTGGCGATGTTTTATTTCTTTTTAAAAATTGTTTAAATACTTTTGCATAAATAAGATCTTCTTTAGGTATATGAGGTCTAGGTCCAACGATAGACATATCACCTTTCAATATATTAAAAAATTGGGGAATCTCATCAATGTGTAATTTTCTGATAATCTCTCCTGATTTGAGAACTTCTTTATTATCTTTTGTTATTATGTTCTTTTTATCAGATATACCTTTCTTATGAATTCTTAATTTATGAACCTTAAACCTTCTACCATCCCATCCAGCACTTTCTACTGAGGAAAATATTGGAAACCCATCTTCGATGTAAATAAATATTATCGCTAAAATAAATATAGGGGATAATATTAATAGAAAAAAAATAGTAAATACTTTATCCAAAAATAACTTAATAAATAAACTTAAACCGTAAAATCTAGAAGTTTGATAATTGCTATAGCTGTATCTATTATTAATCAAATTATCACTTAATAATTTTGATTTATTTTTCAAATTATCTTTGAAATCTAATATTATAATATCTACTGAAAATTTAATTACTAAGTCTAGATAATAATTTATAAAACTTTTCTCTTCATTGTCTAATATCCAAATTTGTCCTAGTTCATGATAGTCTAAAATTATCCTCACCTCTGACTTATCTGTAAAAACTGGAATCTTTATATCCTTTCTTGCACTGTCTAATGATTGATTATTTTCTTCTCTAATGAGGCAACATTTATAGATGTTAATTGTATCTTTTTTTTCTTTTAGAATTTTTTTAATAGACTCTACAGATCCTACTAGCATAATATTTCTTTGAATAAGATTATTATTCATAAGGTCATTGTAAATAGCATCAAAAATTTTTCTAGTTATAAATAATTTACAAGTCATTAAAATGAATAGAAATGAAATGTTTGTATCTATATTAAAATCTATTTTTAGAATAAAAAATACGTACAAACTAAATGGAATTGTAATTAATAATGGAATAATATCATTAATTAAAAAAGATAATAAACTTACTAGGTATCTTTTTTTTGCTATTCTAAAAACAAATGAAAAAATTAGATAAAGAATTGGAAAATATAAAGATAAATAAAAATATTTTGATGTTTTGTAAATATTGTAATTAAATAAATCAAAAATTGAATTAAATTCTAATATTGAAAAAGTATATATA
>MDTF01014693.1_pt1 | contig 24031 bp, 20 predicted proteins | sample 811191 | NCBI WGS metagenome assembly MDTF01 (sample SAMN05326649, study PRJNA326480) | marine metagenome | isolation source: seawater | place: Southern Ocean | collected 2011
CAAAATCATCAACAAACTTAACTGCAGATTTCACACTGTTTTTCACCTTTTTAGAAAGCGAAATACGTCCTCTTCCCATTTTTTCAGAGATCCAGTTTACAAGCGTGTTTATTACGATTAATGTATCGTATCCGATGGCTCCTAACTTGGCTAACCATTTGGAATATTTCATGGTTACATCAAATACATCACCGTGAAAAATCCAGGCTTTCTCGCCATTCAAATCCATTAAAACCTTGTTGCAAATTCGGAATGTACCTAACTGAAATCCATCAAACTTGCGAAGCATTTCATCGTGATTTCCAGTGATGTAATCTACCTTAACACCTTCTCCAACCCAAGACATTAATTGTTTAACCACTTTCATGTGTGCCTTTGGGAAATAGCTTTTTTTGAATTGCCAGATATCAATAATATCCCCATTCAAAATCACATGTTTAGGCTGAATTGTTTTAAGGTATCGAACCAATTCTTTGGCTCTACATCCGTAGGTTCCCAGATGGATATCTGAGATCACCAAAACATCAACTGGACGTTTTGTTTTTTTCATAACACTTTAAATTAAGTAATAAATGAGGGTGGGAATCTCGTGTCGAGAACTCGACAAAAATCAAAATCGGAGTATGGAGTTTCTGTCTCAATTGTATTGATACCATGATCCGAATACAAAAGAAGAAACTCAAGGTAACAACCTCATTAGAGGAATATTACTTAATACTTAAAAAGTGTGTTCTGATGTAAAGTTTAACCCACAAAATGGGTTATGCTAAAGTTAAGCGTTTGGCTCTAACAGCTGCTCAATGGCTTCTTTGGCTGCCTTAGTTGAAGGTCTTGATGCGTTTGCCTCAACGATGATTCCTTGCTGATCTATCAACACAAATCGAGGAATTGATTTAATAACATACTGTTGTGCAGCATCAGATTTCCATCCTTTAACATACCATTGATCGCCTTCAACTTCTTTTTCGAAAATGTATTTCTGCCATTCACCGCGGTAGTCATCAATACTAACGCTGAGGACTACAACATTTTCACCATCCATTGACTTACGAAGCTTATCAAGGTATGGAGCTTCTTGCTTACAAGGACCACACCAAGTTGCCCAAAAATCAATGTAAACTACCTTGCCTTTTAAATCTGAAAGTTGATGCTCTTTGCCAGCAGTATCAATTGCTGTAAAGTTTGGCGCTGGTTTTCCAGCTGCTAAATGTGCTCTTGTGTCTAATTCTGAAGTAATTGATGCCGCTAAAGCCGAATCATTTATTTGCGTTAACCCTAATTGAATGATTGAATCTGGTTCAGCATGAAAATCGTACTTCACATAGTTTTTCAAAGCACTTGTATAAAAGTAATCTCTCAATTCTTGAACACGTAAATTAGAATCTATCCATTGGAATTTAGCTGCAGTATACTGCTCAAATGTGGTGATTTCTTGAATCGCAATTTCCTCTAAATCATCTTCCATTAAAAGCTGAATAGCCATCAAATAATTGCTGACATTTATCGCATTGGTGTCGTTTAGATTAATCTCTTTTTTAAAATCGAAATAACCTTCAGAAAGATCTTCTAATGTATCGTTGTAATGATGTCTGATTCGAGCATAATTCAGCATTTGAACATAAGTTCCGTACAAATGGCTCAACGATTCTTCTTTTAAAAACTGCTTATCGAAACGAGGCTTGTCTGTGATAAACTCAACAATGGCTGTATCAAACGATTTACGCATTGAATCTACCGAGAATAAAAAATCCTCTTCTGAAAGAGCAAACAACGTACTTGGTGGTGTTTTTTGTTTTCCCTTTGATATCTTAACCACATAGCGCGTAGGCTTTTTGCTATCGCTTGAGAACTCTGTTGTATTTAGAACATCAGTTCCATCAAAATTGATATTTAGCTTTTTGGTTGGCTCTAAATAAACTTGAAAATGCTCATCGCCATAGGTTAAGTTATAAACTCCTTTAGGACCAACAATCTCTTGAACAAACAACCAACTGGTATCGATTTTAACAGTATCAATTGGATACGTTTTTCCAATTGCCACTTCATAAGGAGTGGGCGTTTTCTCTAAAGTAAAATATCCGATTTCATCGTTTCTGATTTCACCACCAACCATGATGTTTTCAGATATTTTTGGTTTTTCACCACAAGAAATAAGCAATACTGCTATTAAAGCGAACCAGAGGTTTTTCATGTTTTATTCTTCTATTTCGTAGGATCCATTAAAGGTAATTGTCATCGTACCACCTTGACTGTAAGGCTGAACTATTTCATAGGTAATTGAAGCTAAACTAGTACCGATACTGGTGCTCCCTTCGATTTCACCACTGTTTGAATAAATGCCATTTGCACTTGAGATTTCATCAAAAGATGGGTTTGATGGATCACTACCTTCTAAGCTAACGGCAAAATAATCGCCCCCCTGAGAGTCAATAAATAAACTTCTAGATGACAAATACTCTACTGAAACAGTAATGTTATCAGTGGTATTTCTGTTCGGGTATTGAGAATAAACTATGCGAAACAACCCCGTGTAATCGCCAGGAGATTCAATAGCAATATCTCTTGTGGAACTCGCATTATCATCATCAGAATCAGTACAAGACTGAAGCGTGAAAAAAATTGAAAATAGAATACTAAGACCTAATATTTTACTCTTCATTCTGTTCTACTTTTAAATGCAACTCGTGCAATTGTTCGTCTGAAATTAACGAAGGAGTATCAATCATCATATCTCTACCCGCATTATTTTTAGGGAAAGCGATAAAATCACGGATACTTTCTTGTCCTGCAGAAACTGCAACCAAACGATCGAACCCGAAAGCAATACCACCATGTGGAGGTGCTCCGTATTCAAAGGCATTCATCAAGAATCCAAATTGTTTTTGCGCCTCTTCATCAGTGAAACCAAGCACTTCAAACATTTTCTTTTGCAACTGACGATCGTGAATACGAATAGATCCACCTCCTAATTCAACACCGTTTACAACCATGTCGTAAGCGTTGGCTTTTACTTTGCCCGGATCAGTATCCATCAACTCCATATCTGCTGCAATTGGAGATGTAAATGGATGGTGCATGGCATGATATCTTTGAGAATCTTCATCCCATTCTAAAAGTGGGAAGTCTACCACCCATAGCGGAGCATATTCGCCTTGTTTGCGCAATCCTAAACGAGTTCCCATTTCTAAGCGAAGCTCATTCATTTGCTTGCGAGTAGTATTTACTCCACCTGAAAGCACTAATAACATATCACCTGGTTTCGCATCGCATTTGTCTAACCAAGCTTTTAGGTCTTCTTCAGAGTAGAATTTATCTACAGCCGATTTAATGGTACCATCTTCATTGTATTTCACCCAAACCATACCTTTAGCACCAATTTGAGGACGCTTCATCCAATCGGTTAATTTGTCAATGTCTTTACGCGAGTAAGAAGCACATCCCGGAGCATTGATTGCTACAACCAATTCAGCAGCATCAAACACTTTGAAGCCTTTGTTTTGAGCTAAATCATTCAACTCAACAAACTCCATCCCGAAACGGATATCTGGTTTATCAGAACCGTATAAACGCATGGCATCATCGTATTGCATGCGCGGGAAATCTGGCAAATCAATGCCTTTAATTTTCTTGTATAAGTGTTTGGCTAAACCTTCGAAAATCTGAAGAATGTCTTCACGTTCAACGAATGTCATCTCGCAGTCGACTTGAGTAAACTCAGGCTGACGATCTGCTCGTAAATCCTCATCGCGGAAACAACGCACGATTTGGAAATAGCGGTCGTAACCAGAAACCATCAACAATTGCTTAAACGTTTGTGGCGATTGCGGTAACGCATAAAATTCACCTTCGTGAGAGCGAGAAGGAACAACGAAATCTCGAGCACCTTCAGGCGTTGATTTGATTAAGAAAGGAGTTTCTACTTCTAAGAATCCTTGCTCATCCAAATATTTTCTAGACTCGATGGCGAAACGATGACGCAGCATCAAGTTTTCTTTCAATGGATTTCTACGTAAATCTAAGTAGCGGTATTTCATACGCAACTCTTCACCACCGTCTGTTTCATCTTCAATGGTAAAAGGAGGAAGTTTAGATGCATTCAAAACTTTTAATGAATTCACCTTCAATTCAACCTCTCCAGTTGCAATTTTTGAGTTCTTGCTGGCACGTTCAATTACCTCACCGGTAACTTGAATAACGTACTCACGACCCACTTTGCGAGCATCTTTCACTAAATCAGCATCCCATTCTTCATTGAAAGCCAATTGAGTAATTCCGTATCTATCGCGCAAATCGATGAAGGTCATTCCACCTAAATCTCTACCTTTTTGCACCCATCCGGCCAAGGTTACTTGTTCTCCTTTGTGTGAAAGTCTTAATTCTCCGCAAGTATGTGTTCTGTACATTGTATCAAAAATATGAGATTGCAAAATTAATGGAATGAACACGCGAATGGAAGCTATTTTGAAGAGATTTCTATTAATGTTGCAGTTATGGAATTGAGTGTGTATTCAGATGAGCATTTTATGAAGCAGGCTTTGCTTGAAGCTGAGCGTGCTTTGGCACAAGATGAAGTGCCTGTTGGGGCTGTAATTGTTACGCAAAACCGCATAATTGCGCGAGCTCATAATTTAACTGAGCGATTAAATGATGTTACGGCCCATGCCGAGATGCAGGCCTTTACTGCTGCATCAGAATTTTTGGGCGGGAAATATTTACAAGATTGCACACTTTACGTTACGCTAGAGCCATGTGTTATGTGTGCAGGAGCTTCATTTTGGACGCACATCGGGAAAGTTGTTTATGGTGCCTCAGATGTAAAAAGAGGCTTTTCTAGACTATCAGAAAAAATCTTGCATCCCAAGACAGAAGTGGTTAGTGGAGTATTAGAATACGAATGCAGCGAACTTATTCGGTCATTCTTTCGTTCTAAACGCTAAACTTAGCGAAAACAGTTTTGTTAACTTTGCAATTAGATTATCACAAAATCAGATTATAAGCGTATGTATCCAGCAGAATTAGTAGCCCCAATGAAAGAAGATTTAACTTCAGCGGGCTTTGATGAGTTAACCACTCCAGATGCGGTTGACCAAGTGCTTAAAGATAATAGTGAAGGAACAGTATTGATGGTTGTAAATTCAGTTTGTGGATGTGCTGCCGGAAATGCTCGCCCAGGAGCTAAAATGAGCGTACAAGGTGCTAAAAAACCTAGCAAAATGGTTACCGTTTTTGCAGGTGTAGATAAAGAAGCTACAGAACAAGCTCGTAAATATTTGTTGCCTTACCCGCCATCAAGTCCAAGTATTGCATTATTCAAAAACGGACGTTTGGTGCACATGTTAGAAAGACACAATATTGAAGGACATCCAGCAGAAATGATTGCTGAAAACCTTCAAGCAGCTTACGATGAGTTTGTAGACTAATACTTTAGCAAACAATCTTTTAAACCGCAATGGCAAACCGTTGCGGTTTTTTTATGCCTGAAAGATTCCACATACTTGCCCCTTCACAACAATCGATTACTAATTTTGGAGCCTAATTAATAAAAACACATGGCACGTATTTTAACGGGTATTCAGGCAACTGGAATACCGCATTTAGGAAACATCATGGGAGCCATTTTGCCAGCTATTGAAATGGCGCAAAACCCTGATAATGATTCGTTCTTATTTATTGCCGATTTGCATTCGGTAACTCAAATTAAGAATGCTGAGGAACTTCGTGAAAACTCGTATGCGGTTGCTGCAACTTGGCTTGCCATGGGCCTTGATGCTAGCAAAACTGTTTTTTACCGCCAGAGTGATGTTCCTGAAACAACAGAAATGAGCTGGTATTTGAGTTGTTTTTTCCCATATCAACGGTTAACGTTAGCTCACTCTTTCAAAGACAAAGCAGATCGTTTGGAAGATGTAAATGGAGGTTTATTTACTTACCCCATGTTGATGGCTGCAGACATTTTGTTGTATGATGCTGATTTTGTTCCAGTAGGAAAAGATCAATTGCAACACTTAGAAATCACTCGTGATGTAGCTAGTAGATTCAACAACCAAATGGGTGAGACTTTTGTGTTGCCTAAAGAGCAATTGCAAGAAGAAACCAAATACATTCCAGGTACTGATGGTGGTAAAATGAGTAAGTCTCGCGGAAATATCATCAACATCTTTTTGCCTGAAAAGCAATTGAAAAAACAAGTAAACAGTATTGTTACTGATAGCACTCCTTTGGAAGAACCAAAAGACCCAAATACGTGTAATGCTTTCGCGATGTACGAACTACTAGCAACAGCAGAACAAACGGAAGAAATGCGTCAAAAATATTTGGCTGGTGGATTTGGTTACGGGCATGCTAAAAAAGCCATTTTAGAATTGATTTTAGAAAAATTCCAAAAAGAGCGTGAAGAGTATAACCGCTTGATGGACAACAAAGCAGAGCTAGATCAAATTCTATTTGAAGGAGCTGCTAAAGCAAGAGAAGTTGCAAGAGGCGTATTAAACAAAACAAGAAAGAATTTGGGATTTGCAGCACAGTAAATTCTAATTCTATTTGATATACAAAAGCCCCAAATGGAGATCCATTTGGGGCTTTTTAGTGTTTGTAAATCTATTTACGATCCTTGGATAAAGCTTGCTAGTGTTGAGCCATCGCTTCCCAATAAATTTAACGCTTGGTCTTTTAATTTAAAGCTAGTAACGTTTTGTAACATCTCATTGAATTGACTTGACCCTGTCATATTTGGACAAGCCATTTGGGTTGATATTAAGTTGCTTAAATCTATATTACCCGATGACAAAGTCGAAACATCGAATGACCCAGCTAAACTGTTACAGCCATTATTCCCTGTAATTCTTCCATCATTGCTGAAGCTTAAAAATGGAAGCTTATTTTCAAAAAGTGACGATAAATCTGTTTTTCCAGCTAAACTAGAAAGTACCCACTTGTTGTTTAATAAATTAGATGCAGTGCTCAAGTTAGAGGTTGAACTACAAGAAGCGAACAAAGCGATTGCTATAAATAGTGTGAATAGTCTTTTCATTTTTTGTTTGGAGCAAATTTAATTGGACAACTTGAAGTTGTTTACACAAAGAACATCAATGCCAGACAGAATGTAACCAGCATTCCAAATACAATTTTTCTAATTCTACCGAGATAAGAACCTTCAAAACCAAAAAGAGAAATAAGGAAGAGAGAAACAAGCACAGCACCAACAGTGAGTAAAACATGAACTAGCTTAGTACTGAATAAATCAATCTCTACAAGCTTATTCAGAAATGTTTCATTTTGATAAATTTCACGTGAATTAACTGCTTCGAATTGTTTTGGTAAATCTACATCATACTCAAACTGGCTTAACTGATAAGACTTAACCTGCTCTAAGTTTAAAATCAGCGTGTTAAAAGCCATTATCAAATGCTGATATTTGGTGTAATCTATTGTAATTTGACCTGTATCGTGAGCATTAATCAACGACTGAGATACAAAATCATCAAATCCTTCGGTTTTAAATAATAATCGGTTTTGCCAACGGTTTGTTCTCTTCATTAAATCGAGGTATGAGTAATCTTCATCACTTTCTAAAAAACGAGTTTTTACTCCACCTTTATCAATTACTTCTTGACCAAGTAATTCATCTGGATTAGGATTCAAATCATGAAAAGAAGCCTCAGCAGCCAATACTTTCATGTATTCTATGTGACTGATTAATGCATCGGTAGATTTTACATCTTGATAAATACTTAAAACAGGATCGGGATTAGTGGCCTCAATGTATGCAACAACATCTTTATTGAGCTGAGTTTGAACCTCAATGTTGGTCAACATTTCTCTATTCCATCTCACCCATTCATCGCGTTCATTCTGATCTATCACATTTGAAGTGGTTTGCATAAAAAGCAACAGCAAACCAACAAACAACAGCACCGATTCAGACTTAGTAAAACCAGCTTTATCTTGCTTCGGTACAAAAAAACAAACGATTGAAAAAGCCAATGGCATCAGCAGTGTAATCGTGATAATATATGTAGGAATATCCCACAAGAAGATGAGGCTTAATAGATAGCCGCCAATTGCTGTAACTGTGATAAAACCTACCAATTTAGTAAGCCATGAAATAGATTCTTTGGTCCATAGCATCCATAACAAGTAAGCCCAACTTGCAGCTAAAGAAGGCACATAAATGTTTACACCAGCTCCGTATGAGAGCTTTATTAAACCGTATCCCAGATTAATTAATAAGGCCAGAATAAGTGGAAATAAATGTCTGATTAGTGTTTGCACGTTACTTGTATTTGGCTTTGTATTTCAAGTATAAGTCTCTCTGAAAGTTAGACAAATCAACCGTTACTCCCTGTATATAAGCAACTAAAACGTTATTTGTTCGCATATCAAGTGCATCTCCATCAGAAATAAACAGTGTTGCCTCTTTGCCATTTTCCAAAGTTCCTGTTATATCTCCAATTCCTAAAATCTGAGCCGTATTGCCCGTGATGGCTGCAACAGCTTGTTCGTAATCCATTCCGTAAGCAACAGTTGTTCCAGCAACAAAAGGCAAATTACGCTGATTCATAGCTTCCATATCGCCACTCATATCCAAACAAACCAACACTCCTGTATCTTGCAAAAGAGCAGGAATTCGATACGGTAAATCAACTGGATCTTCGGGTCTAATGGGCAGTTCATGTGGTCTGCGATAGATAACAGCCACTTTGTTGTCTTTTAAAATTTCTGGAACGAGGTAAGCATCATATCCGCCAACAATTACCATTTTTTTGATATTAAATTGGCGTTTCATATTCACTGCTTGAATGATTTCTTTGGCTCTATCGGTGTGAACAAATAGTGTTTGAGTACCATCGAAAACACCTTCCATGGCTTCGAGCTTCAAATTGATTTCTTCGTTTTCGTTTCCAGCATAAGCTTTAGCTTCTTCCATGAAAGCATAAATCTGCTGAATACGCTCATCAGCTTGCTTGTTCTCCTTTAATGGCTTGGGATCGGCCCACCAACCACCTCCAACAAACTGGGATGGCCAATTTAAATGAACACCATCATCGGGTGTGTGAACTGCATCTTCCCAATTCCATCCATTTAATTTCATGATGCTTGATGTGCCACTGATTACACCACCACGAGGAGTTGCTTGCTCCATCAAAACACCATTGAATCGAGCCGTTTGAATGATTTTACTTTCTGAATTGAAAGCAATTAACGCTCTAACGTTTGGGTTGTATTCACCCACATCATTGTAATCTCTGGTAGCTCTAACAGCATCAATTTCAGTTAAACCCAAAATGGTGTTAGGAGCGATAAAACCAGGATAAATGTGCTTTTCTTTATCCAGTTGAATGACCGTATCGTAATCAGATCGATCGATTCTTGAGCCCATTTGATATTTGATAAATTCGATATAGCCGTTCTTCAACGAAATAGCAACATCTTCCATTTTATCGCCATTACCAATGTGAGCAATCCCGCCTAAAATCAACACTTTTTCGGGCTGATCTTGTGCCTGAATACCTAAAAACAGACCTCCAAAAATCAAAGTGATATATAGTTGCTTAATGTAATTCATCTTCCATTGTTTCACATTGATACAAATGCTCGGTAGCAGGTTTTACAGGGTTCGCTTTTTTGCCATCAGCTTTCGCTTTTAGCATTTTAGCGATGAGTCGAGCTCTTTCTTTTTCCATGGCTTCAATACGAGCCTCTTGTTGACTTCGATCAAAGTAGATAACGCCTTCAATCATTGTTTTTTCAACCTTGCTGTAAATACTAAGCGGATGTCCACTCCACAACACTAAATCAGCATCTTTGCCAATGGTAACAGAACCAATTCGATCTTGGAGATGTAGCATTGTTGCTGGATTTATGGTTACCATTTTAACAGCTTCCTCTTCAGAAACGCCACCGTATTTAACCGTTTTAGCAGCTTCCTGATTGAGTCGTCTACCCATTTCAGCATCGTCTGAATTAATTCCGGTTAAAACACCTTGCTCAGTAAGTAAAGCCGCATTGTACGGAATGGCTTCATTCACCTCAAATTTGTAAGCCCACCAATCTGAAAAAGTGCTGGCATAAACACCATGAGCCTTCATTTTATCGGCTACTTTATAACCTTCTAAAATATGCGTGAAGGTGTTTACACGAAATCCCATTGAATCGGAAACATGCATCAACATATTTATTTCGCTTTGCACGTATGAGTGACACGTAATGAATCGATTTGAATCTAAAATCTCAGAAAGAGCCTCCATTTCCAGATCTTTGCGAGGCATTTCAACTGTATTTTTTGGTTTGAAAAGTCCTTTCTTTTTTGCCGACTCATTGTATTTAGACCAAGCATCTTGATATGCTTTTGCACGATAGAAATAATCGTAATACACTTGCTCGACACCCATTCTGGTTTGCGGAAATCGAACCGTGTTGTAATCTCCCCAATTGCTCTGTTTTACGTTTTCACCCAAAGCAAATTTGATAAATCCGGGAGCATCATCAATCAACATCTCTTCAGCTCCTAAACCCCATTTCAGTTTAATTAAAGCTGATTGCCCTCCGATAGGATTGGCCGATCCATGCAACAATTGTGAGGTTGTTACTCCTCCCGAAAGTTGACGGTAAATATTGATATCATCTGGATTGATTACATCTCCAATGCGCACTTCGGCAGATGAAGCTTCCGTTCCTTCATTTACACCTCTTGAAATAGCAATGTGCGAATGCTCGTCAACTATTCCTGGAGTTAAATGCATGCCTTTTCCATTGATGTAAATCAAATCTGGAGTTTGAGCGATGTCCTTTGCTACCTCAGCTATTTTACCATCACGAACAACAACATCTCCTCTAAAAGTACCTGTGCTATCACACGTCCAAATAGTGACATTATCGAAGAAATAATTTTGCTGTTGAGGCACCGAATCCCAACCATGTGCTGTTAGTGGATAAGTTACCGAACCAATTTCTGGATTGGTAATGGTTTCGTCTTCTTTCTTGTCTTCCGAGGCCTCTTTTTCTTGTCGGATAGCACTCCAAACCAACCAAGATCCGTTGTCTTGTTGTGCTCTACCGTCCCAGATTTTTCCTTCGTAATTAATCTTTCCAGAAAATCGCCATAGACCATCTTCAGATTTTGGACTGAAGAAATAAAATGAAATCAATTCTTTAGAAAAATCCCCTTTCAACTCGGTGCTGTCTCCATTGGGATAAAAAACCATTCCAGTGATTTTTTCTTTCTTGGTTTTCACCTTCATCGTGAAAATTTCACCTTGGATATTCAAGTTGTATTTGCCATTTATTTGCGACTCATTCAATAGAACAAAACTGTTTCGATTTCCATCTACCCAAGTCTCCATCAGTTTGGCATCGTCCTCAAATAAATTGTCAGACATAATGGTGAAACTGGCTCTTTTTCCAGTTTCAAGCGAACCTAAATCGGTTGCTCCAACCCACTCAGCTGGAGTTGATGTTAAAGCAGCAATTACCGCTTTTTTAGGAATCCCATATTTAACTACCTCACGCAATTGCTTGAAAATGTCTTCTTGCTTTTTCAATCCATCTGCTGTGAATACAAATGGTATGTTGGCCAAGTAAAGCAAGGTAGCATTGGCTGGATCTAATTCCCATTCTTTCATGCTGGCCAAAGGCGCGTACATGGCATTATATGGATCTGAAACATCTAACGCATCAGGAAATTTTAAAGGCAAAATAAGCGACACACCTGAAGCTTGAATTTCTTCAATTCGCTTGTACTCATCACCTTTTCCTTTCACAATTAAAGTCTGCTCAAACTCTTGAGCCAACTTGCTAGCGCGAAGCACTTCTAAATAATCTCTAGCCTCAAAAAACCAAGGCATTTCTTTTTGTTGCTGTAAGGCATCTAGTGATAAATTTTCGTGATCGGGATTGGGATTTACTGAATACCAATCTGCATCATACCATGTTTGGCGAAACAACGCCATGGCTCCCATTAAAGAAGAAGGATATTGCTGAGAGCTGCTGCCTTTGTTGAATGAAAAGTGAGCCGTAACATTCGGTTGTAAAATGGCTTTGTTGTCAGACTGATTGGTCAAACTAACCAAAGATCCTGTTCCTCTAAAAATACCATCATGCTGGTGAGTAAGAACAGCTCCAAATCCACCTTTCAAATAGGCTTCAGCTTGTTTTTCATCTAGATGAAAAATAGATGCCGATTGCGTTTCTGGCTTAACAGCTTGATTCCAACCATAAGCACCTTTCACAATTGTTTCGTACTGAGGACTCGGATTCCATTTTCTGGCAGGAACTTCAGGCATGCCGTACTTCGAATCTAAATCGATAAAAGCTGGATAAATGTACTTGCCTTTGAGGTCGATAACCACTTCCGATTTCTCATCAACAGCTAAATCTGTTCCAACGGCAACCACTTTACCATCTCTAATTTTAAGCGTTGCATTTTTCAGCAATACCTCAGATGATTGCTGAATATTAGCATGCGTGAAGGTGTATGTTGTGTGTCGTTTGTCCTGCACTCCATTCACTGGAAAGTAATCTTGAGCAGATACCGAAAAAGCGTGAAGGATTACAACGAGAATAATTAATATGCGCATAAGCTTGATCTGGAAAGGCACAAAAGTAACGTTTACTGATTGTGGGAATTGCGATTGAAGTATTAAAAGCTGATCTGTCTACCAATTGTCGGCAAGATTTTACTCTTCAACCATCATTTTTTGACGTTCTAGATGCATATGTCCCCATTTACGCAAGCTTTTAATAATCGGATAAATGGTTTCTCCGTATTCTGTTAACTGATATTCCACGCGCAACGGAACCTCAGCAAAAACCTCTTTAGATATAATTCCATCAACTTGTAGCTCTTCCAGTTGTTTAGCCAACATACGTTCACTTATGGTTGGCAAGGTTTTCTTCATTTCATTGAATCGGTTGCGTACTTTTTTGATGAGAACTATCAATGTGGTTTTGCATTTCCCTTTAATTACTTGGAGAAAAACATCAGATGGGCATTCAGTTTCTTGATCATTTATTTCAATCATACATAGTTGATTTTCAGTAAAACTGCATTAAATGTAAGTAGCCTTATAAATTGTAAGTGGTTGATTTTTAATTTACAAGCTTGTAGCTTTGAAAGTATAAAATTGGAAATAAAGATGAAATATAAAGCTTTTTTAGTTGAAGAAAACGAAGGGAAATATTCGGGTTCAGTTACAGAATTAGATACAGATCAATTGCCTGAAGGCGATGTCTTGATCAGAGTGAATTATTCGAGTTTGAACTTTAAGGATGCCCTTTCATACTCGGGAAATAAAGGTGTTACACGCAAATTCCCACATGTGCCTGGAATTGATGCTGTTGGTGTTGTTGAGTCGTCTAAAACAGGGGATTTTAAAGCTGGAGATGAAGTTTTGGTTACTGGTTTCGATTTGGGAATGAATACTTGGGGCGGCTACGGTGAGTACATTCAAGTGCCTGCCAAATGGGTTTTATCACTCCCGAAAGGCATGAATGCTTACGAATCAATGTGCTACGGAACCGCTGGATTAACAGCCGGACTTTCTATCCTAAAGCTGGTTGACGCAGGTATAAAGCCTCAAGACGGAACAGTTGTAGTAAGCGGAGCTACTGGTGGAGTTGGAAGCATTTCGGTTGCGATTTTAAGTCACCTTGGATACGATGTATTGGCTATTTCAGGTAAAGATGCATCAGACTTTTTGGTTGATCAACTAGGAGCTAAGCAAGTAATCTCACGTCAAGAATTTGAAGAAAAATACAACAGTAGACCAATGGCTAAACCTGAGTTTGCAGCGGGAATTGATGCTGTAGCGGGTGGAATTTTATCTGGCATGATTAAATCCGTAAACTACAACGGTGTGGTTACTTGCTGCGGAATGGTTGCTGGTGTTGGTTTAGACACTTCCATTTTCCCGTTCATTTTAAGAGGCGTAACACTTGCTGGTGTTGATTCTGTTGAATGCTCCATTGAAGATCGTCAGCGCGTTTGGAAAGCTCTTGGTGGCGAATGGAAACCGAATGTCTTAACAGATTTAGCTCATGAAATAGGAATGAGTGATTTAGAGAGCAAACTCAAACAAATTCTACAAGGCCAAGCTAAAGGCCGATATGTATTGAAGCACTAAAAAAAAAAGCGCTGTACTCACTACGAATACAGCGCTTTTCATTTATGAATGATGTTGTATTAATCTCTAGACTGCAATCTACTAAGTAGTTTAAGCAATTCTAAATACAACCAAACGAGTGTCACCATTAAACCAAAAGCTCCGTACCATTCCATGTATTTTGGAGCTCTTTGAGCTGCAGCTCTATCAATAAAATCAAAGTCTAAAACAAGATTTAGAGCAGCTACACCAACAATCACAACGTTAATTCCGATCATCAACATCGATGTATTTCCTAAGCTTAAGAATGAAGCTCCAAAGAAGCCCATCACCATATTAATCAAATACATCAAAGCGATACCGCCTGTAGCAGCAACAACTCCCATTTTGAAGCGCTGCGTTACTTTAATAATTCCTGATCTGTATAAAAACAACATCATGAATAATACTCCTATTGTTGATGTTACGGCTTGAAATACGATTCCACCGAATTGAGCTTCAAAGAAATACGATATACCACCTAAGGCCATCCCTTCAAGCAATGCATAAATTGGGGCTGTTATTCCAGCAGATTGCGGTCTGAATGAAGTTATCAATGCTGCTATTAACCCACCGATTATACCAACCAACATCAATATTGGGTTTTGGTTTACCCAAGTGTATGATGCACTGGCCAAAACCAATAAAGTAAGAATTACTGTTTTTGTGATTGTTCCGTTTACGGTCATCACATCCGAATCGGTGCGACTGTAAACAGCGTCTTCAAATCCTTTGGAATTGAAGATTGGGTTCGATGATTTATTGAATTTCATTGTATCTCTGTTAAAGTTTGTTTTCTATTTCTTACCAGTTGAGCCAAAACCACCCGCTCCTCTTTCAGAGTCTTCTAGGGTTTCAACTTCTTCCCAACTAGCTTGTTCAAATTTGGCAATCACCAATTGTGCCACGCGATCACCATCCTGAATTACGTATGTTTCTCCGGAAAGGTTCACTAAAAGCACGCCTAATTCACCTCGATAATCAGCATCTATGGTTCCTGGCGCATTCAAAACTGTGATTCCGTTTTTGTAAGCCAAACCCGAACGTGGACGAACTTGAGCTTCGTATCCTTCGGGTAATTCCATGAATAAACCTGTTTTGATTAAAGCTCTGCCCATTGGTTTCAATGCAACCGGACTATCTAAGTTAGCACGAAGGTCTAATCCTGCTGCCTGAGCAGTTTCGTATTGGGGTAAATCGTGCTTGGATTTGTTTACAATTTTTACCGTTTTCATCTTAGTAGCTGTTTGATTTGTTTTCGTTCAGTTACTGCTATTGCAGCGATAAAGGTTAAGAATAGGAAGGTGTGGAAAACCCATTTTATCCAACCATCAAGGTTGAAATATTGGGCAACTATATAGAGTAGAATACCAAGAATTGGATAGCCTAGCATTCTTAATAAATCATAATTTACATAGAAATATTTTTGCCCCCATACGTAAGAAATAACCGTGATGGAAACATAGGTGATAAGTGTTGCCCAAGCGGCTCCTGTGTACCCCATTTTTGGGATGAGTAACAAGTTCAAAACAATAGTGATTACGGCTCCAATAACTGCCAGATAAGCTCCATATCTGGTTTTATTGGTGAGTTTGTACCAGATGGATAGGTTGTAATTCCAACCCAAAGCAATGTTTGCAAACAACAAGATTGGAACGATGTGTAGCCCAACCCAATAAGCCTCATCACTGATAAAAAGTTTGAATAAATCGATGTAGAGCAATACCAAAACCATCATCAAACTCACCGCGATTGTAAACCAATTCATGACTAGAGCATACGTTTTCTTTGAATCTTCTTCTTTGAATTTAGAGAAGAAAAAGGGCTCAGCCGCATATCTAAATGCCTGAATAAAGAGGGTGATTAATATCGATAATTTATAGCAAGCACCGTAAATACCAACTTGAGCTAAAGCAGCTGTCTCCCCAATCTTTGGTTCAAGAACAATACGAATCAACCTACGATCTAATGTTTCATTGATAATTCCAGCAAAATTGGCAACCATGAGAGGCACAGCATACACCAACAACGGCTTAATAATTTCAAGATGAAAGCGCATTTGAGCTTTGAAATAACTCGGCAGAAGCAACAGCCATTTTGCACCTGAAGCCAGCATATTGGCTAAGAAAACATATCCAACACCAATCTCAGGATTGAAAACCTCTCGTACAAACCAATTATCAGCATCTTGATGATTCATGGCATACATGATGAACATTACATTCACTAGAATATTAATAGCAATGTTCACTAGGTTTATGACTGCAAACTTGACGGGTTTTTCATCTTTTCGAAGCTTGGCCATCGGGATAGCTGAAAGAGCATCAAAACCCAAAGCCATAGACATCCAAACGATGTATTCAGGATGATCTGCATATCCCAACCATCCAGCAAAAGCATCAGAATTGCCTATAGAAATCAGCCAAAATATTGCTGTGGTTGCTATTAAAAAAAGCAGGGCATTTCCGAGAACTTTCTCCGAATTGACCTGCTCATCATTGACATATTTGAAATAAGCTGTTTCTATTCCGAAGGTGAGCAACACAGCACCAAAAGCACTGAGGGCGTACACATCAGTAACCACACCATATTCAGCGGGTACAAAAACAGCCGTGTGAATGGGCACCAATAGGTAATTCAAAAACCTGCCGAGAATACTCGAAAGTCCGTAAACAGCTGTTTGTCCGGCCAGTTTTTTTAGTGCCACTCGTTAGTTTTACGCTTTATTATTTTCCTGGGAAATCAGCTTTTCTCTTCTCGATGAATGCTGTTGTTCCTTCTTTAAAATCTTCCGTTCCGAAAGCCAAACCGAATTGTTCGATTTCTACATCAAAACCGTTTATTCCATCTTTAAATCCAGCGTTGATGGCAGTAATGGCTTTACCAATTGCAACTGGTGAGTTTTTCTTGATTTTATTAGCCAACTCATCAGCTTTTTCCATCAATTCAGAAGCAAATGTTACGTGATTTACCAATCCCCATTCCATGGCTTCATCGGCTTTGATCATGCCACCAGTCATCACCATTTCCATGGCTTTTCCTTTTCCAGCTAATTGAGCCAAACGCTGTGTACCACCGTAACCTGGAATTACACCTAACGTTACTTCAGGTAAGCCCACTTTGGCATTGTCAGAAGCAATTCTAATGTGGCAACTCATAGCTAACTCTAAACCACCGCCCAATGCAAATCCATTGATCGCAGCAATTACTGGCTTGCTTAAATTCTCAACTAAGTTGAATAGCTTTTCGTGTCCTTGAGCAGCTAATTGCTTGCCTTGCTCGATACTGAAATCAGCAAATTCTTTGATATCAGCACCAGCAACAAAAGCTTTATCGCCACTACCTGTTAAGATGATTACGCGTACATCTGCATCAGATTCAGCTTTGTTAAAAGCAGTGCTCAACTCATCAATGGTTTCTTTGTTGAGTGCATTCAACTGCTTCGGGCGATTAATAGTTATGTATAGAACTTGTTCTTTAACTTCTGTAAGGATGTTGTTGTAGCTCATTTTATCTAGAGATTTTTTCGTTGGTGTCAAAAGTAATAATCAATTGGAGCTTTCATGTTTCTTTCGTGGTAACACAACGCTAAATGTTGTTCCCATATTGGGTTCTGAAATGAAAGATATCTTGCCATCAAAGCTCTCAACGATGCGTTGCACAATAGCCAACCCAAGTCCCATCCCACCAGATTTAGTGGTGAAATTTGGCTCAAAAATGTGACTTTGTTGTTCCTCTGAAATTCCTGATCCATTATCGGCAATTCGCACCCAAATATTATCGTCCATCTGAATGCTTTCAACTTCAATCATCCCGTACTTTCCAGTTGGAATGGCCTGAATTCCATTTTTAATCAAATTCCCAAAAACGCGATTAAGCTGTTCTTTATCAGCCATCACAATTTTACCGCCCGTTGCTCCTTTGAGTTGGATGTCTACTTCTTCATGCTGATAAAGGTTAATCACACTAATCAACACCTCATCAACATCTACCTCAACCAAAGTTGGTTTGGGCATTTTAGCAAAATTGGAGAACTCGGTTGCGATGCGCGATAAACTATCAATTTGCTCAATTAAGGTTTGCGATGTTTTGCGAATGCGCTCTGGCAATTCAGCAGAGTTTTCACTTGCCAAACGCTGTAAATGCTGAATTTGCAGACGCATGGGAGTGAGCGGATTTTTAATTTCATGAGCTACTTGCTTGGCCATTTCTTTCCAAGCCGATTCACGCTCACTTTTTGCTAAAAGCTGAGCACTTGCTTCTAACTCATCAACCATACGGTTGTAATCCTTTACCAATTCACTCAGTTCATCATTGCTTTCCCATTCGAGCTTTTCGTTTTTCCCGTTGATGCGGAAAGCTTTCAATTTTTCAGAAATCGCTTTTAATGAATTCGTGATGTAACTCGAAAGGAAGAAGGCTAGCAAAGCGGCACCGATAAACAAACCAACGTACACTTGAGCTAAGGTTCCTAAGAAATCGAAAACCTCTTTTTTATTGCGCTGCTCATCTTTGTAATACGGCAAATTCACAATCGCCATAGGTTGACGGTCTGATGCGTACAACACAAAATAAGTTGACAAATACGTACGATCTAAGGCTGATTCTTGAATAATGATTTGCTCGCTTCTTTTGATTTTTTGAAGTGTAGAATCAACAATGGTTTTGGAGAATGTTCCGTTATCAAACAACTCGGTATGTGTTGATCCCATCAATTCGCCATCGGTGGTGTAAATACTTAAATCCAATTGGTGAATATCTGCCAATTCTTGGATTTTGTTTTCGAGCCTCACATTCAGCTCATTAATTCCATTTTCGATGATGAAATAATCTAGCGACAACATCACGCTTTGCTCCTTTTGCTGCAAGCGCTCTAGGTGATAATCATCATTTTGATTTTTGAAATAATAAAGGGTAACACTGCCAATTACAATCAACGAAATCAGCACCAAGGCAATCATGGATAAGTAGATCCGAGTACCGAGTCCTAATTTGAATGATTTACGTTGCTGATTGGCCACTTTTTGTGTTTGGCGAAAGATATCAAAAATTGATCCAGATAGGTGATGAAAGTACTACAATCAAAAAACCGAAGAGCAGAACCTACGGCATGAAAGGCTCTCGCTATCCGGTTTATTTATTAGCGCCAAAAGGCGCATCCTTGCTATCTTGCTTATTCGTTAATTATAGACTCAGATTCTTCGTTAGAAGTTGCATCGTCTAAAATCTCGAACAATTTATCCAAATTTGGTGTAAGAATCACCTCAATTCGTCTATTTTTTGCTTTTCCAGCAGCTAAAGTGTTATCAGCAATTGGGAAAAATTCTCCTCTACCCGCAGCAGTTAAAGTTGCTTCGTCAATATTGGAATTCTCAACCATAATTCGAACCACACTTGTAGCACGCATTACAGAAAGATCCCAGTTATCTTTAATAGAAGATGAATGCATCGGATCAGAATCGGTATGGCCTTCAACCAAAATGGTTAAATCATCTTGTCCTTCTAAAGCCTTAGCTAATTGAACAACCGCAACTGTACCTTCAGATCCAACTGTTGTGCTACCACTAGCAAACAACAATTTGGCCTCCATAGAAACATAAACACGTCCGTTGCGCTCTTCAACCGTAATTCCTTTATCCTGAAATCCGATTAATGCTTCTTTGATTTTGTCTTTCAGCGCATTTACAGCAGCATCTTTCTGAGCAATGATATCTTCCAACTCTTTTACACGAGCCTCGCGCAACTCTAACTGAGATTGCAATTGATTCAATCGCTCTTCTTTTTCGTTAAGATCTTGCTCCAATTTGTGAAGTGCATCTTCGCGTTTCTGAAGCTCATCTTGAGCAGTCATTAACTCAGCAATTAGCTTGCGGTTTTCAGCTTCTGTTCCGCTTTGTAAACTGGTTACTTGCTCTCTTAAAAAATCATTTTGCTCGCGAGCTCGATCTAACTCGTATTGTAGTGCTTCAATTTTCTTACGCTCAGAACCACCGCGCTCTTCAAACTCGGCTAATCGCTTTTCTAGGTTTTCGATCTTGGTGTTAAGCTCAGCATTTTCTTCCTCTAAACGTTGCTTTTCTTTTGCTAAAAACTCACGTTCCTCTTCACTTTTGGCGTACTTATCCTTTAACTCCTGAACCTGCTTAACAGGAACACAAGCAAAGGTTGTAGCCAAAACTGCCCCACTAAAAACTACTGCTTTCCAAGTCATCTATATTCTTCTTTAAAGCGCTTGAGACAAATTTGAGGAAAGTTGCCATCGCGATTCAAGCGAATTGCTCCGACTTATAAACAGTTAATTTTTGATATCGGTTAAAAACGGTAATTAAGAATGAGGTGATAAAGGGTCATATCTACTTTTCCAAGGATGAAATTCGGATTGGAAATGTTTGAATCTAAAGCACCCTTATACACAACTAAACCCTCAATTGATAAACCTTTAAAGGTGTTATTGAAGTGATAAAACACATCTAAATTAAATTGTGTGTTTGATGGCATAGCGTATTTGTTTTTAGCTGCATCAGTTGGATCTGGACGATTGTAAACTCCTCCACCAAACTTAGCCGATATCGCGTCTCCACCTTTCAATTTTTGTTTCTTTTCAATATCCAACACCCAGTTGAATACATCGGCAGATCCTTCTGTACGTTCACGTTTTTGGAACGTATAAGTAAACTCGCGACCCCATTCTCTTGGAAATACGAATCGGCCTTCAGCTGAAATATGTTCTACGTTGATTCCGTATGTCCAGCCCTTTTTGCCCATAGCTAAACGGCCACCATACAAGTTGCTTTGTTTGTCTTGAAAATAAGCCTGATTAACATCAGCATTACCGCCATCATTAATCCGATCTTGATGAGCTTGCTCAAATCCCAAGAAAAAATCCCAGTCTTTGATTTTGCGCTTGTATGTCAACTCACTGTATATCGTGTTGAAAATATTGTCTGCATAATAATCCCAAACAGAAATGGTTAAGTGCTCTGTTAGTTTGCCCTGAACATGGCCAACTGCAATAAAATCTGAACCTGTATTGCCGCGATAACTGGCATTTACTCCAGTTACGCTTCTTCCTTGAGCGTATACAAAACTGTTATCTGGGTTATACCATTTGGTTGAAGATCGAACAAAAATAGCATTGATAACCCCAGCTTCTAATCTCCAATTTTTGAAAGAATTGTTGGTATACCAAATACCTTGAAACAGGGTTGGAATCATACGACCATCCTCAGGATTTAAGAATGGATTCTTTTGTTTCATGCGTCCAATTTGCAGGTGATGTTTCTCTGTTTTGAATCGCAAATACAACTCACCCAATTGGTATATTTCTCTGTTTGAGATATCCTCTACATCGTAATTACCAAGAGCATATCTACTAGGTTTTCCAGTTGTTGGATCGAGCTCATCGGTATTTCCAATTCCTAAATCTTGCGAAGTGTAAAATGCTACTCCAATAGAGAGTTTCTTGAACGGAGCTGTTTCATAACCCAACATGCCGCCCATCGAAAGGGTATTCCAATCTTTTAAATCGCCATCATTATCTTCATAGAAGTAGTAGGTTCTGAAATTGCCTCGAACTTTACCATTTTTAAATGCGTCTGCCAATTTTTGTTGAGCAGATACCGAATAACTCCAAACACTAAGAATCAAGAAAAGGGTAACACTATAAAATCTAATCACAATTACTTGGTTTTTTTGATTCCGTATTGGTTTTGGTAATGTTCCATAATTGGCTTGAACGGCCCAAATTTATGTTGCTCAGCTGAAAACTCATCATCCCATGGACCATAAGGCGTTGAAACTGGTTTGCGTTTCAAATCAGGATAATCTGTATCGGTATTCGATTTTATCGGACGATCTTTTGAATCGATATATCCTGCCACATCATAAGCTTCTTCATCTGTTAACATCGGATTTTCACTTGTTGCTCCGAAAGGCATATTTCCTTTGATGAACTGAGCGGCTGTAATCACACGATTCATTCCAGCACCGTGATTATACGTGTCTTTTCCCCAAAGTGGAGGATATGTATATCCCAATCCGTTTCCATTTTTTAAACCAGCACCTTCAGCACCGTGGCACGACACACATTTTTCGGTATACACTTGCGCTCCATGAGCTAAATCAACTGCTCTGTCAGGTAAATTCACTTTGGTAAATCCAACGCCATCAAACTTTTCTCCACTAGGAACATTTCTACCTAACCATGTCATGTACGAAACAATGGCACGCATTTCTTTGCTATCGGTTGGTAGTTTTTTACCATTCATACTGCGCTCCATGCAACCGTTAACTCGCTCTTCTATACTTCCGATTTTATTTTCTCTACCGCGGTAGTTCGGATACCTTGTGGTTACACCAATGTAAGGTGCCGAATGCTTTTTAGTACCTGAATTTAAGTGGCAGTTTTTACACGCCAAGTTGTTTCCAGTATACACCATTTTAGGATCGCCATTTTCTGGACCGATGTATTTATACGTTTCAGAAACAAGGGCAAAACCGTACTTCACACTCTCTTCGTACATGGAATTCCCGAGTTTAGACACACCGAAATCAGCTGAGAAATAATCAGTTTCTATTTTTTGGGGTTGAGCTGCTTGTGCTTCTGATTGTTCAGGTGCTAATTCCACTTTGTCAACTGTAAGCAAAGCATAAGGATAGTTGAGTAACAGTCCAGATAGAATGATGATGCCTACAATTAGCCAAGCGACAAGCATAAACATCTTGCTTACCACTTTAGCCCATTCAATTTCGTGATTCTTTTTTTCCATGCGAAACAGACGATTTGGTTTTTTTGATTGCACTGCAAAAATACCTGCGTCAGTCTCGAGATAAAGTGACATTGGTTACATCACCTCAACAACAAAGAGCCATCGCCATAGCTCAAAAAGCGAAAATCATTATCCATGGCATATTTGTAAACCCTTCTCCAATCGGAACCAATGAGTGCTGAAACCAGAAGTAAGAGTGTGCTTTTTGGTTGATGGAAGTTTGTAATTAAACCATCGCACATTTTGAATTTGTAACCTGGAATAATAATGAGTTGTGTTTTGGTAATCAGTTTATCTAGCTGATGTTTATCAAGAAAATCTACCAAAGCTGATATTGCTTCTTGCTTGCTGGGCAACACTGTATGTCCGTATGGATCCCATTGGCTAACGTAGAACTCTTCCAATGAAACATTAGCTTTTTCAAGGGCCTTAACTCCTAACCAATACAAGCTTTCGAGTGTTCGCATAGAGGTTGTTCCAACTGGAATAATGCGCTCTTTTACTTGTGAAAGTGACACCAATGCTTCACGATCAATTTCTATCAATTCATGGTGCATTATGTGATCGTCAATGGTATCAGCACTTACGGGTTTAAAAGTTCCTGCACCTACATGAAGCGTAACGTAATGTTGTTGAACTCCCTGATCATTTAATTTCTGGATCAAGTTGGAAGTAAAATGCAACCCTGCAGTTGGAGCAGCAACTGAACCGTTGTGCTCTGCGAAAACCGTTTGGTAGCGACTTTTATCCGTTTGTTCTGCAGATCTTTTGATGTAGGGAGGAAGTGGTGTATTTCCTAACTTCTCCAACAAATCAGCAAAAATCACTGAATCATCATCCCACTTAAACTGGATTAGAAAACTATCCATGCCTCGTTTAAGCATGTTTACTTTAATGGTGATTGGATTCTCGCCATCAAGTGTAGCTTCTAACTCAACACCATCTTTCCATTTTTTAGCTCCACCAACCAAACACCACCATTGCGCTTCGCCTGTTTGGTTCATCGCAATGGAAATATCCATTTGATCAATTTCAGGCTCTAAACAGAAAATCTCAATGGTTCTCCCCGAAGGCAAATCAAAATGTAATCGCGCTTGAATAACACGTGTATTGTTGAATACCAAA
>MDTF01002642.1_pt1 | contig 24003 bp, 16 predicted proteins | sample 811191 | NCBI WGS metagenome assembly MDTF01 (sample SAMN05326649, study PRJNA326480) | marine metagenome | isolation source: seawater | place: Southern Ocean | collected 2011
AAAACTCCGGATCGATTAGTGTTACAAAAAAGTGATGTTGGGTAACAAGATGGTGCGTAAAGATGGTGCGTAAAGATAGTATTACGAAAAAACAGTGTAACGATCAAACAGGGGATTACTAACGCTGGCAAAAAAGTCAATTAAATAGTTGAGGTTTACCTGCGCGACTCAGCGGAATCTTAGCAGACATGTTTAATTTTTGCTCGCAGTTTGGCGGCCTTTAGGCCTTGCAATTCGATTCGACCATCTTTCAAAATACCTGCCGCTGATTCAGCCGGACAGGTCTCACTGACTAATCGCGTAGAATGAAAAATAGCCGGCGAACATTTCTTCCCAGCTTTCCAAACCAAAACTTATCACTCGGTCTGGATCAGGGTTTGTGGGGTTAGACACCGAATTGTCCAACGCTCCTTTAACAATGACTCGACTGCCCGCAGCAATCTCTATTGGCTCATCCAAAATATAATGGGGTTGCCAGCCGTAGTTATAAGCGGGAACACTGAAGATTTCGGTTTGTTCACCCGCTGCTGTCTCAACTAAAAATTTCATTTTTTTGCCGCGGTAATTCATCCGCGCGCGCACCCCAGTAATCATTGCCGCGTGGGTAAAAACATGACTCGCCTGTTGCGGGAAATTTGGCGTATTTGCCGGTAACTCAAACCGCGTAGCTACTGCCTGTACTAGTTTTTCTTGCAGACCTTCTGCGTCACTGAAATAAAGACCAAGCTGGGTCGAGTCTAGCGTGGCCTGACCATTAGTGACGTAATGCAATTGCATTGCCAGTCGGTGGCCCTTGGGTATTAGGACACCCGTCCCCTCAGTGAAGACGCTTACATTATCAGTGCCCGGCGAATATCCTTCGACAAAGCGGCGTGCGACAACAAGTTCTTCTCTCTCAGGCCCCCAAAAATCCTCATCGGGGCCGGTAACAAAAGTCATAAGGTGGTGCAGCACTGAGGCATCACCGGCGCGGTACTGGACCGCGCTGATCCATTTGTCTTCAGTAAATGAAAGGTCAATGTAAGCATAGCGATAATCCAGCACCCCTGTTGAAGGCACTTCTTGCTCGGGTGCGGTAGCAATAAAATCTGGTTCACCCAGAACCCAACCAGAATTTTGTTCAGGAACCGTCTCTAACGGATCGGCCGTAAACTCACCACGAGGGGCGCCCGCATCAATCCAATGAATAAGTGTTTGAAGCTCCTGCTTAGATAAATAGCGGGCATCTTCGGAATGGCCCACATAAGGATCCACCTGAGTCGGCGGCATCCGCTTGTTAAGAAGAACTTCTCTGACCATGGGCGACCACCCCATTATCATAATATGACTGTCCATGGCAAAAGGACCTACCCCACCCTGACGATGACAGCCAACACAGTTTTTCTGAATTATTGGCGCAACTTCGGTGGCGTAATCAGGCGGACTTATCCTGTGCCTTTCTGCTGCGGCATAGTCAATAGGGCAACCGGTATTCGGTGTGTTCAAGGTGTCATTTAAGCCCCCGGCTAACACCTCGGCCAATGCGGAATCTAACGCCTCGCTAGCCGTCCCTCTATAATACAAGGTTGAGCGCAGGGGATTTAAAACTAAAACCTCTCCGGTTTCTCTTATTTCGAATGACTCTGATACCAATTGACCATCGTCCTCGAGCAGCGGCAGGTGAAGACCATAAGAAGCCAATGTAGATCTGCCAAGATCAGCGGAATCTATTAATAGAAACTCTATGCCTTGCCCTGAGTATTTGGCTTGCGCCTGCTGGTATGACTCCAACTGCTCGGCCATAGCAGGACAGTCGGCACTGTAAGCCATTAAAACCAATGCTTTACGGTGCTGATATCGACTTAACTGGTGGAATTGGCCGCTAGCATCCAGCAACGCGAAATCGTTAAAACGGTCCAATGCTGCTAATGCCGAGGATTGACAAAAACTAATAAGAATAAGAGTAGAGATAAAGCCGATTTTTTTCATAAAAGAATAACCACTGTTTACTATTTCCTGCCTTGTAACAATTTGTTGAAGTACCAGCACCAAAGCCCGAGTATCATACTCGCTGAGAACTAGACGCGAGTAAAAATGGCGTTTATCCTAGCGCCCTTGCTAAACAAGATTCAACTATACAGAAAAATAAGCTTAGATATTCTTAAGTTCAGTCAACGTGGCTCAAGACTTACATAAGAAATCGAATAAGAAATACTTGGAGAGAAAAATAATGCGACCTTTTAAAACAATGATAATGGCATCTTTATTCAGCCTTAGTGCGATAGTGGCTTTCAATGTTAGCGCTCAATCGGCTGATAATGCGAGATTCCTTTCGTTAGTACCGCCAGGTGGGCTGCCTGTGATTCCTGTCTTTGAAGGCTGGACAGCTAATGCCGATGGTTCAACATCTTACTCTTTCGGTTTTATTAACCGAAATTCTGAAGGTGCTATAAATCTACCCATTGGTACCTTAAATTTTATTGAGCCAGCTAAATACGGCGGCCTTCAACCAACTCACTTTCCGTCTGGTCGCAGCACAGGCGCTTTTACGGTAACGATATCCGCTGAAGATAAAGGCACCGATGTGTGGTGGAATTTAAAGCCAGCAGACGGCGGTGATGTGCTTAAGGTCCCTGGTCGCGCAACTTCTGGCGCCTACGAGCTGGACTTCGTTCGCCCTCGTCCACAAGGAGCATTGCAACCACTTGCGGGCTTTGGCACTAGCGGAGAACTGAAAGCCGGACTCCAGGCGCAAATCGGCGAGCACAATGGAACGGTCAAAGCCGGTGAGCCGGTGGTTCTTGTCATCAATGCAGCTGACCCATCTGATCGGGACACTACTGACCCTCGTTTCGTCAAAGCGTTACCAATGGGCGTTACATTCAGCATGTACCAAGGCCCTGGCGACGTCACCTTTGCTCGTCATGAGTCAACTACGGCACCTACCAACCCTTATAAAGAAACCAATCGCCGTTTTCGCTTTTGGTCAGCACCAGGTGATAATGCGATGACAATTGACGACACCAGCGGCGTTGCAAGAGTCGTCGCTACTTTTTCTGAACCGGGCGAGTACATGATTCGGACCAAGGTTGATAACTTCCGCGCACCTGACAGCCAGCAGGGTGATCAGTGCTGCTGGACTAATATCATCCAGAAAGTCACCGTTACACCATAACGCCGCACCCAAATGTGTCACGTTATTGTTTTATCTTGGCTTTTTAATACTCAAAAGCCAGGGCAAAGCACCCTGTAACGCTTGAAATGCTCGAATTTCTTGCTTTTTCGATAGTTTTTCGTCCAAAGCAGTGCTTTTACTGTTTCAAACTGTTGCACTATAGCGGGAATTCGAGAGCGATAAGATTGGACATTTAGTAAGCGAAAACCTATCATTTTGGTAATAGCGATCAGAAATCTCACTTGAGGAGAAAAACATGAAGAATCTTCAAAAGCTTGGCCTCTTAGGCGGCGCAATCACTGCACTAGCTCTAAGTGCAGGTGCTCAGGCCCAGGATGATAAAATAACCTACAACACTCATGTGGCCAAAATTCTCAATGAGAATTGTGTAGTTTGTCACCGTGAAGGTGGTGTAGGCCCAATGCAACTGACTAACTATGATCAAGTGCGTCCTTGGGCTCCATTAATCTCCTATAAAGTAGCCGAGCGCGAGATGCCTCCATACGCTTACGACCATGGCATTGGCATCCAGGACCTCAAAGGTGACTGGCGTTTGACTGAAGACGAAATTTCAACAGTGGTTGCTTGGGTTAACTCAGGTTCGCCTATTGGCGATACTGACATCCTTCCTCCTGCTGCGGATCTTCCAGATCCGGACCAGTGGACGTTTGAAGCCGACTACGGCACACCCGATCTAATCATCGGCTCGGTTCCTATGGACATTCCTGCAAACGGAAATGACCTTTGGAGCAAGCACATGGTTCCAACTGGCGTAAATGAAGAGCGTTGCATTAAGGCTGTTCAGGTTAGACCTCGCGGTGACGCTAAGGCGGTTGTTCACCATGCTAACTCTGAAGTTGAAGTAATGAACGAAGACGGCGAGTACGAATCGTTTGGTCAATTGACCGAATACGCCATGGGCAAATGGGGCGAGCTAATGCCTGAAGGCGTTTGTCGCACGATGCCTACCAACTCACGTGTTTCTTGGGACATTCATATGTTTCCAGGTGGTCTTGGCGCAATGGCACCAGGTACTGTCATCAAGGACAACGTAGTAGAAATCGGTCTTTGGTTCCACGATGCAGACTTCATGGCGAAAACAGAGCCATACAAGCAAGATCTTAAGCTATACCAACTTAAATCTGGCTATGAAAATGGTCACTTAATTGTGCCGCCAAATGGCTACACAATGACTCAGGGCTTCCATTCTTTCGATCACCCTGTACGGATTGATAGCTTTCAGCCACACGGTCACCTTCGTATGAACGCTGCTTCTTTAGAAGTGTTCTACCCAGAGACTGGTCGTACTGAGCAAATCAGTCAAATCTCTAAGTGGAGCGCCACTTGGCACCACAGCCATATTTACAACCCAGACATAGCACCTTTGCTTCCTGTGGGCGCAGTGTTGGTTATCAAGCAGTGGTACGACAACACAGCGGCTAACGCAAACAACCCTGACCCTGATCAGTGGGTAGTTGGCGGAAGCAGAACTGGCGACGAAATGTCTCACGCTTGGATTGCCGTGACTCACCTTGATGACGAAGGATTTGAAAAGATCGTTGTTGAGCGTAAAGAGAACGAGCAGCGGTCACTAGCTGGCTCTGACTAAACTCCACAGTAGATAGATCTAAAAAGGCCGGTTAGTTCGCTAACCGGCCTTTTTAATGCTCTGAATAGTCTAAAAACCACCTCATCTCGAAAGAAATCTCGCAATTCCCTCAACTGTTGCTGTTAAAACCATTAGTTTTTCAATACTCTTACGCCTTGCAAAGCATTTTGCTAGGAATACTGAATGAAAACCAGACGCGAAGTTTTACAAGGCATGATTGTCTCCATTGGCGGCGCATCAATGCTAACCGCTTACGGGGGAATTGCCGCCGTTGTCCCTTCCGACCAGCTCCAAGACAGTCGTTTTTATAGCGCAGACGAGCTCGCCTTAGTCTCGCGCCTTGCCGACCTAATCATCCCACGCACCGACACCCCCGGCGCTCTGGATGTAAACGTTCCCGGGTTTTTAGACAGCTTAATGGCTGATTGGGCAAGTGCTGACACTCAAAAAACCCATCATGAGTACCTCACTCAGATAACCTCAGGATTGAGTTCCAGCTTTGTCACCTTACCCGACGGCGCTGCTATTCCCTTATTAGAAAAATTCGATACAGCGGCTTATTCAGGCAGAGGCGAACACAGTGGCTATCGTGCCCTTAAAGGCTTGATAACTCAGGCCTATTTCGCCTCCGAGGATGGTGCATTACAAGAACAAGAATGGGTAGCGATCCCCGGCCGCTGGGACCCTTGCGTCGAGATTACCTAAGCAGAAAGTACGCAACTGAAAAGAACATAAGTAGAGCTGGCATAAAAGACATTAGCTAAAAAGAATTTACCTTCTGAGCGACTATTAAGCTCAGCTAAGCGGTTGAAAATTGAAAAGTGGGAGTACATGTTTTGACAGATTTTGATGCCATAGTAGTGGGTTCAGGAATGAGCGGTGGCTGGAGCGCAAAAGAGCTCGCCGAGCGTGGACTAAAAGTATTGGTACTAGAGCGAGGCAGCGAAATCGTGCCTGAGCGAGATTTCACAGATCAGGTTCCCCCTTGGAAACAGCCAAACCTTGACCGTATTGCCCAAGACGAAGTCTCCAAACACTATTACAAACAGTACCCAGGCGTCTCCTACGCAGTAAAAGAAACAACTAAACACCTGTGGGTTAAAGATGACGAACACCCTTACGAGGAAGCTGAGGGCACGAGATACGACTGGTTAAGGGGTTATCACACCGGCGGCCGCTCTATTATGTGGGCACGCCAATCCTACCGGCTTGGGCCACAGGATTTTGAAGCCAACAAGCTCGACGGCCACGGCGTTGATTGGCCCGTGCGCTACGAAGATATTAGCAAATGGTACGATCACGTGGAGACTTTCGCAGGTATCTCTGGCAGTCGAGACGGCTTAAGTCAGTTGCCGGACGGCCAGTTTCAACCAGCCTTCGATCTCACCTGTGCAGAAAAAGAATTCAAAGCCCGAGTAGAGACACGGTTTCCAGGTAGAAATGTCATCCCTGCCCGAGTGGCTCACATCACCAAGGCCACCGAAGAGCAGAAGTCATTAGGCAGAACCAACTGCCAAGTACGAAATCGCTGCCAGCACGGCTGCACCTTTAAAGCTTATTTTTCATCTAATAACGCGACCCTGCCCGCCGCCATACGCACGGACAACTGCACGGTTATTCACAATGCCATCGTCAAGTCGGTTGAATATGACCCAGAGACCAAACGTGTCACTGGCGTCAATGTAGTGGATTCCAAAACCAATGAGACGTTTTTTTATTCTTCCAAGATCATATTCTTAAATGCCTCGGCGATTGCCACGGCAATGATTTTAATGCAGTCGAAGTCGGAAGCTTTTCCCAATGGTTTAGCCAATAGCTCAGACCAAGTGGGTCGAAACCTGATGGATCATGTCAGTGGTGCTAACGCCAGAGGACTTATCAGCGGCTTCGAGAATAAAACCATTTTTGGTCGTCGTCCGGGAGGCATATACATTCCTCGCTACGCCAACATCACCGAAAACGACAAGCCCTATTTAAGAGGTTTTGGTTTTCAGGGTACGGCAGTACCGGTCGGCAACGGTCGCGGCCAGACCGCAGGTATCGGCAAAGATTTCAAAGAATCTCATGGCACACCTGGGCCTTGGCAGGTTGGTATTTCTGCCTTTGGCGAACAGCTACCTAATCCAAATAACCGTGTTACATTACACCCGAGCAAAACTGACAAGTGGGGCAATCCAATTGCGGTGTTTAATGTTAAGTTCAGCGACAACGAACACACCATGCTGCAAGAGGCCCGCAAAGACGCCATTGCCATGCTGGAAGCGGCTGGCTGCACCAATGTTAACGCCGCCCCAGTAGACTTAACCGCACCGGGCAATCGAATTCATGAAATGGGCAGTGCCAGAATGGGCCGCGACCCAGCCACCTCAGTTTTAAACGGCTGTAATCAGGCTCATGATATACCTAATCTGTTTGTAACAGATGGCGCCTTTATGACATCGGCCGCCTGCCAAAATCCTTCGCTATCTTATATGGCGTTTAGCGCACGGGCTGCAAATTACGCAGCTGATTTGTTAGCCGCTGGTGATTTGTAAGCTCTAGCTTATCGTTTACGTTACAGACTTAGGACAGACCGCGGCGAAGACAGTCAAAAAAGAACGCATAAAAAAAGAGTGGTCCGATTAAGGCTCACCCTTTTTTGTTCTCTTTGCATTTCTTAAATCAAATCAGCTCGCAAAAATTTCTTGCGCGCAATTTAATAATCAGTGATTCGGTGTCGACATCCTGAGGGCTTTTTGCATATCCATACCAATGCGAGAGCGATTGCGTTCGGACTGATCAAGCGCACCAATAGCGGGCCCGCCTTGATTAAAGATCCCACCGCGCAGTGCTGACAATAAATACTCTTCGGTTACCGCAATGCCATACTCTTTGTCGGTGTAAGCACGGACAGCCTCATCCACTAAGTCCCCACGATTCGCCAAGTTTGGATAAGCGATAATATTCGCCACAGCAACTTCCAGCATATTCAAATTATCAATGATGACTGCCGCGTCTGGTGATTGGCTATAAAGCGATGGCGCAATCGCGGGCACAGACGGCATTTCTGTCGGTGCAGGAAACATCGTCATACCAGTTTCTGAGCCCAACTTATTTTTATAGCGCTCAAGTGTGGTGTCAATTTCATTGGCAAACTGCGGGTCTACTTGCCCCAGCACGATCGCCTCTAATGAAGCCAACTGCAGCCACTGGTTAGACCACATAAGTGCACTAAATTTTGGATAGGCAGCCTTTAAACCGTTGGCATAATCACCGCCTAAATAAAGCGCTACCATTTTGGGTTGGCGGGCAACCGCAAGCTCCTCGTTACTGAGGTAACGCTCCACTGCCTCATCGACCTCAGCACGCTTGGCACCAATAGGGCTGGCCTGGTCGGAAAAAATATCGTAAATCTCGCGCTCCAGCGCTCGACCTCGGCTAATCACCTCCGCCGCCGTGGGCGTTAACGCAGAGGAGTTGACGAAGGCAGAGGTGGCGGCCTCTAAACTGTGCACCCGGCTTACATGCTGAGCCAGCTTGATTCTCCCTTCTGTTTCTAACTCACCATAGGGGCTGTCCATAACGATCTGAGCATCGCCAAAGTTAAGGCCCGCCTCAATCATCTCGCTAATAGTCATATTGGCCATTGTGTCTAACTGAACCGCCAGCCGCTCCTGCGCACTCGCGGTGGCGACGTCAGCATTAATCTCAACCATCAGATCAAACAGCTGAGCTTGGGCAACATCAAAGGCATTGTAGAGCCGGGAGAGCTCTGGATATTTATCTTCCAAATTGCCCGCCTGAGCGGTACTCATGGCGCAGACAAAGCCAATCGCGGCGAAACCAGCAGCGCGCTTGGTGATAATTTTGGGCAGATCGAACATGCTCGGTGTCCCTGGATTTAGATTTTTAGCAAAGGATAATGGTAGGTGCATGGCGCGATAAAGTCCACCGAAACCATGGCGGTTAGCCCCGCGCAAGATGCTAAACCATTGAAACGCTGCAACAAATTGTAACTAAGAAGCCCGCTGTCGAGCTTAAAGAAACAGAACTAGCCTGACCTTAGATCTGAGAAAGTGAATCCCTTAGCTGTCCAATTTCATGATCACGAAACTTATAGTCACTCATGCCCTTTAACGACATTGCTTTGGCAAGAAAACGCCTAGCACTCGGACGATCAGATTTAGCCAAATACAAGTGAGAGAAATTTAGATAACTTCCCCACTGACCAAACCTAGCGCCGGTTCGTTGAGATATTTCCAATGCTTCCTTTAAATCAGCCTCTGCGCGAGGATAATTTTCCACCTTAATATAATACGTAGCTCGAGCATTGAGGCCACTTGGAAGATGAAGCCACTCGTCAGCGCTCCTAAACAGATCAACTTGTTTATCAAGGTTGACCTTAGCGTTAGGATAATCTCCACAATGCAGGAAACTCAATCCAAGGACTAACAAATCACTAGCCAGCAGCGATGTCGTGTCTACACTGACTTGCCAAGTTTTCTGTTTTCGCCACGCAAGCGTTTGCAACGCTCGCTCTAATGCCGCTTTATTGTTACCTGTGTCTAAGAGGAATTTACAATAGTAGGAACTGACTGTAGGGAAGTTAACAGTAACGCCCGGATCAAGCCTTAATATAGTTTCGTCTGACTTTTCAAATAGCTTTTTGGCTCTCCTTCCGTTTCCATTCAAATGATTTGTATATGCACTAAAATTCAATGCCATCGCTTTAACTACAAGATTTTCTGCATTATTTACACAATCCTCTAATCCCGAAATAAGCGTAATCGCATCACGAATTTCCCCTGCTGCAACTAGCATTGAAATCAAAGGAGCCGCTGAACCTAATGCGTCTAGCCACATTCCTTTACTTTCAAACCAAGCTATACTTTTTTTCGAAGGTCCAATTGCATCCTTAATCTCACCTAAGTAAATTAGATTAGCTGCCGCACATGATAAGAGATAGTGCTCAGCTTCCTCTGAAATGAGAGGGTTAACCTTTAGCCAGCCGACCGTAAAGAAAGCTTTTATACAGGCTTGATCAGCGTGGTGATTACCTTCAGCAGACATTGAAAATTGACGGCTTTTGATTTTATTAAAGTAGACATCGAATGCCTCTTCATAACAGCCCGCTCTTGTTCCATAGATAACAGCTCTAAAGAGAGGTTCTAACTCAGACATGGTTTTGGGATTATCGACAGCGCTATTTTGCAAGAAGGTGAAAATAATGTGATTACCCTGCCGCCAGATTTCTGGCAAATCTCTGCTGAGTTTTTCGGCCAGAAAATCCCTGACCAAAGGGTGACAATCCAGCACCGAACTGCCGTTATGAAATTTCTGATTTATAATTCTAGAATCACAAAGTAGCTTAATAGCATAAAGCCATTGAGCATCCGTATAACTCGAAAGCTCAGCCGTTAATCCGTCTATAGTCACCGATACACATAACAACTTGAGATCAAGTAAAGACACACCTCGGTCAAACATCCCAATCAAATACAATAGTTCACATTCTGTAGAACCCGTAAACCAATCCAAATAAGCTTGCATCAAACTACGAGCGTGATCTCCTTGGCTCTGATCATCTAAAAGCGAGCTTAGCTCACGATATTTACTGATGCTCCCTCGGTGAACAACGGTCAGGTAGCCGGCGAGGAGAGATAAACTGAGCGCATGGCCAGAGTGGTTTTTAGTAACCTTACTGAAATCCTCAGCACAGCCAACTATGCCCATTGTTCGCAACATCAAAATACTAGACTCGCTTGAAAGGCAATCAACGTACTTGGTCCTGACTCTACCATTCTCAAAGCTCAATAGGTCAGCTACCCCAATTCGAGACGTTATCAAGCAAAGACCTGGGTTTTCAAAAGCCAATTCTTTGACCAAAAAGGCAACAGCAGGATTATCTATCTGCCCCGCTTTCTTGCCGGGCGGGTGCTGTAACGGCTCTAGCCCGTCGAGTATCAAAAGTGTTCTGCTATCCCTTATAAGCTTGACTAATCTGCCCGCTTTCGCCCATGACGTTCCTTCTAGTGGATGCAAGTCACCAAACCAAGTCAATGCGTTCTCTATAAAGAAATCACCTGAAGGCTTGATATCTGAGGAAGACCCCTGCCAATAGAAAGACCATGCGTAGACCCTCTTGGCACCTAGATAATTACTTTTAGAAAGGTGAGCAAGCCAAGCATTAACAAGGGTGCTTTTCCCGACACCGCCAAAGCCTAGTAATTGCAAAACATTAACTTGCGAGCTTTGCCACGCTTGATCAAGAACAACCAGCTCTTTGTCACGGCCTAAAACTTGAGCATTCGTAATAGGAAGAAAAGAAACAGATACATCGTCTGGCTTTGTGTAACGACTCTCTTCATCTCGCGTTATTTTTTTACTTACCTCTTGCTCAAAGTCTTCAAGAGAATAAGTCCACCATAGCAATTCAATAGAAAATATCTTAGAAATTGGACCTACCTGACAGTGTGGTATTCGATCACCTAAAGTAGTTGATGAACCGTGAATCCATTTACTTATAGACTGTTTAGATATTCCAATGCCACGCGCTAGATCGGCGTGAGTTCTATAGTCTGAATTTACTCGAAGTTTATATAGTAGTTTTAGCTTATCACTTAGCTGGGGGTGTTTTTTCATAGATCCTCTTTAGGATACTTAATTTAAGAAAAACAACACTGAGCATTAACTACGACTTCTTCAGTGATTAAAAGAATAGACTCCTACGGATTTTTTGTCGAGACTTTTTGAGTAAAATTTTAATTGGACCTATTTTGAACAGAACCTTCCATAACTATATAATCAGCGAAAAAAAAGAAAGGTTTAGTAGTCTGTTTCTCACAAATATTCAGCGGCAAAAACTACCACCGCTGTCAATCCGTATGAGTCAGCTCTGAATCAGCCGCTATCGATAAAACTTCATACCGCGCAGCCCTCCGAAATTAAAACCAAACGCTCCCAAGAAAAACGAGAGAAAAAGGGTACGCTGCAATCTGAAGACCATTACTAATGGTTCATGCTAGCTATATCAGAACGTATCGAACACCGCGCGGTTGACATTCTAGACCTGCCAACCACCTAGACGGAAAAATGGTTCAAGCTAGAGGGGGATTTTCTTCTCTGAAAAGGCTCGTTACAAATTGCTTACTTTAGGTTTTCAACCTAGACCAGCACCGACAGAATGTGTGCCCGGTTCATCGCTCAAATTTAGAATTCGCAGGCCGAGGTTTTTTTAATTTAGCGTCCCAGCCCTCTAACGACTCAGCATCTTAATTTCTGCCAGTACCGGCAAATGATCAGATGGATAAACGCCATTCCATTGATCACTTACCACGCCATAGCGCAGCACCTTAACGCCGGCTCCTACAAACACATAGTCTATTCGATCGGTGCTTTCCCCTAGCTCAACGGTGAAGCCGCCAAAAGTTCCATCCGGGCCATGGGGTAAAGACTCTGATTTAAATTTTGTATCGTCGAGGCCACTTGTCATTGTGGCATAAGCGTCGGTGTCTGGGGTGATATTGAAGTCTCCGGTCACCACCACAGGTAGATCATCACTTAGAATCGCCAATTTATCGAGGATTAGCTGGGCACTCCGAACCCGGGCAACATCGCCTCGGTGATCGAAATGGGTATTTAAATGAATGAAATCTTGACCGGACTGACGGTCTTTAAACTTGGCCCACGTGACTATGCTTGGCAATGCTGCATCCCAGCAGCGGCTGGCAATTACGTCTGGGGGTTTCTGAAAGCCAAAACTCCCCGCTGTCTAAAAGCTGCAAACGATCTTGCCGATAAAAATGGGCGCAAACTCACCCGTGTTCTCGCCGTTAATTCGTCCATTGTTGCGGCCCACACCGTACCAAGAATGATCAGGCAGCAGAGTCTCAAGCTCAGTCAATTGACCTCGCAGTACTTCCTGCATGCCCACCAAGTCCGCAGCGTTAAAATTTACCACGCTGGCAACCATGGCCTTGCGATTAGGCCAAGCATAGTCACCATCGTTAGGATTGTTATAGCGGATATTAAAACTCATCACCTTAACGCTGGCGGCTACGTTTAAACTAAGAAAGTTTGGTTCGACAGCAGTGCTGACTTGAGAAATCAGCAAGCAAATGGCAATAAGTGATAGCCGTGTGATTTTCATACTTCTGCGCCTGCTTTAAAGCAGAGGCTTAGGGGGGGGGTGAATCTATTAGCTTGGTGAAAATAGCAAAAGCCCAAGACTATTCCCAATCCATGACAGGATTATTGCTAGCTCAAATTAAAAATTCATACACCCGGCAAGCGACCCCTCTCTTTTTTTGAGAAGGCACTTGCCGTCGATAGGAGGTTTCCCGAGCTGACTTGGCTAAAATCCATGCAAGCTGGCAAGATCACCGGATTTTCATTCTGCTAATCACCGCGGCATCGCGATCAATAATCAGGAAAACTCAGCCCTGTAAATCCTGCAGGTTTAGTAACGTCTCAATGCAGGCCTGTGCTGCCTCGGCCCCTTTTTTATAAAAATGTTGGCTAAAAAATGCGATGTGATCTTCAGTTTCTTGAAATTGATTGGGCGTTAACACAAGCGACAGTATTGGTATTTCTGACGCCAGCTGAACCTGCATCATTGCATCGAGCACCGTCTTTGCTACGAAGTCGTGCCTATAGATGCCTCCGTCTACTATAAGGCCGGCAGCAACAATGATGGCGTATTTGCCGGTCTTGGCGAGCAGCTGTGCCTGAAGCGGAATTTCTAAACTACCGGGGACGTGAAATCTATCAATTTGATCTTTAGCACTATCGCCAATAACACTGTCTCCATTAGACAAGGCAAACTCGAAACCGAGGTAACTTTCTTCCACGATTTCCGGGTGCCAAGAGGCTTGAATAAAGGCAATTTTTGATTTTTGTATCTGACTCATAGCGAAACCCTAAATATTAAACAAGCTAGAATCAGGGCGCATAGAATCACGTAGCCTGTGCGAGGCTGTGTTTTTCCATTCTCTATCATCCGGACTGTAACCGTCGGCTTCGGATTTAAACCGAATCTGCTAATCCTGATTGGTAGTCAGGCGCTCGCGGGCTTTTTGTGGAGACAGCTAACAACGCTGCACCGCAAATTACCGCCGGTGGGGAATCTCGCCCCGCCCCGAGAACATCGCTAAGCAAGAAGGCTTAGCACGCCGGATTATAAAGTAAATTCAGAATAAGCCAAGCTTCCTCCTAGCCCGCCTTTATCATGCCTCTCCTATATCTACCCCCCACTTCAGCCACTCTTACTGCCAATTCAAGCTAACAGGGCAGTTCAAAAAGTAAACTCAATAACAGGACTCAAATGCGCGATGAAACGGCCTGATTCAACAAGACTCTGGCTCTCCAGCCCATTAACTTATATGCTCTGGGAGCCTATTCATTGATAATGATGTCTAAATCCTGTGAAATTTTTAGCTAAAAAGTTAGTCGTCCCGCAACTGGTAGATCTAGAGCCTTACCAGTCCGCAAGACGCATCGGTGGTCAGGGGCAATTTTACCTCAATGCCAATGAGTCACCCTTTACGCCTTACGCCATGCCGAGCGATGAATCTTGGCAGCGCTACCCTGATTTTTTGCCTCAGGAACTCGCCAAACACTATGCCGACTATCTAAGTGCCTATCTACGCCCTGAGCTAAAACTAAGCAGTTCCAAAGTGATCGCCGTGCGTGGCGCAGACGAAGGTATCGACTTACTAATCCGCACATTTTGTCAGTCCAGAATTGATGGGATTCGAATTCAAACTCCTACTTATTCTATGTATGAGTTTATCGCCAATGCCCATCAGGTAGCCGTTGAAGCTATCCCGCTGTCCACCAACTTTACTCTGGCGATGGAGGAAAACCTAAAGCCTCAACAGAATCTGAAGCTTATCTTTATTTGCAACCCCAACAACCCAACGGGCAATTTGTTATCTGCAGCTGACATCCTCCGCATAGCAGAGCAGCACAAAGACACTGCTTTGGTTGTCGTTGACGAAGCCTACAGTGAGTTTTGCCCAGATGAATCTTTGGTAAGTGAAATCGCAAGCCATCCAAACCTTGTTATTTTGCGCACAATGTCCAAGGCCTTTGGCCTTGCTGCCATAAGAATTGGCTTTATTGTTGCTGATGAATCAATACTTGAATATGTCAGCACACTTATTGCCCCCTACCCCATTCCTGACCCAAGCGCGAAGATAGCCATCGAGGCTCTCTCTGCCGGCGGCCTTCAGTTCATGAACAAGCAGCGAGACACAAGCCTGGCATTGAAGAAAAAGTACATGGAGATAGTGGCCGCTCTGCCCATGGTTGAGAATGTCTATCCCAGTTACGCAAACTTTTTCTTAGTTCACTTTCAAGACAGCGCAAAAGTATTCGGCTGGCTGCGCCAACACGGCATCATTTTGCGGGATCAGAATCGAGTCACTGCTTTGAAAAACCATCTGCGCATTAGCATCGGATCAGAGCAAGAGATGGATGTCATGATTAACTGCCTTAAGGAGTTTTCTTAAGTGAGCTCTAATATTAGCAATTATAGCTCAAAGACTTGGGCATTGTTTTTACTGCCGTCGCTCATCGGCACTTTGTTTTTCCTCACGCCCTTTTCCATTGATGGCCAGATCACCGTCGGCATGGCCTATGTGGGCGATCTCTTTATTGATAACTGGAAGCCTCAGCTTTCTCAGTTTGCGGGTTTTCTAATAGCCGTATCCACCGCTTTTAGCTTAGCCTTTAAGTTCAGTGGCAACCTCAGAGATCGGCTGCCAGCACTAGCTGCTCATCTTACTTTGCACCCTGTCTGGTTTCCTCTGCGCGCTTTTGGGTTCATCGCCGCAATGGCCTATCTGTTTCAAGTGGGCCCAAACTGGCTGATAGGTGATAACACCAGCGGCACCACCCTTGGCAATCTTATCCCCATCACAATGACCTATTTTGGCATTGCCACAGTCTTTTTACCTTTACTGGTGGATTTTGGATTAATGGAAATGGTCGGGGTCTTAATGAGCAAGCTATTTACTAAACTTTTCAACCTCCCAGGACGCAGCGCTATCGACGCCATTGCTTCTTGGATGGGATCTGGACCGGTGGGCGTCTTCATTACTACGCAGCAATACGAAAGGGGCTTCTACACCGCAAGAGAGGCGGCCGTTATATGCACCAACTTCTCTATTGTGTCCGTGTCATTTTCTTTGCTTGTTATAAACGTTATCGGCTTAGGCCATCTTTTTGTTCCCTACTACCTCACCGTGATTGGCATTGGTTTTGTGGCAGCTCTCATCACACCTAGGTTACCGCCGCTGAATCGAATACGTGATGATTTTGTCGAAGACTTAGAAGGCGAAGCTAAACGAAACATAGACACCAGCGAAGGCTTGTTAAAGGTGGCTATATCCGAAGCGTTAAACCGCGCTAGCAATGCGCCAACGGTAAGGGTACTTTTCTCTCGAGTTGGCCGCAATATCACCGAACTTTGGCTAAGCATCGTGCCTGTTGTGATGGGCATCGGCACGCTGGCGTTAATTCTGGCCGAGTACACGCCACTGTTTACAATCTTAGGCTATCCGCTTGCCCCTGTTCTAAACCTATTTGGCCTAGAGGAGGCTACTAAGGCTGCCCCTCTTATCCTTGTTGGTTTTACTGATATGTTTCTGCCTGCGCTAATAGGCGCCTCAATAGAAAGTGAGCTGACCCGATTTGTCGTCGCGACAGTGTCTGTATGCCAGTTAATTTACATGTCTGAGGTGGGTGCAATCGTAGTGAAGTCCAAGATTCCACTTGGGTTTTTAGATATGGCAATGATCTTTCTACTGCGCACTGCAATCGCTTTACCATTGGCTGTGCTGGCCGGCAATTTCATTATTTGAACCGGACCTACCTGCGGCCACTCTTTAAAAAGGGTGGCCTATCTCGGTAACAGTGCCAAAGGCCGCCTTCTCTGAATACCACACGCCACCATCCTTAATCACAATTTCCACGTAGTCCAAAACTTCCACATTACGCAGTGGGTCACCGTCAACAATGATGATATCTGCTAGTTTACCAACTTCAATTGTTCCGATCTCATCAATTTTCCCAATAATTTCAGCGTTGGTTTTGGTCGCGGCAGAAATCACTTGAATAGGCGTCATACCGCTTTCAACTAAGGCAGACATTTCACGCCACATGGCTTCGGTGTGCATATTAAGAGGACTTGCGGCATCGGTGCCAACACCCATGTAGGCTCCGGCATTGATAAATTGGCTAGCAGACTGTTTGGAATTGCGCGTCTCACGACCTATGTCATCAAAATATGAGCGGCGGTGGAAATTTTCGACAGAGGCTAAAAACTCGGCATAGAAATCCGCTGGCATGTCCTTCTTATAGACAGGGTCATATAAGCGCTCTGGAAATGCCACGGTGGCGGGATAAACCCAGATGCGATGGGAAATCGTTTGCACAATAGGAATGCTCTTGTGAGCTATCTCTGCCACGAGATCTTCATCGTAGGCGGGGTTTCTTGCAGAACCCACATGCTGAAACACATCGACCCCTGCATTAATTGCCGCTCGAATAGCATCAGGGTCATACAGATGCGCATGTACTTTTACACCGGCTTTGTGGGCCTCATCAACAATGGCTTTATAGTCCTCTTCAGTTAATCCTACCCATGTCTTAATGACATCCGAGCCTCGCCTAATAAGCTCACGCGTCGCTTGAGCGGCTTCCCTAGGCGAAGAAATAATCATTTCATACTCATCAGGCACTCCCTCAAGTTCTATGCGGGTAATCCAAGGCCCTGACAAGCTTATTCGAGGCCCGGGTATTTCACCCCTTCTGACTCGCTCCCTAAACTCGAGAATTTCGAAGGGCGCACCAAGATCTAGGCCACTGGTGACCCCCGCCCTCATCATTTGCTTTGCAGCAATAGGCATGGCTTCGTGCAGTCTTTCAGTACCGTTTAAAAACTGATAGTAGTCGTCATACTCACCGTGCCCAATCAGATCAATATGCATATGGGCATCAATTAATCCGGGCATAACCGTACGGCCACCAGCATCAATTACAACTGCATTTTCGGGAATCGGCGTATCGTGTTTCTGACCTACAGCCGTGATGACACCATTTTCGAAGATTACTACCGAGTGATGGATAGGCGCAGCCTCGTAACCATCCAACAACATGCCACCTACAATTGCGACCGGAACCGAGGGCCGAAGACTTTGTTGAGAAAACCCAGCGCCGCTTGCTAGAAAGCCAGCAGTCAGTAAAAGGATACGAGCAGCAAGATGTGTTTTAAACATAAGAAACTCTTCACTTAAAAAAGGAATAGCAAAAAGAAAGCTAACAGACACTAGATAGTCAGAAATCGCGAATCAATCACAATATCTGAGCGAACTCAGATGTTTTAGACAAAACTTATAGCCCTTCGACAAGTCAAACGAGCGTTACGGCGGCAGGAGATAAAACCTAGCTGCATTTCTCCAGAACTAAAGAGCCGATGGAATAACCAGCGCCGAAAGAACAGATAATACCCTTGTCACCAATGACCAAATCTTCATGGTTCTGACAAAAAGCAATAATCGAACCTGCCGACGCAGTATTCGCAAAGCGGTCTAAAACCGTTGGCGACTCATCTTGGCTTGCATCCCGGCCAAGCACCCGACGAATAATTAGTTGATTCATGTTCAGATTGGCTTGGTGCAACCACCAGCGCCTAATGTCAGAGGTGCCAAGGCCCACTTTTTCAATTTGATCTTGTAAATGTGCTGCCGCCATCGGGCAAACTTCTTTAAAAACGCTCCGGCCATTTTGGTGAAACAGATTTTCATCCATAAAAGGATCAACATCTTCAGCCCGGGAGACATAGCCAAAGTTAGAACGGATGTTGTTAGAAAAAACGGTCTGTGACTTAGTCCCTAAAATTTTAAATTGGTTGGGGGCAGTCGCGGTACTATCAGGCTCTAGAATCATTGCCGTGCTGACATCACCAAATATGAAATGGCTGTCCCGGTCGCGGTAATTAATCTGTGGCGAGGTAAGCTCTGGATTAATGACTAAAACCGCTTTTGAGGACCCTGCCGCGATGGCGTCATGAGCCCGCTGCAGTGCAAAAGTCGCCGCCGAACACGCTACAAGCATATCAAAGCCAGTCCCTTGTATACCAAGCGCTCCCTGCACTTCAATTGCAATAGCAGGATAGGACCTTTCTGTATAGGCACAGGAAACTATGACCATATCTATATCATCAGCTGTTTTTCCCGCTGACGCCATTGCCAGCTTTGCTGCATGCAGGGCCATTTCGGCCTGATGGGATAGTTCATCATCGCCACGTCGCACAATCTTTGGTCGCATCCGCGCTATATCCAATACTCCTTCTTTTTTGTAGACATAGCGGCTTTTAATTCCGGACGCTTTTTCGATAAACTCCGCGCTCGAAAGTGGCTTAGGTGAAATTTCCCCAGCGTCGATAGCCCGCTGATTTTCTGCATTGTATGACGCTGCCCATGCGTTATAACTTTCCACCAATTCTTCATTGGAAATCGAGTGGTCTGGTTTCCACAATCCCACGCCACTGATCACTACTTCGTTCATGTCATTTTTGCCTGTATTTTTAAAAAGTTTATTATAGTTATCCTGAGATGATTTTATCTAACCTAGCCCACTCAGTATTCTTTGTTTTAGCGTGTTTGCTGCATAATAAAACGCCGCGTGTCCTCTAGCAACTTAACCCGCGAAGGCTCGTTAACATACATCATGTGACCGCCCTCATAATATTCAAATTGCAGCCGTTCAGGTCTTATATCATGACGATTTAGGGTGTACTCGGCATCAAAAAATGGAGTAACCAAGTCATAGTAGCCAGAGGCTATAAACACTTTAAGAGAAGGATTTATTCTAAGCGCTTCAGACAAATTATGAGCTGTGTTCACATACGCTGGCTCCCAAGAGCTGCCATCTGCTACCGTGCGCCAACGCCAATTAGGGCTCAATTCAGAGTCCGCTGGGTCCATATACAGACGATCCCAATTTACCCCTAAATCACTGGCAATGTAACTCATTAATGCCGCACGATAGGCACCAGAAATACTGTCACTAGCCGCATCTCTTGCTGTGTTTGATGCAACATCATCTATCTCATCCGCAGTATAGCGGGCATCTAACGAACCTACTGCCAAACCTTGATCCCGAAGAAGTTCTTTTTTAAAACGATCTCCTCGAACTCGCAAGTCTACGCGTTCAATATACTCAGGGCTGAGGCCAGTAAAATAAGCTAGACGACCTTTTACCCGATCAAACTCCTCGATGCTGATAGTAGAGCCTTTAAATAAAGCAGGCAGATATTCTTCAGTGGCAAATTCACGGGCCTCCTGAACAAAGCTAGGCAAGTCAGCAGGAACGGGTGTCACTTTATTATGATAAAGCGCGGTTGCTGCCATGGTCGGCACATAGGTAACATGGGAAATAATATTGTCGCGAACATAAGGGGTCGATCCTTGGTAATCCAGCGCTTGGGACACAAAGACAATACCATTAAGGCTTATAGATAAATCCCCTTCAAGCTTATGGGCAACCAATGCAGCTCGTGTCGTCCCAAAACTTTCACCTAAAAGGAATTTTGGTGAATTCCAGCGCTTATTTTCTGTGATCCAGGTTCTAATAAACTCTGCCATTGAGTCGGCATCTTCATTAAGCCCCCAAAACTCTTTGCCCTCATGAGTGCCCAATACGCGGGAATAGCCGGTGCCAACAGGGTCGATGAACACTAAATCCGACACATCAAGGATGGTCTCCGGAGCATCATCAATTGGGTATGGCGGCAAGCCGGCGTGCTCGGCATTGGAGGGCACAACAATACGCTTTGGTCCATAGCCGCCCATATGCAACCAAGTCGAGGATGACCCTGGGCCACCATTCCAAATAAAGGTCACTGGTCTGGAATCGGCTGAGTCTGTATTATTTTTTATGTAACTAAAGGTGAAAATGCTGGCTTTAGGCTCCCCTAGTTTATCGTTGAGATAAGTCTCACCTGCAATCGCCGTATACTCTACCCGCTCTCCATTAAATCTGGCGCTATGCTCACTAACGAAGCGCGTTGGCTCAGGGATGTCGGCACTCTCCTCAGACAGTTCAGCACTTATTCCTGCGTTTACTTGTAACAAGGTAGCTATTAACAAGGAAGCTAACGTCGGTATTGACTTCGCGTGGAGACTCATTTTTAAACCCCAAAAGTTAAACACTATGATTAAATTTAAACGCCGAAGCTACTGCAGGGGAAATACCACTAACTTCGGCGCTTTTACTGAACTACTTTTACCTTATTTCCATTGTGAGGCAGGCTCGTTAGGATCTGATTTTAAAAATCGAATTAGATCCATATGAAATTGATCAGGGATTTCTATTTGCGGCGCGTGACCAATCCCAGGATAAAGAAGAATCGTTGAGTTTTGTAATTCGCTATCAACATGACGAGCCAATGTAGGAAAATCAGCTACTAATCCATCTTCTTCACCAGCCAAAATAAGTGCCTTTGAGTCTATATGCTGCCAATCATAAACGACTGGATCTTCGTACAACATCTGACCTTGTAGCCTTCGAACCATGGCGATGCGCGGCCATTCACCACTCATAGTCTGGCCATATTGACGCCTAACAAACTCTAAATGAGCAGGTGGCCAATCTTGAGGAAAATAACGCCGGTGCCCTCGTAGAATTGATTGATACGTGGCAACACCAAGCTCATTAGCGTATGGGTCTACCCATGTTCGGCTTTGCCGCTGATCAGTTAAACCAATTTGATTCACCAACACCACATGAGTGGTGACCTCAGGATATAACATAGCAAATCGGCTAACAGTCATGCCGCCCATAGAATGTCCAACAATAGCAGCTTCACTGATTCCTAATTCATCTAACAGCGCCTTCATATTGGCTGCGACGAAATTAAAGTTATAAGGAATAATGGGCTTTGAGGACTTACCGTAGCCGATTCGATCAACCGCAAGAACACGAAAACCCGCTTCGCTTAAAGCCTTTAGTGTCGGAGTGTAAGCCTCTGAGTAGAAATTCATCCCGTGCTGCCAGAAAATAGTTTGGCCATTGCTGCGGCCAGTAGGTGCGACATCCATATACGCCATGCGCATATCTTGTCCGTAACGCTTCAAGCTCAAAAATTGAACCGGATAGGGATAGGGAATCTCCTCAAAATTAGCTGAAACTGACCCCCACTGCCCAGGTGCTTCGGCAGGCGGCTCAGCCGGCCAACCTTCTTGGCCATTGGCGGTAGCGTGAATTAAGCCCAATGCCAGGGCTATTTGTAGAATTAGTAATCGTGAAAATTTCATCGCCGTCACCTCCATAAACTCGATCTAAATAGAATCAGAGTTCGAATAGTACCTAACAAGAGCAGCAAAAACACTAGAGAGGGCTTTTAGGGGGCAAGATGCCAAAATTAGGAAGAATATGGATCCCTAGACACCAAAAAGCCCCTGCTTTAAACCTAAAACAGGGGCTTTTTAGTTGCGTAACTACCAGCCTAAGCTGTTAGCGAACACGTCTCGCTATTTCATCAACTATAACCGACAGTTCAGTGTAACGCTTACGAGTCACTCCCTGCTTTTGGTTACTCTCTTCCTCCAAGCTTACCGCCAAAGACTGTAGGCTACGAGAGGCTCTACGATCATTGTTGTCAGACGCAATCAGCTCTTCAGCACGATCCAACGCTGCATTTAGCTCTTCTAATTGAGATTCATCTATGACCTCGCTTCTCACCAATTGGTCTATGTATGCTCTCGCTACCACCGGCTCAGCAGGCCATTTATGGCGAGCCTGTTGCTGAGCGTTCACCACGTCACCGGCCGAGCGCAAAGAAGCGGCCGCTATTTCATTTTCTGTCAAATAGTCAGACGGGGTTAGTGCAAAAACATCTAATCCCCTCGCAATTTCAGTTCCATAGATCAAACCATCGAACCAATAAGCTGACCAATAGCCGCCTGTAATTAGCTCTTCTGCATCAACCGGCCCCCTATCGAAGAATGCAATCTCGGTAGGGTTTGCTGAATCAGTAAAATCTATAACTGAAATTCCACCTTGGTACCAAGCCTGAACAAAGATATCTCTGCCCGGTACTGGGACCAAAGAGCCGTTATGGGCGACACAGTTTTCAGTATCTGTTTGCGGCGCAGGCATTTTGTAATGGCTGCGAAACTGCATCTTACTATCTACAATGTCATAAAACGCATCTGCGCCCCAATCTATTGGGTCCGACGCACGACAGCGAGGTCGTGACCCACCACCCCATTCGTCAGTAAACAAGACTTTACTGCCGTCGTTATTAAACGTAGCCGAATGCCAATAGGCAAACCCAGAATCGATCACTTCATCGATGCGCACTGGGTTGGCCGGGTCGGAAATATCCAAAAGAATGCCATTTCCAGAGCAAGCCCCAGCGGCTAAGCCAATTTCTGGGTAAGCGGTTATATCATGGCATTGATTTGTTACCCGAGTGTCCTGTGTGTCAGGTCCGTGATCGCCTCCTTCCCATAGTCCTGCGAGCACACCGGATTCTGGATCAGAGAAAATGAAAGGTCGACCTACAACTCGTGCCTCGGATGGGCTGTTAAGAGGTATTTGAATTACATCAATTCTAAACAGCGCCGAGTCCTGATCTTTGAAAGGAGACTCATCCGAGCAGCCTTCAAGCTCTTCTCCTGGACGGACACTGCTAGTGCCAGAGCCATAAACATAGATATTGCCGTCATCATCAGGGTCAGTAACCACTGTGTGAGTATGAGAGCCACGACATGTTTGAACCGCGCCCACCTGAACAGGCATTCTAAAATCACTTACATCAAACAAGCGAATGCCGCGGAATCGTTCTTCGCTCTCGGGCTCTGCCACCCCTTGTAGACCGCAGTCCAAGCGGCCACGTGTTTGTTCCACAGACATAATCAACAAGTCGCCGATAATCGAAACGTCACCTTGACCACCCGGACACACGACAGAGCTAAGTAGTTCAGGTGCCCGTGGATTACTGATGTCGTAGGCGTTAAATCCGTGATAATTGCCAGCAACTAAAACATCATCAGCAAACAATAAGTCGGTGTTAGCGAAGTTTAGCAGGCCGCCGCGAGGCTCCGTGTTTTCATCATCCACGGCTTCGGCCGCCGGTGTCTCAACAAGATTGCTATTCGCTTCCTGTCCCACAGTTTCTTCATCGCTGGCGTTGTTCTCGCTCCCAGCATCGGGATCGGCATCCAATGTTTCAGCTTTCTCTGGCTCTGAA
>MDTF01005254.1_pt1 | contig 23979 bp, 25 predicted proteins | sample 811191 | NCBI WGS metagenome assembly MDTF01 (sample SAMN05326649, study PRJNA326480) | marine metagenome | isolation source: seawater | place: Southern Ocean | collected 2011
GAAAAGACACCTTTTTATCCAAGATCTCCATATGCAGTTGCAAAAATGTACGCATATTGGATTACTGTAAATTATAGAGAAGCTTATGGATTTTTCGCATGTAATGGAATATTATTCAACCATGAATCACCATTGAGGGGGGAGACCTTTGTTACAAGAAAAATTACAAGAGCTACTTCTAGAATAGCATTAGGGCTGCAGGACAAATTTTATTTAGGTAATTTAGACGCAAAAAGGGATTGGGGTCATGCAAAAGATTATGTTCGTGTGATGTGGATGATTCTTCAAACAGAAGAAGCAGAAGATTGGGTAATTGCAACAGGAACGACAACAACTATTCGTGATTTTGTAAAAATGGCATTTGCTTATATTGGTATTGAATTGGAATTTTCTGGTAAAGGTATTAATGAAAAGGCAACCATATTCAAATGTAATAATCCAGGTTATCAATTAGAGATTGGTAAAGAAATATTAAGTATAGATCCTAAGTATTTTAGACCTACAGAAGTAGACTTATTAGTTGGTGATTCAACTAAAGCGAAAACAAAATTAGGTTGGGAATTAGAATATGACTTACCAGCCTTAGTTAAAGACATGATGCAATCTGATTTAAAATTAATGACAAAAGAGCAGTATTTAAAAGAAGGAGGTTATTATACTAATAATTATTATGAGTAAATATTAGAAAATGAAGATACTTTTAACAGGAGGTTCGGGAATGGTAGGAAAAAATATTTTAGAGTATTCTAAAAAATACAACTATATTTTTTTATCTCCTTCTAGCACAGAACTGAATTTATTAGATTACAATTCAGTAGATAATTTTATCAAAAAAAACAATCCAGATTTTATAATTCACGCCGCTGGAAAAGTGGGAGGAATTCAAGCAAATATAAAAGAACCTGTTAGTTTCCTTATTAATAATATTGATATGGGAAGAAACATTATTATGGCTGCTAAAAGTAATAATATAAAAAATCTTCTAAATTTATCAAGTTCATGCATGTATCCTAGAAATGCAGAGAATCCTTTATCTGAAAGCTTAATTTTAAAAGGTGAATTGGAACCTACAAATGAGGGATATGCAATTGCGAAAATAATGTCTACTAGGCTTTGCGAATACATTGTTAAAGAAGATGATTCTAAGAATTATAAAACTGTAATACCATGTAATTTATATGGAAAATATGATAAATTTGATCCTCAAAATTCTCATATGATTCCAGCAGTGATTAGTAAAATATACAAAGCTAAACTATCTGATTCCAGAGAAATTAGTATTTGGGGAGATGGGAAATCTAGAAGAGAGTTTATGTATACAGAAGATTTAGCTGATTTTATTTTTTATGCAATAACAAATTTCGATAAGATGCCACAAAATATTAATGTTGGTTTAGGACATGATTATTCTATCGACGATTATTATTTAAAAATTGCAACGGTATTAGGTTATAAAGGTAAATTCTCACATGACTTATCAAAACCTACAGGTATGAAACAAAAGTTAATCGATGACACTAAACTCAAAGAGTTCGGTTGGAAGAGCAAGACAACTTTAACAGAAGGATTAAGAAAAACAATTGATTATTATAAATCTGAAACTAACATATGAAAGAGTATAAATTAGCGTCTTCAACTTGGGATAAAAAAGAATTTGACGCCATACAATCAGTAATAGATAAAGATATGTACACTATGGGAAGTAGTGTCAAACAGTTTGAGGAAAACTTTTCAAGATATTTAGATTCTAAGTATTGCGTAATGACAAGTTCAGGTTCAACGGCAAATTTATTAGCAACTGCGGCTTTATTCTACACTAAAAATCCGAAATTAAAGCGAGGAGATGAGGTAATAGTTCCAGCTGTGTCTTGGTCAACGACATATTTTCCTTTGCAACAATACGGTTTAAAATTAAAATTTGTAGATATAGATTTAGAGACCTTAAATTATGATATTAGAGCGTTAGAAGAAGCAATATCTGCTTCTACTAAAATGATAATGATCGTTAATTTACTTGGCAATCCAAATGATTTTGATAAAATTAATGATATTATTAGAGGCAAAGATATCTTTCTATTAGAAGATAATTGTGAATCTATGGGCGCCACCTTTAATGGTCAACAGGCTGGTACTTTTGGTATAATGGGGACTTTTTCTACATTTTTCTCTCATCATATGGCTACAATGGAAGGCGGGTTTGTTACAACTGATGATGAAGAGTTATATCATATTCTTTTAAGTATTAGAACTCACGGTTGGACGAGGAATTTACCTAAAGAAAATCTAGTTTGTAATAAAAGCGATGATTGGTTTGAGGAGTCGTTTAGATTTGTTTTGCCAGGCTACAATGTAAGACCATTGGAAATGAGTGGAGCTATTGGAGTCGAGCAACTAAAAAAGCTCCCTGCTTTTTTGGATCAAAGAAGGCAAAATGCAAAATATTTTGTAGGACTATTTGAGAATCACCGTGACTTTATTATCCAAAAAGACATAGATAATAGTTCTTGGTTTGGCTTTTCGTTAATAATTAAACCAACATCTAATTTAATTAGAAAAGATATTGTAAATAGGTTAAAAGAAAATAATATTGATTGTAGGCCTATAGTTACAGGCAACTTCACAAGAAATGAAGTAATGAAATATTTTGATTATGAAATTCATGGAGAATTAGAAAATGCAGAATATTTACATCAAAACGGATTTTTTGTAGGAAATAGTCAAGTTAATTTGAAAATGGAGATTGAATTTTTATTTAATATTTTAAAATAAGCAGATAAAATGGAAAATAATTACGAATCAAAATATTTTGAGTTTATTAGCAATGGATTAGAAGGAACATCATACGAAATAGAAAATAAATCTGTACTTAAAGAAGTTTTTTTTAATGAATTAGTTAATTTAACTAGTATTACTAAAAAATTAAAAGGGAGATTATTTTTTATAGGTAATGGAGCCAGCGCTGCTTTTTCTAACCATATGGCTTTAGATTGGTCTAAAAATGGAGGTTTATATGCGACATCTTTAAGCGATAGCGCATTGCTTACTGCACTCTCCAACGACTACAGTTACGAACAAGCTTTTGTAGAGTTTTTAAAAATAGAAAGTGTTAATGAAAATGACCTTGTTGTAACAATAAGTAGTAGCGGTAACAGTAAAAACATCATTAATGTATTGGAATACTGTAATCTTGCTAAAATAAAAACAATTGGCTTTAGTGGTTTAAAGAACGATAATAAAACAAGATTATTAGCAGATTTTTCTTTATATGTTCCAAAGAAAACCTACGGAATTGTAGAGTGTATACATCAAGTTTTTTTACATTTATGGTTAGATAAATCTATGGGTATTTATGAGTGGGAAAGAGAAGATGTTCAAAACATGAATTCTAAAGAATTTAAATTATAAAATATGATTAAAGTTGGAATTGCAGGTTTTGGTAAAATTGGACAAATAAGAGCCAATGAGTTAGAGAAAAATGAAAATTCTAAAGTTGTTGCCGTATTTGATGTTATCAAACCAGATAAATTAGATAATAATATTAAAATTGTTGAATCTTTTGCAGAGCTTTTAAATCAAGACATTGATGCTGTATTTATATGTGCATTCAATAATGTTCTTGCCGATTTTACTTCTCAAGCTTTAAAAGCGGGTAAACATGTTTTTTGTGAAAAACCACCAGCAAGAACTACAGAAGAATTAAAATCAGTTATTAAAATAGAAAATAATTCAAATTTGATACTTAAATATGGTTTTAACCACAGGTATCATTACTCGGTACAAGAAGCTAAAAAGATAATTGATTCTGGAAGCATGGGTAAATTATTATGGTTAAGGGGTGTATATGGAAAAGCTGGAAGTATTGATTATGATAAAAATTGGAGGAATTACAGCAAATATTCAGGTGGTGGAATTCTGATAGATCAAGGTATTCATATGTTAGATCTTATGAGATATTTTTCTAATCAAAATTTCATACATGTTAATAGTTTTGTTACTACGTCATATTGGGATATTGATTCAGAAGATAATGCTTTTGCAATAATGCAATCAAAAAATAAAGTAACTGCTATGTTACACTCTAGCGCCACCCAGTGGAAACATAAATTTTTACTAGAAATGTGCTTCGAAGAGGGTTATATTAACCTTGATGGTATTCTTTCTGGCACAAGAAGTTATGCTCCTGAAAAGCTCGTTGTTGGAAGAAGAGAATTTGAAGATATTACATTTGCAATGGGAAAGCCTAAAGAAAATACGACTTGGTTTGAAAATGATGATTCTTGGAAACTCGAGGTGGATGAATTTATTAATGCTATTTTATATGGTAATAAAATAGAACACGGAACAAGTACAGACGCATTTGAAACATTAAAATTGGTAGAAAGAATATATGAAAATTCAGGATTTTACAATGATAAATAATTTAGTAGTTGGAGTAACAACAGTTGCATTTTCTAAAAATGAAACATTGATAGCTCAATTGCAAAATATAGGTTTTAAAAAAGTTCTAACGAATGTCGAAGGTAAAAGATTTTCAAAAGATGAACTTATATTATTTTTATCACAATGTGATGTTGCTATTGTTGGGCTTGATGAAATAGATAAATCAGTTTTATCCCAAACTACTAAACTTAAAGCAATTTCTAAATATGGTGTTGGACTTAATAATATTAATTTTGAAGATTGTAACAAATATAATGTTGATGTTTTACATACTCAGGGGGTAAATAAAAGGTCGGTTTCTGAAATGACATTTGGCTTTATGTTAGGCTTAGCTCGTAACCTATTTCTAACCTCTAATTTACTTAAAAATGGGACTTGGAAAAAAGATGGAGGAATGCAGCTTAGTGGTAAAAAAATAGGGATAATTGGAGTCGGAAATATTGGAAAAGATTTAATATCACTTTTAAAGCCTTTTAATTGTGAAATACTAGTTAATGATATAGTTGATCAAAAAAAATACTACGAAGAAAATAAACTCTTAGAAGTATCAAAAGAATTTATTTTTAAAAATGCTGATTTTATTACAGTTCATGTTCCTCTTGATAGGACTACTGAAAATATAATAAATAAGAAATCTTTGTCAACTATGAAATCTAGCTCTTTTGTAATCAATACAGCAAGAGCTGGTATTATTAATCAAGAAGATTTAAAATGGGCATTACAAAACGAAATAATCGCTGGTGCTGCAATTGATGTTTATGATAACGAACCCCCTTTAGATAAAGAACTTTTATTATTTCCTAATTTAATTAACACTCCACACATAGGTGGTAATTCAAAAGAGGCTGTTGAGGCTATGGGTATTAGTGCAATAAATAATATTTTAAATTGGATAAATAAATTCAAGTAATTTAATTAAAACAATATGAGTTTAAGTCTTAATTTTTCTGGAAAAAAAATTTTAGTTACCGGTGGAACAAGAGGTATTGGAAAAGAAATTGCAATTCAATTTTTAATTAACGGAGGAGACGTCACTATTACAGGTACTAAATTTATTGATGAATCGAAATTAAAAAAAGACTGGGGATTTGAAAATATCCATTTTAAAAGAGTTGATTTTTTACAAAATGAATCCGTAAGCAAATTCATAGATTGGATTAATAATCAAGAAAAAATAGATATACTCGTAAATAATGCTGGAATTAATAAAGTAGATTTAAATGTAGATTCTAAAACTTCTGATTTTAATAATTTAATTGATGTTAATTTAAAAGGACCTTATTTGGTTTGTCGAGAAGTGAGCTCTTTAATGAAAAAAAACAAATACGGGAAAATTGTAAATATTAGTTCTATTTGGGCATCTATTACTAGATCTGGTAGATCTTTATATTCTGCCTCAAAATTTGGATTAGTCGGTTTAACTAAAACTTTAGCTGTTGAGTTAGCTCCCCATGGAATTTTAGTAAATGCTGTTTCTCCAGGATTTACTATGACTGAGTTAACAAAAAAAACAAACTCTAAAAAAGAAATAGACGATTTGAAAAATACAATACCAATTAGACGATTAGCAGAGCCAATAGAAATAGCTAGATTAGTTCTTTTTATTACAAGTGATATGAATACTTATTTAACAGGACAAAACATAATTATTGATGGAGGATACACAAATATCTGATTTCATTGTTAAATCATCGGTTCACGATTATGATGTGAATTTTATTGATAATTTCAGAAATCATTTAGAAAATAATTTGTTAGAGGGTGATTATATAATAATTGACAATAATATTTTACATATCTATAAAGATGATCTTAAAGTATTAGAAGGTTTTAATTTTATAGCAATAGACTCCAATGAAAATCAAAAAAGCTATGAAGGATTAATTCCAATTATTGATTCTTTAATAAATAATGGTTTCAAGAAAAATCATAGACTCATAGCAATAGGCGGGGGAATCACTCAGGATGTTACGTCATTTATAGCATCTACCTTATACAGAGGAGTTCATTGGGTTTTTTACCCTACTTCCTTATTAGCTCAGGGGGATAGTTGTATTGGAAGCAAAACATCAATTAATTTTAGAAAATTTAAAAATCAAATTGGTGGTTTTTATCCACCTAATAGTGTATACATATACTTAAATTTCACCAAATCTTTAAAGCAAAGTGAAATTAAATCAGGAATGGGCGAAATGCTTCATTACTTTATAGTATCTAGTGAAAAGGATTTTTTGTTTTACAAAAAATATTATATGGATGCATTTGTAAACACTGACTCACTTTTAAAAATAATTTCAAGGAGTTTGATGATAAAAAAAAGATACATTGAAAAAGATGAGTTTGATCAAAATATTCGTCAAGTTTTTAATTACGGACATTCATTTGGACATGCTATAGAATCATTAACTAATTATAAAATCCCCCATGGAGTTGCGGTTAGTTTCGGTATGGATATTGCAAATTTTGTTTCATATAAAATGAATTTTATTGATAATAAAATAAGAAAAGATATCCTAGAAGTTACCGTTAATATTTGGAAAGGATATGACTTGAAAGAAATCAAATTAGATAACCTTATTGATGCTCTCAAAAAAGACAAAAAAAACGTTGGAAACGAACTTGGTCTTATATTGAATAAGGGTTATGGTAAAATTTTTAAAAAACTTATTTATCCTGATAAAAAATTTAAAAACATATTAATAGAATATCTTAAATCTATATAGAATGAATAATACTACAAGAAAAACTCAATATGGTATAAAAATAGATTTTGAAAAAAGTCAAGGTTCATATTTATATGATAAAATTAGTAATAATGAATATTTAGATTTTTTCGGAATGTACGCAACTTTAGCGTTAGGATATAATCACCCTATTTTTAATTCGGCTGATTTTAAAAATAAAATTTTAAAAATAGCTAGTTGTAAAATAGTAAATAACGAAATTCTGTCCGATGAAGCCCAGAGCTTTGATAAAATTTTTACCGACTATGTGTCTCTTAATGGAAAATTTTCTCATTTTCACTATTCATGCACTGGAGCCTTAGCAATTGAAGCTGCTGTTAAAACTGCTATTGATTATAAGGGTTTTGAAAATCCTAGAATAATATCTTTTGCAGGAAGTTTTCATGGAATCAATGGTTATGGTGGATTTTTCACAGAAAGGATTGGCGGTCCTGGTGAAAGATTAAATGGTTTTCCGGGTGTATTAGACTCATGCAATTGTGCATGGCCTAAGTTTAATAATCCAGTAATGACTTACGAAAATGGTAATTTAAATGGTAATGATGATGATGTGCAATTAGTATTAAAAAAAGTAGAGGATTGTGTTAAGACAGAAAACTCTCAAATTTCAGGAATTTTAGTTGAACCAATTCAATGTACTTTTGGTGATAAATATTTTTCTGAAACTTTTTTTATTGGTTTAAGAAAAATTGCTGACAAATATGACATTCCTCTAATATTTGATGAAATTCAAATTGGTTTTGGAGGAACTGGTAAAGTATGGTATTTTGAACATTTGCCCATAGAACCGGATATACTTGTATTTGGAAAAAAAGTACAATTAGCAGGTATTATGGTTAAAGAAAAGTTTGCTAAAATATTTTCAAAACCAATTCGTCTTGAAGTTACTTGGGATTCTAATATAATTGATATGTTGAGAGGGGAATTTATTGTTAAAGCTTATAAAGAGTATAATATTTTAGATAATGTTAATGCAATGAGCATTAGGCTTAGAAAAGGGTTAGAAGAAACTAGAAATCTTAAAAATATTAGAAATTCGGGGTTGTTATTTGCTTTTGATTTTGAAAATGAAACTTTGAGAAATAAATTCACTAAAAAATTATATGAAAATAAAATGTTATGTAATAAATCAGGAAACAGTACTGTAAGGTTTAGACCTAATTTATCTGTATCCAGTACTGAGATAGATAAAGCATTAGAAATAATTAAAAAAGTAGATAATTCATTATAAATTTAAAATATAATTATGAAAATAATTGCTATGATTCCCGCAAGAATGGGAAGTCAAAGAGTAAAACAAAAAAATATTAGACTTTTAAATGGTAAACCATTAATTAGTCATATTGTAGATACGGCTGTAAAATCTGGTGTCTTTGATGAAATTTATATAAATTCTGAATCTGATATATTTAAGGAAACAGCAGAGTATTATAAAATTAAATTTTACAAAAGACCCGAACATTTATCATCAAATTCTGCTACTAATGATGATTTTGTTTTAGATTTTATTAAAAATGTTGATGGAGATTTATTGGTTCAACTACTATGTACATCTCCTTTTTTAAGTACTGATGAGATTATTAGTTTTGTTCAAGATATAAAAGACAAAAAATTAGACACTTTAATTTCTGTAAAAAACGAACAAATAGAATGTGTTTTCAATGGAAAGCCCATAAATTTTGATGAGAAAGGACAAACATTACCATCTCAAGATCTCAAACCCATACAAGCTTATGCATGTGGAATAATGGGATGGAAATACGATTCTTTCTTTCAAAATATGAAAAAATTTGATAGCGGATATCACGGAGGAGATGGAAAAATAGGTTATTTTGAATTAAAGGGCTTTTCTAAAATTGATATAGACAATGAGGAAGATTTTCAGTTAGCAGAATTAGTGTCAAAATCAATACAAAGTAATAGTATTGGCAATAAAGAAACAAAACAAACATCCAAAGAACGAAGCGAGGCATTTGTCCCTGATATTTTAAGAAAAGATGGTGTAGTAAATAATGAATTTAATCAAGAAAATCTCTCAGTTAGCAATATTGAAGATATAATTTCAAAAAACAATAATAATATTTCTTGGAGTCATAGATTAATCAACACAGAAAATAATAGCGCCACTTTAATTTCCCAAATTCCTGGAGAAGGAAATAGAAGACATTATCATCCAAACTGGAATGAATGGTGGTATATCATTAAAGGTCAATGGTTGTGGGAAATTGAGGGAGAAGAATTTCTTATAAATAAGGGAGATGTTGTTTTTATTGAAAAAAACAAGAAACATAAAATCACAGCTGCTGGTACTGAACCCGCTATTAGATTAGCCGTAAGTAGAGCTGATGTTCCACATATATATGACATATAATTATGATAAAATTTGATCACATAGAGGTACATGTAAGTAACTCAAAAGAATATGCATTATTTTTGGAAAAACTTTTTGGTGGAGGAAGATATAAACAAATATCAAAAAATCAAACATTTATGTTTATTACAGCTGATAATATTCATATTGAAATTAAGCAAAGCAGTGACTACATAAAAAATGATTTTAAAGGGGATATTGGATTTTGTTTGCCATGTTTGAGAATGAAAGGCGCCTTTGATCATATAAAGAGTCTCAATGAAGTAGTTATAACTAATAAAATTGAAAATCCTGATGGGTCTTGTTACTTCTTTAAAGATTATGAAGGAATAGATTGGCATATTAAAGATTATGATATTCAGGATATTTATGTTAATATTTGAGTTCTAATTATTATTTATTAAGTTAAAGGATTGTTTGTATTTTCATTTCCTTTAAAATTTATCAATTTAAAAATTCTTCTCAGAGAACACGTGTATAAGAATAAATATTATTCTAATAGTAAAATACTTAACTAATGAAGATAATTAATATGTTATATTTAGAGCATAGAGAGTTTTATGTTTAGAAGCTTATTTAAATCTGCTATAATAAGCTCTTGGTTTAATTCAGGTGTAATGATGTTTAGCTCTTTTTTAGCTATTCCTGTTGTAATAACTAAATTAAGCATAGAAGAAATCAATGTATTTTTTTTAATTGGAACCTTGGTTTCAATTAGTAAAGGCCTTTCTAACGGATTTGCTTCAACATTTATGAGGTTTATCTCATATTCTTATTCTGGAGTCAAATTATCAGATTTCAGGACTATAAAAAATAAAAATACCAAAGATTTAAATTCTAGATATAATGCCCAGGAATTAAAAATGGTTCTTGAAGTAATGAAAGTTATGTATGTCATTCTTTCCATACTGTTTTTATTGGGTTTGTCTCTAACAGGATACTTAGCATTGAACAAACCGATTGGTGCAATAGAAGTAAACCAGGACAACGCATGGACTGCTTGGTATATTGTACTAATAGTGTCCACTTGTAACCTTTACTTGGGATATTATAATATTTTTTTGATGGGAATAAAAAAAATTGCTTTAATTCAAAAAATTTCCGGTTTTATTAATTTAATAGGATTAGGGTTCATTTTAATGGTGTTATTTATTTATCCCAATTTAGTTTCTATTGTTTTTGTGTATCAACTTGTTGCATTGTCTACGGCTTTATCATTATTTTTTATAGCAAGCAAAGAGTTAAAAAATTTAGATTTAACTATTGGAAATTTTAAATTTCATTATCCTGTATTTATCTTAGTTTGGGAAAGCGCCTGGAAAAGTACAATAACAAATATTTCATCTAATATAATTAATAATATTTCAGGTATTTTAGTTGCAAATTATTTTAATACTGCACAATCTGCTAGTTTTCTTTTTACACAAAGAATTTTTAATGTAATAGAAAGCTTTACTCAAACCACATTTCATGCTCGATTGCCAGTAATAGCATCTCTAAGAGGAAAAGGTGACCTTATAAAGCTTGTTCCCTATTTGAAACAGACTCACTATTTTTGTTATGCTGTATTTACAATATTATATCTTTCTTTAATTATTTTTGGAGATACTATTTTGTTGTTTATTTCTACTGGAGTAGAACTGGGCTCTATAAATTTATTAATTTTGTTCTCGTTTTCAATATTACTAAGAAGATGGTCTGGAATAAGTATGGGTATTTCTAATCAGGCAAACTATATTTTAGATTATATCACAGTTCCAATTAGTGGGATTGTTTTCTTCATAATTGTATTTTTATTCCAAAATCAACTTGGCGTCAATGTATACCCTATTGCACAAATAATAGGTGTTATATTTGTAAGCCCAATTATAATTATCAAGTTTTATCCTATTTTGGAAACAACTTTTATTAAATATGAAAAAAATGTAATAATCCCTACATTTTGTTTGTTAGCTATTATTAATATTATTTATTATTTTGTTTAAACAATGGTAAAAGTTATTTCGGCAAATACCAGAAAAGAATTTGTTTCTCATATTTGTGATATCATTAAAGAACGAGCCTTTGAAGAGATCAGAACAAAGAGTTTTTTTACTATTGTATTATCAGGAGGCAAAACCCCAAAAGTTATTTTTGAAGAATTGGTTCTAAACTATAAAGAGACTATAGATTGGAATAATGTACATCTTTTTTGGGTTGACGAGAGGTGTGTAAACCAATCTCATAAGGATAGTAATTATAATCTAGCCAATGACAATTTAATTAGTAAACTAGGCTCATCTCTTGGTTCAATTCATAGAATTAAAGGGGAGTTAGACCCAAAGTTAGCAGCTAGTCAGTACGAACAAGACATAAAGCTATTTTTTCAAAATAATAAAATTAAATTTGACATGATTTTATTAGGTATGGGGGATGACGGACATGTTGCCTCTATTTTTCCAAAAAGCCAAGAATTAATTCTTAAGCATAAATTGATTTTAGCAACTGAAAAAATATATAATAATTATTACAGGATTACTATGGGCTTAGATTTAATCAATAGTAGCAAATTTAAATTGCTTATGGTTAAGGGTGATAATAAATTTAAAATTCTAGAATCTGGGGGAGTTTCATATCCAATAAATAGAATTAACAACATGTACATTGTGAAGTATTAAAATGAAAAGAAAATTATTATATCTGTTTAGGTGGGACTTATTATTTTTTAAAATTAAAGAAAAAATAAGAGTTTATAAAAAAGTTAAGTTAGACATTAGTTATTGGAAAATGATTAAGGATATTCACAAGGGAAAACCTGGGTTTGTAGTTGGGAATGGACCAAGTTTGAAAATGGATGATTTGTCCAAAATACATGAGTTAGGTTTTATATCAATTGCCTCTAACAAAATATACTATGCGTTTAAAGAAACAAAATGGCGCCCAAACTATTACACAATTTCTGATATATTAGTTTGGAATGAAATTAAAAACAAGATTCATAAAGAGATAGACACTGTTCATGTTCCTTCTTTTCTTGGCTATAAAGATTGTAATGTTATAGTAAAGACTTGGAAGAACCTTTCTAATAGTTTTAGCATAGAAAATCGACGAATATCAAATGACTTGTCAAAAGGAGCTTCGGCAGGGTTTACCGTCACCTATGAAAATATTCAATTTGCAATGCATTTGGGGTTAAATCCTATTTATTTAATCGGCTGTGATCACTATTATGAGGGAGAAAAAGAAGTTCATAAATCAGATGAATTAGTTAAGCATAAAGGTAAAAACACACATTTTATTTCTAATTATAGAAATATTGGAGATATTAATGGTCATGCACCTATTTCAAAAATGACAAAATCATATGAAATTGCAAATCTTTATTCTGAAAGTAAAGGAGTGAAAATATTTAATTCTACAAGAGGTGGGTATTTAGAGGCGTTTGACAGACTTGATTTGGACAAGATTTTTAATAAAATTATTAAAAAGAATAAATGAAAATAACTTGGTTTTTTAGCATGACTTAATAAATACAATGAATAAATGAACTTTATTATATCTCTAATATTTGTAATCACTATTATTTTTTTTATGTTAAAAAAATACTACTATGGATTACTAATTTTAGTTCTATTGTCCCTATTAGGGAATATGTTTTATTTCAACTTTTTTGGATCTAGAATAATATTATTTCAACTTATTACATTACTTTATTTTCCGTTTTTAATAAGTCAAAAGAAAGGTAAAATTTTTTCGATTATTAATGGTATTAAATTTGAATATATAATATTAATATTCACAGGGATTCTGTTCGGGTTTTTATTTCCATGGGAGTATGAATCGTATTCAAGGAACTGGAATCAATTAGCCTCAGGTAGATCGATTGTTGCTTTAATTAATATTTTGGCAGAAATTTTACTTATATACTTTACATATTTTCTTTTTGTATCAAAGAAGGTGTTAATGAAGGATTTTATTAATGCACTATCAATCTTAGTGATAATAGTATCACTTACATCACTCATTGACATATTTTTTAATTATCCAATTTATAGTTCCCTGTTTGGAAGGGAGGCTGTAACAATATCAAATGCTGGAAGACTATTAGGGTTTTCTCATGAACCGAGAAGTTTAGGACGTTTAATCACACTAGGTTGGTTGTTTTTATTAATTTTCAAGATTAATGGATATAGGTTTAGTTATGATAAGATATCGCTATCGTTGGGATTAGTTGTGATTTTACTGATTTTTTCCTTTTCAACATATTTCATTTTCATTCTAGGGCTATTAATTGTTTTAAGAAAAAAATTGTTAAGAATTAATTTAAAATATATATTCGGTATTGTTTTTCTTGGTTTTATTTTTTTTCAAGTAATAAGTAATAATAAATTTTCTGGTGCTATGTTATATAAATTTGCTACTGTGACTGAAGGGCGAATTGATTTGTATAACACCTATCAAGATGAGCCTTTATTTTTTAGTACTTTAGAAGTGTTTGACAGAGCGGCATCAAACTTTTTTAATAAGAATCCTAATTATTTATTTTTTGGTACAGGACCAAATTTAATATCATTAGCTTCACAAGCAATAAATAGTGCAGGCCCTATTAATGGTATTCCTGGTAACGGCATACTAGCCTTAGTCTCTAGATCTGGATTAGTTGGTTTGTTTTTATATTTTATGGTTTGTAGGAAAATTTATAAGTTGCTTAAAATCGAAAATAATAAATTATTAATGGACCTATTCTTAGTTACCGTTTTCACTTACATATTTGTGCGTAGTCCGTGGTTATACTTTATTATTGGACTCGTTATTGCTCATATTCAACTTAAATTATTTAAAAATAATGATTAGTATTATAACGCCCGTTTTAAATGGCAGCAAGTTTATTCAATCAAATATAGAATCGATTGAAAAGTTAAATATACCTTATGAACATATAATAGTAGATGGAGGTTCATCAGATGGAACCATAGAAATAATAAAAAAATACCCTAAGATTATACTAATTAATCAAACTGATAACTCCGGTTTATATGGTGCACTTCATCAGGGTATATCACATTCAAGAGGGAAATATATTGGCTGGGTAAATGCTGACGATTTTATTATACCAAATGGGTACGAAAAGTTGTATAAATCTGCTGACAGCAAGAATATTGATCTTGCTTATTCTCATGGTTTTCATCATCATGTTGAGGATTATTATTATAAACGTTTTTATGCTAGATTATTTGTTCGAAGCTTGTTAAAGGTTGGTATATTTCCTTTTGTTCAGACATCTGTAATTTTTTCATCATCATCTTATAATAAAATAGGTGGATTCAATTACGATAAATTTAGGTTGATTGGTGATAGAGATTTATTTCAAAGAATGGCATATGATCAAAGTTTAAAATTCTTACTTGTTCCCGTTTTTACAAGTGTTTTTCTTCGATATAGTGGCTCTTTACTTTATCGAAATTTGGACAAGAAAAATGATGAACATCAATATTGTATAAAAACTAAAATGAATATATTTCACAGAATATTATTTCATGGATCGCAGTTGTTTAGAATAGTTACATGGCATTTAAAAAAAATAGTCAAAATATGAGTACTTTTATCGTTTTTTCAGCTTTAGATTGTTCAGGGAAGTCTACCCAAATAGATCTTTTAAATAAAGAATTTAAAAATAGGAATAATAAAGTTAGATTTAATGTTACTTTACAACTTAATGATATTGTTCGAAACTTATCGGAGTCTAATTTAGAGGTTGATCATACACAACTTTCAAAATATTATAAATAATTTTACAAATGTTTGATCAAAAATATACTGATTTTATTAATGGATTTATTTATATCAAGAATAGGTTGGCTAGCCCCTTAATAATCTTTTACTTGAGATTTTTTTGTAAAATTGAAATTGGTTCTGCTGCAAAATTCAGCGGTAGGCCTATTTTTTTACCTCGCCTTGGTGGAAGGATATCTATTGGTAAAAACTTTACAGCTCTTTCCAATTCTAATGCTAACCCTGTTGGTATTTATCATCGAGTTATTATTTCGGCTTTAGGAAAAAATGTAGTAGTAAAAATCGGTAATAATGTTGGGATTTCTGGAGTTAGCATCAATTCTCGTAATTCGATAACAATTGGTAATAATGTAATTATAGGAGGTGGAGCTGCTATATGGGATACAGATTTCCACCCTGCAGACTATGAAGTAAGAAAAGTATTTCCAAATCAAGGAAAGTCATCCCCAATTTTCATAGGTAATGATGTGTTTATTGGTGCCAGAGTAATTATTTTAAAAGGAGTATCAATTGGTGATAGAAGTGTCATTTCGGCAGGTACTGTTGTAAATAAATCAGTACCCAATGACTCAATTGTATTTGGAAATCCAATGATAATTAAACCTCAAAAGTCAAATAAAAATGATTAAGCTATCAATTGTAATACCATTGCTAAATGACAGAAAATATATTAACACACTATTGAATCAATTCAAAAGTTGAAAATTCCTTTTGAACACATTGTTGATGACGTAGGTTCTAATGACCTTACGATTGTATCCGTTAGTGTCAATACCATAATATTAAACTACTTGATAAAACTAAAGATTTTGTTATGTATGGTGCATTTCATTAGGCATTCTTAGAGTCTAAAGGCGAATACAAAACTTAGGTAGCAAAAATAATGAATATCAATATTGTATTGAAACCAAAATAAATATATTTTATATAATATTATTTCATGAATCTCAGTTATTAAGAAGAGTTACTTGGAATTAAAAAAAATAGTCAAAATATGAGTGCTTTTATCGTTTTTTCAGGTTTAGATTGTTCAGGGAAGTCTACCCAAATAGATCTTTTAAGTAAAGAATTCAAAAATAGGAATAAAAAAAATATGATATTTTGGTCAAGAGGCGGTTATACCCCCGGATTCCAATTATTGAAAGATATCATCCGTAAAGTAGCTAGGAAAAAGTTACCTAAACCAGGTTTTACCCCTCAGAGAGAGAAGGCTCTTTCCAATCCATTCATCCTAAAGATTTGGCTAACTATCGCTATGTTAGATCTTATTTTTTACTATAGTATTAATTTAAGAGTTAAATCTTTGCTTGGTTACAATATTATTTGTGATCGATATCTAATGGACACGAATATTGATTTTAAGCTGGCCTACCCAAATCAAAAAACTGAAAATTGGGTACTTTGGAAAATACTGAAAACTATGGCTTGTAAACCAGACTATCACTTTGTGTCTACAATTCCAGTTGAAGAATCTGTAATACGTTCTAAGTTTAAATTTGAACCATTCCCAGATTCTCCAGAAGTATTAGCTAAAAGACTTGTTTTATATAATGAAAATTTAAATAATGACAGTTCTCTTATTTTTATTGATGGTCTTAGAGACAAGAATGAAATAACCCAAGAGATTGATAAATTAGTAAACAGAAATTAATCAATTACAAAATTTTAGATGTCAAAAAGAGTATTAATAATTTCTAATTTTCATGAAGATAGTCCAATCTCAAGATCTAATATGGCTTTTAACTATTATCTTGACAAAGGATATGATCCAATTGTTCTATGTTCAAGTTTTTCACATAGTCTCAAGAAATTTAGAGTTTTTGATAATAAAAAAATTATAACGCTAAAAACTATATCGTACAGTTCAAGTTTATCAATAAATAGGATTTTATCTTATATGATTTTTAGCTATGGAGTATTTAAATTTTTAGGTAAAAACAGCTTTGATATAGTTTATGTTAATTTACCACCTAATGGTTTAGGATTACCATTATTATTGAGAAAAAACAGATTTAATAAGCTGGTAGTTGATATAATAGATTTATGGCCTGAAGCATTTCCCATTAATAAAGGTTTAATTATAAAGACTATTTTATACCTCACTGGGGTATTACCAAAAATTATTCGAAAAAGAATAATTTATTACTCAGATTTTTGCATTACAGAATCTAACTACTTTTATGAAAAGTTAGATTTAAAAAATAGCTCAAATTCAAAAGTTATTTATATAAAAAAGCCTGAGTTAATTGAACCTTGTTTTGAAAAAGTGTCAAAAGAATTATCCATAATATATTTAGGAAATATTGGTAAAATCTATGATTTTGATAGCCTTATTAAAATCATTCAAGGAGTTAAAAAGAAAAGAAAAGTCGTTTTACACATTATTGGCTTAGGTCCCTTAAGTAGCTGGTTTTTTGATAGTTTAAAAAACGAAAATATTGATTACCACTATCATGGTGCATCATTTGATGAGAATTTTAAAAGTGGAATTATTTCAAAATGTTGGTTTGGATTTAATGGTTACAAAAATAATACGGAAGTAGCTCTGTCATACAAATCAATAGACTATCTTTCTTATGGTGTACCTTTAATAAATTCTGCTAAAGCAGATACAAAAGATCTAGTAGATAATGAAAGAATTGGATATAATTTTCATTCAGAATCACTTGAAATAATTATTGCTAAACTATCAAAGATTCGTTTAGGTGAAATAGATTCACTGAAAAAAAAATCTTATAATTTTTTTAAAAACAGTTTGTCTGAAAAATCATATTACTCTGATATGGACTCAGTAATGAATAGAGTGAATAATAATACAATTTCATGAGAATTTTACATCTATCAAATATTATAGGAAAAAAAAAAGGAGGTGGAATCCATGAGGTTGTTTCTAATTTATACATATATCAGAAAAAACATGATTTAAATCCTCATGTTTGGTATCCTGGTAATATTGAGGATGCTGATTCTTTTAGATTAGATAATAATATAAAGTGCTTGGACACATATGGAGATGTTAAATTTGGCTTTGTGAAAGATTTATTTAAACCAATTTTAGAAGAAGTTGATAAGTTTGACATACTTCACCAGCATGGTATTTGGATGCCAGTTAGTTTACTTTCAAAAAAAATTAAAAAGCAAACCAATATTAAAAAAGTAGTTCAACCACATGGCTTCTTAATGCCTTACAGTCGAAACTTATCTAAATTAAAGAAAGATCTTATTTTTTCAATTTATGAGAGGAGTAATATTGAATCCTCTGATATGCTTGTAGCCTGTGCAAAAGAGGAAGCATTAGTCTTAAGAAATTTGTTTCCTAATAAAAATATAGCTGTTATTCCAAATGGTATTTCCGATGTTTTCTTTAATGCAAAAGATGAAACTGAAAATTTTAAACGAAAAAAAAGAATGTTATTTCTTTCACAAATTATACCTGTAAAAGGAATTGAAAGAGTAATTAAGAGTATCAATGAAATTGGTGAAACAAATTTTTCTGATTGGGAATTTATAATAGCGGGCTATGAGAATGCTGAGTATAAAGTGCTTTTAGAAAAAATGATTTATAATTTAGGATTAAATAAATGTATTAAATTTATTGGCCCAAAGTTTGGTTTAGATAAAATCAAAATGTTTGATAATTCAGATGTATTTGTACTTCCATCTCATAGCGAAAATTTCGGTTTAGTTATAGCTGAAGCGTTATCAAGAGGTGTTCCGGTTTTAACTACAAAAGGTACTCCTTGGAGTGAATTAGAATCAAATAACTGCGGTTTTTGGGTAGATAACACAGATTTAGGTATTAAAAAAGGGATTTTACAAATATTACAATCCTCTGAAGAAGAATTAAAAGAAATGGGCCTTAGGGGTAAAAAATTAATTAGTGAAAAATATTTATGGAGTAAGTGTTCTCAAAAAACTATTGAGATGTATAAGTGGATTTTGAAAGGAGGACTTAAACCTTCATTTATTAATAATTTTTAGATCTATGAAATTAAGTCAATTACTAATTAGAGAAAATTTTTATAATATTTTGTCGAAAACTATCAATTCTAATAGTTTTTTTAAAGATAATTTTGATAAAAAAAATGTTTTTTTCAACTGTTTTAAACACTTAAATATCATTCTTAACAAATCTCTAAATGATAATGTGAAAGATACATTAGTCTTTGAGTACTCGCTAAGTAAATCCTTTTTTAAACAATTTCTACAAAATATTTATATAAAAATCATCTTTTTACCAATAATCAGAAATTTCTTTTCAGATAAGAGAATCATGCTTCCCTCACACATTAAGAATTACGGAGTAGTTCCTGGTAATCATAGGATCAGACTTTTTGAGTCAAGTTTGAAAGAGATCATAGTATTACTCAAGAATAATGAAAGTGCTAAATTTATAAAGAACGATATAGATTCAAGGTTTAATAATAGTCTATCATACACTCCTAAGATATTGTCTTTTGGTTCTGATTGGTTAATTGAAGAATTTATAAAAGGAGTTCCGTTTAATAGGGTTAAAAATAATAAATCCATCAAAGCTCTTGAAATATTAATATCATTGCACACTAAAGAACTTATTGATAAGAACAAAGAAAATATTTCTATTGATAAATATTTAAATAAATGTAAAAAAGAACTTTATTTATTAGTCGAAATAATCGAAGAAAATAATCCAATCAAAAAAGAAATTCTTTCTGGATTAGAAAATCTACTTTCTAATATTTTATCCCATAATATAATCGAAATAGAAACTTCTACTACTCATGGAGATTTCCAAGAAGGTAACATTAGAATTAATTCAAAGAATGAGCTTTATGTATTAGATTGGGAGTCTGCTGATAATAGATTTTATTTATATGATGTTTTTGTAATGTTAAGTAGTATTAGGACTGGAATTGGATTAGATAAAGCTTTTGAATTATTTTTTCAAAAAGTTGATGAACATCAAATTAAAATTGACAGATATTCGAAAACTAGTTTAATAATGTTATTGTGTTTCGAAGAATTACGATTTCATTTCAATGAGGATATTTCTTCTAACTTTTTAAGTCCTGGAGTTAATTCAAAAAAAACTTTAAATAAAATTAGTACTTTTCTTGATTCAGTTAAAATAAAATAAAAATGAATAGTATATTTTTAAAAGATTTATTTAAGAAGTTGGAGGAGGATAATATTGATTATCTTGTATTGAGGGGGTATCAAAATCTACCTGAAAAATATAGCCATGACATAGATTTTTCAGTAATCAATGAGAATGAATTAACTACATTCTTTAATGTATTACATAACTTATCAGATAAATATAATTACTCAATTACAAGAGATGTAGTTCGCGTTGGTTTACTTAAAGTTTTTCTTCACTTTGGAAATGAAATACTCAAAATTGATGTTTTTTGTTCTTTTAGTTATGGAGGTCTTGAATATATTAATATTGATGATTTACATAATTCTAAACGAAAATCCCCTACTAATATATCAATTCCCTCTTTGAACTATGAGTTAGCAATTTCACTATTAAAAGAAATACTCCACAATTCAAGAATTAGAAAAGATAAAATTGGTTTACTAAGAACCCAATACAATAAAACAACATTTAATCAACCTTTCATAAAATACTTTTCAAAAAAAAACATTGATAATATTTCTATATCTTTATTTTCTAATGATAAATTGATCTTTAGAAAAGTTGCATTTAGTTGTAGGTTAAATTTGTTTTTTAGGAACATTAAACTAAAAGGTTTATTTTGTGTATTAAATAATATGATGAATTTTACTTTGATTAAGTATCATAATAAAAATAAATACGATAAAATTATAATAATAAATAAAATATAAAATGAAAATTACAGAAAGTGAATTATTATTAATTTTAGAAGAAGTTTTTGAAAAAGATTCAGTGGAGATGAAAGTTGAAGACTCTTTTAAGGATTACGATGAATGGGATTCTCTAACACAATTAGCATTAGTAGCAACTTTGGATGATGAATTCGATATAAATGTTAATAGTGATGAACTAGAAAAAATCAATACAATTCTAGATATATTAAACCTTATAAATAACTCATAAATTATGGCATTTCTTTCGTTCAATAACGTAGGAATTAATGGAGTTTCTGCTTGTGTTCCAAAAAATATCAGAAAAAATAAAGATTTGGAAGATCTTTTAGGAAAAGACGAACTTAATAAAGTCATTAAAAGCATTGGTATTCAAGAAATGAGGCATGTAGATAAAGGGGTAACACCGTCTGACTTATGCTATGAAGCTGCATTAGTATTAATTGAAGATTTGAAAATTGACAAGTCAGATATTGATTTAGTTTTATTCTTGTCACAAAATGGAGATTTTAAGATACCAGCAACTTCACCTTCTTTGCAGCACAGACTTGGATTACCAAAAACTACAGCGTGTATAGATTTAACGTTGGCATGTTCAGGCTATGTTTACGCTTTATCCACTGCATACGCCTATGCAAGTCAACCTACCATAAATAAAGTACTCTTATTGGTAGGTGAAGCATTTTCACAAATAGTTTCCGACAAGGATAAAGTAAATGCACCCTTATATGGCGACGCGGGGACAGCAACGATTATTTCCAAAGGCGATTTTGGAGAATCTCAGTTTAATCTTTACTCTGATGGATCTGGTTTCGAAGCAGTACAAATTCCTGCAGGAGGTGCTAGATGTCCATCTACATCTGAAACTGTTAAGTTAAGGGATATGGAAAAAGGTAATTCAAGAACACTACATCAATTGTATATGGATGGGTTAGATGTTTTTAACTTTACTTTAAAAGTAGTTCCAAGTAGTATAAAAGAGGCCTTATCTAAAAGTAATAATAATAATGAAACAATTGATTATTTTTTATTTCATCAAGCTAATAAATTTATGATTGATTTTTTTAGAAAAAAACTAAAGATTGCTGAGAATAAGGTCCCTATATCACTTGATAAATTTGGAAATGTTAGTTCAGCTACTATACCTTTAACTATTGTGACTAGATTAAAAGATAAAATAGAAAACAAAAAATTACTTTTAAGTGGTTTTGGAGCTGGTCTATCATGGGCAACTGCTGTTTTAGATACCTCCCTTTGTAAAGTTTCAAAATTAAAAGAAATATAATGATATTCCATCACATAGGCATCGCAGTAAATAATATTGAAAATGCACAGACATCATACGAGAAGCTCGGGTATAAAATGACTCTCACTATTATTGATCCAATTCAAAATGTCAAATTATGTTTTTTAGACAAATCAGATTCACCAACAATAGAGTTGGTTTGTCCAATAGATGATAAGAGTCCAGTAGTTAGTATTCTAAAAAAAAATAATGCAATGCCCTATCACACTTGTTATGAGGTTGTTGATATTGATTTAGAGATTAAGAAGCTAAAAAAAAATGGATATATTCAAGTTAGTAAAACATCTCCAGCTATAGCTTTTGAAAACCGCTTAGTGTGTTTTCTGTATAATAAAAATATTGGTTTAATTGAATTGTTAAATAAGTAAAATATGGATTTTTACATTTACAGAAATTTTACAGCAGAAAATTTATTTAAAGATTTAAAAGCAGAATATAGTGGTTATGGAGATATTTCCTTCGTGCCTAAAAACTGTAATTCGTACATATGGTTTTATTTACCCTCTATTAATATGAATTATCAAGAATTGAGTCAAGAAGTTCAAGATTTTCAGACACGTTTTGAACTTTTGTTGAGTAAAATCCCTGACGATAAAACAATAATAGCCTTAACTGCCGAAGTCTTTTTTAATCTTAAAGGTATAAATTCTTCTTTTGATTTAACAAGTATCTTAGGAGATTATAATAAATTTCTCAATGAATTGTCAGTTATTAGACCAAACTTAAAAGTAATAGATTTTAAAGAATTTTATAACTTGATAGGGGAAGATATTTTTAATTGGAGGTATTATTACATTTCTCAATCATTAATTAACCCAAAATATAACAAGCAATTTAATTCTTGGTTTAAAGCTAAGCTTGATGCAATTAGAAATAATCGTAAAAAATGTTTAGTTTTAGATTTGGATAATACTTTATGGGGAGGGATACTTGGAGAAGATGGGATTGAAGGAATTCAATTAGGAAACCTCTATCCAGGACTAGCTTTTTATGATTTTCAAAAAGGATTACTTGAACTTTATAATAGTGGAGTTATTCTTGCAGTTTGTAGTAAAAATAATGAATTAGATGTTTTAGAATGTTGGTCAAAGCATCCTTCTATATTAATTAATAAAAAACATTTGTCATCATATCGTATTAATTGGGTTGATAAACCTACCAATATTAGAGCTATCGCTGATGAACTTAATATTGGTTTAGATAGTATCGTTTTTATTGATGATAATCCTGTAGAAAGAGAGAGAGTGAAATTTGAATTACCAATGGTTTCAGTCCCAGATTTTCCAGAACAACCATATATTCTTCCTGATTTTTTAAAATCTGTACATTTTGAATATTTTCAAATTCATCAATTAACATCTGAAGATCAAAAGAAAACAGAACAATATAAAACCAATGTTAAACGAAAAGTTTTTAGTCAGAAATTTAAAAACATTGATGATTATCTTTCAAGTTTAAAAATGGAACTAAATTTATTTGATTGTAATGAGTTAAATATTTTGAGAATTTCTCAA
>MDTF01016090.1_pt1 | contig 23970 bp, 30 predicted proteins | sample 811191 | NCBI WGS metagenome assembly MDTF01 (sample SAMN05326649, study PRJNA326480) | marine metagenome | isolation source: seawater | place: Southern Ocean | collected 2011
AAGAGAGACTCGAACTCTCAAGGTATTGCTACCACCGGATTTTGAGTCCGGCGCGTCTACCAGTTCCACCATTCGCCCTTTCTAAATAATCTAATTGATTTTTCTTACTATGAGAACAAAAAATATAGATGTTACGAACATTATTAGTGCATATGCAGCTGTTGGAACTATAAACACGATCTCATCAAACAATTGCGTTGCAACAAATACTGCTAATGTTCCATTTTGTAAGCCACATTCAAGCGAAATAGATTTTCTTTGCGGGACACCTGATGTTAAGAATTTTGCAGCATAATATCCAATAAAAAGCATAGTGAGGTTTAAAATTAAAGCTATTAATCCAGCTTTAGTTATAAAGCTTATTATTTTGTCCCACTCCTCTACCCAAATAGAAATAAATACAATTAAAAATAAAGTAAGCGAGAATCTTTGAATAAGCAGAGTTTTAGATACTATAAAATCTGTCATTAACCTTCTAGCAATCATCCCAAACATTACAGGAACAGTTACAACAAGAAACATTTTAAACGCTATATTTAACATGGAAATATCTTTCACAATTGGGATGCCTATTAAATTTGCAGAATTAAAGATGATTAAAGGAATTGTAAAAACACAAAGTAAGCTAACAACAGCTGTTAATGTCACTGATAAAGCCACGTCACCGTCAGCAAACTTAGTCAATATATTTGATGTTACCCCGCCTGGCGCTGCTGCAATCACCATAACACCTAAAGCTATCTCTGGGGGTAAAGTTATAATCTTAATTAATATGAGAGCTACAATAGGAAGTAAAACAACCTGACACAAAAAGCCAATAATAAAATCTTTTGGATTTTTTAACACTCGCATGAAATCTTTAGTTGTTAGACCGAGTCCCAAACCGAACATAATTATAGCTAAACATATGGGGGCTATACTAGTTGCTATTTCCATAAATTATTAAGGTGTAAACTTAGAGTTTTTATAAAAATCAAAAAAATCTGCTACAAATTCAGTTACAGCTACATGATTGATTCTAAAATTTTCTTCTATTTTTTTATTCAATTTACCTTTGTATTGCATAAGATATTCTAGATTTTTATTTTTCTTAATCAACTGATGTTTAACTAACCATTTTAATTTTCTAATTACTGTGGCTCTTGGGATATTTGAAATATCAGCAATTGATGAGGCATTTACTCCTTGTTCGACTTTTATACTAGAAACTTTTTTATAGTAGCTACTAACATCGATTTTAATAGCTTCTAAAGGCTTATCCATTAATTTTTTTTGATGGTTAAGTGCAACATTTCCCCAAACCATCCATGTTTCTAAATCTTTAAAATAATTTCTATTTCTTATTAAAAACGGTATTTGAAGGTTTAGAAAATGCAACCAAATAATTGAAAAATATTTTTTTATATATATTTCAATTTCTTTTTTTTCTACTTTATCTCCAAACCAGTCTTTTCCTTGAAAAATGTCTGACTTCTTGTATATAAAGTTTGAAATAGCTTCTAATGCTATTTCGGGTTTTTGATAATTGATTAATTTTTTGTTCAAAATAAATTTTTTTCCTTCTCGTTTAAGAATTTCATCTTTTTGGAGTTCATTAATTTTTCTTCTTATATTTTCTTTTGGGATATTTAATTCATTTGCAATTTTAATTAAGTTTAATTTATTGATAGAAATTGTTTGAAATTCATAAAATTCATCATATGAATAGTATTCAAATTTATTTGCGAGACTTTGAAAATGTTCACGCATTAAATAAATTAAAACAAGATATTTATCAAAGTCCTTAAAAATATTGAAAGCCTGATGAGTCCATACTTGTTGAAACTTTCCCCAAGTATTCCAATGTGGAATAATATTTTTTTCTATCTCTTCAAACACTAAATTTCTATCAAATTTATTCTTATCAGGCTTTATCAAAAAATTTTTTGTTGTTACATCAGCTGGATAGATCATAAACTATTTTTTCCAAGTAACACTCTGGGAGAGTAAAATTGCCATTAACAACCAAATAATAAATGTTTCACCATGGGTAAATTCATAGTTAGCACCAAACATTCTAGCTGTGATTAAAACAGTATAAATCGCTACAGGGGATAATATTAAACTTGCTAGATACTTAAGTATTGTGCATTTTAAGTTCATGTTGAAAAAACTGTATGATAAATGTCTTGTTTTAGCTAGTCATAAATTCTCTAAGTACATATTGGCTTTTTTATCATTTATAGAAAGTTTTTTTTTTCCAATTCCCCCTGACGCAATGATAGTGCCGATGGTAATCGCCAAAAAAAATGATTATTTAAAAATTTTTTTTATAGCTACGATTTTTTCAGTAATTGGTGGTTTATTTGGATATTTTATTGGAATGTTTTTTTTAGAGAGCTCAATGTCTTTAATAGAGTTTTATGGATATGAGGAAAAAGTTTATTCTTTACAAGAAAAATTATCTTCTAATGCTGGCATAATACTATGGCTCGGTACATTATTTTTAGCGGGTTTTACACCGCTACCTTTTAAAGTTTTTACCATCACAAGTGGCATGATTGGCTTTAATATTTTAATTTTTCTAACTGTATGTTTTATTTCTAGGGGTTTAAGATTTTTTTTAGTTTCCTATTTATCAATGAAAGTTGGAGATAAAATTGGAGACTCGTTAGAAAAACATAGTGCTATTTGGTCTACTATAATTGGTATAGTTATTGTATTTTTTTTTTCAATTTTATATTTTTTAATCAGATAAAATGACAAACACTAAAAGTAAAAAAGCACTTAAATATATTTTGATATTTTGCGCCCTATCTCTTTTATTTGCTTATTTTGTTGAATTTATTTTGAAACACAAGCCGTGTAATCTTTGTTTAATTGAGCGTATCCCTTATATTGGCTCAATTATCTTAATTACAGCAATTTTGATCATAAATAAATTTGAAAAATTATTTTTAAAAATAATTATAATTTTTTTTGTGTCAGGTGCAGTAATATCTTTTTATCACTTTGGTATAGAGCAAGGCTTTTTTAATGAATCTTTGGTGTGTGAGCTGGAAAAAATTCAAAATAATCTCTCGGCGACTGATCTTTTAAAAAAATTAGAAACTAAAATTATAAGCTGTAAGGATGTTAATTTCAAATTATTTGGATTATCACTCGCGACAATTAATATATTTGTATCTTTGTCTCTAAGTGTTATTGTAGTTAAAATTTTAAATAATCATGAAAAAAACTAATAAACAATATTTAGAAGAAATTATAAGAGTTGACCACGCTGGTGAGAGAGGTGCTATTAAAATTTATGAAGGACAATTGCTTGCACTTAAAACATTTAAACAAGACGAGGATTTAAAAAAACAAATTGAAGAAATGAAAGAGCACGAAAAAGAGCACTATGATTATTTTAATAATCAAATTCAAAAAAGAAATATTGCTCCCACAAAACTACTACCTCTTTGGGATATATTGGGCGTTACTTTAGGTTTTGGCACAGCCATGTTGGGTAAAAAAGCTACTATGCTTTGTACCGCATCAGTTGAAGAGGTAATTGGAAATCATTACAAAAATCAGACCTATAAACTTGAAGATGACGAAAAAGAATTAAAAAAAAAAATAGTTAAATTTAGAGATGATGAATTAAGTCATAGAGATATTGCTTACGAAGGCGGAGCAACTAAAAAAGGTTTGTATGGTTTATTGGATAAAATAATTAAAACATCTTCAAAAATAGCTATTACAATTTCAGAAAAAATTTAATTAAGGCTGTAATTCGATATCCCAATATAGATAGTCCATCCAGCTTTCATGCAGGAAATTAGGAGGAAAGTTTCTACCATTTTTATGAAGGTCGTCAACAGAAGGCCGGTATGGTTTATTAAATAATTTTAGCTCACAATCTTTATAAAGTTTTCCACCTTTTCTTACATTGCAAGAAGAACAGGCTGTAACTACATTTTCCCAATCTGTTATTCCACCTTTGGATTTCGGCAGTAAATGATCAAAGGTTAAGTCTTTTTTATCTCCACAATATTGACATGTAAATTTATCTCTCAGAAAGACATTAAATCTTGTAAAATTTGGATTATCAGAAGGTTTAATAAAACTTTTCAAAGCGATTACACTTGGCAAATTCATTTCAAAAGAAGGGCTTCTAATTTTCCTTTTATAATTTGAAACGATACTAACTCTATCAAGAAAAACAGATTTAACTGCATCTTGCCAACACCATAGTGATAACGGATAATAACTTAAAGGTCTAAAATCAGCATTTAGAACTAATGCGGGACATTTTTCTAATGGAACATTTTCACTAGCTGAAATAATCATATACAAAATTTATCCGAATAGAGAAATTATATCAAGTTATAAATTTGTTATAATTTAGTATAAATTTTTTTTTATAAATTCTAGTCCTAAGCTAGAACCTTCTGTAGGTATACGATGTTCACAATTTTCAAATATCTTTGACTGAATTTTATACTTATTTTTATTAAAAAAATCTAAAGCTTCTAGAAAAAAATTAATTGGAACAACCTTATCTTTATCTCCATGCATAAGTATAATGTTAGGATTTGAATTAATATTTTTATTTAAATGGTCTGTGTCAATAATTTTACCAGAATAGCCTATAATTGAATTAATTTGATCTTTTCTTTTTAATCCTGTTTGCAAGCTAATCATACAGCCTTGACTAAATCCCCCAATAATAATTTTACTAGAATCTAAATCATATTTTCTTTTTACTTCATCAATAAGTTTATTGAGTTTAGTTTCAGCTACTAATGATTTGGTTAAAATTTGATCTGGAGTTTGATCCATTAAATCGAACCATTGAAATCCTGTAGGACTTACTGCACATTTTTCAGGAGCATCTGGACAAATGAATGTTGTGTTAACTAAATGACTCTGCCAATAACTTGCTAATAAAGATATATCTTTGCCGTCTCCTCCATACCCGTGACAAAGTATGACTACATTTTCGGGTTTTTTTCCAGAAGTTGGGTTTAAAATTGTTGTGTTTAGTGAATAGCTCATGGTAGTAAACTTATTATGTCAAATTTTTTTTTTAACCTAATAGGTTTTGTTCTGCTTGGCTCTGTAGCAATAGTTTTATTCATGGGTATTTTTACTTTATTCAAGGGCGGAAGTACAAGTAAAAAATATTCTAACAAATTAATGCAGCTTAGAGTTCTGTTGCAATTTATAGCAGTCATAGTCTTAGTTACTCTTGCTTATTTTTTTAAAAATTAAATATATTTTTCTAAAAATTTAATAAAGTCTTTATTTAAAAAATCTATTTCCCCAATAATTCTTCCGAACTCCATTCCATTTTTATCAATCAATATACTAGTTGGCAGACCTCTCATTTTAAATTTTTTTACTAATTTAAATTCAGGATCGAAATAAATATCTAAACTTTCAATTCCAATTTCATTATAAAAATCTCTTGCTCTAAGTTTATTGGGCTTTTCCATATTAATAGGATAAATTTTTATTTTAGGATAATTTTGTGATAATTTTTCTAAAGATGGCATCTCTCGCTTACAAGGAAGACACCAAGAAGCCCAAAAATTAAGAATCTTAATGTTGCCTTTTTTGTTAGTTAGATCAACCTCCTGAAGATTTAAATCTAAAAATTTAAGTTCGGCAATAACTTTAGGTTTATTGTGAATAACTAAATTTTTAGAAAAATCACTGTCAGCGTAAAGGTATTGGCACGAAAAAAATGCAAATATTATGTAAATATAGATTTTAAAAGATTTATTAATTTTCATATTAATTTAAATTAAATTAACATAGTAAAATGAAAAATAAAAATAAAACAGTGTGGTCAAAAAGAATTAAAGGAAAGGCTTCTAGATCCTTTCAAAGGATTGGCTCTTCAATAAATGTAGACAAAAGACTCTATAGGGAAGATATTTTAGCGTCAGTTGTGCACACCCAAATGTTAGTCAAACAAAAAATTATACCTTTCAAAGAAGGAAAGAAAATTTTAAGTGGACTAAAAAAAATAAAATCTTTAATTGAGAGAGATAAGTTTAATTTTCAAGAAAAATATGAAGATATACATCTCAATATAGAAAAAAAATTATTTGACATTATAGGTCCGGCAGCTGGATATATGCACACAGCTAGATCTAGAAATGATCAAGTAGTTACAGATTTTAAATTATGGATTAAATATGCTACCAAAAATATTATTAAAGACATATCTAAATTAATGATGTCTTTAATTAAAAAAGCAGAAAAAAATATTCAGACTGTTATGCCTGGATTTACCCATTTAAAAAATGCTCAACCTATTTCATTCGCTCATTATCTTTTGGCTTATTACGAAATGCTCAAAAGAGACAAGAAAAGATTTGAAAATAATTTAGATCTATTAGATGAATGTCCTTTAGGTTCAGCTGCTTTATCTGGAACATCTTATAATATAGATAGAAATTTTACTTCTAAAAAATTAGGTTTTAAAAAACCTACTAATAATTCAATAGATTCTGTTTCTGATAGAGACTTCGCAATTGATTTTTTATATACATCTGCTGTTTGCTCAATGCATTTGTCGAGATTAGCAGAAGACTTTATTATTTTCAATTCTGATGCTTATAACTTGATTACTTTTAATGATAGTGTTTTGACTGGATCATCTATTATGCCACAAAAAAAAAATCCAGATCCTGCAGAATTAATTAGAGGCAGAGTCGGCATAAACTATGGAAAACTTAATTCAATCTTAACTATTATGAAAGGTTTGCCGATGTCTTACTTCAAAGATCTGCAGGATGATAAAGCTTTAGTTTTCGAAGGCCACGATACTTTAAAAGATACTCTAATGATGGCAAATGAATTGATCATTAACTTAAAACCATCAAAAGAAAAAATGATAAAAATGGCAAATGTGGGTTTTACAACCGCAACTGATTTTGCTGATTATTTAGTTAAGAAAAAGAAATTAACCTTTAGAGAAGCATACGAAATATCATCTAATTTAGTGAATTATGCCGAGAAAAATAATATTACTTTAAATAAAATTCCTTTAGAAATTTTAAAAAAGTTTTATAAAGATTTAGATAAAGATGTTTTAAAAATATTTGATGTTAAAAATTCTATGAATTCTAAAATATCGTATGGAGGAACATCTTCAAAAAATATAAAAAAAATGATAATAAAATATAAAAAAGGAACTAAATGAAATTTGTTTTTTTATTAATATTTAGTATTTTGACCTTGGAAAGTTGTGGAAAAAAATCTGATCCAAAATTTCAAGCATATAAGCAACGCCTAGATATAACTATTTTATAATATATGTCTAATCTTAAATATTTTAATCAAAAATTATTTTTTGAAAATGCATCAATATTAAATATTGCTAAAAAAAATAAAACCCCGTTTTATTTGTACTCTGAAAATCAATTGAAAGAAAACTACCTTCGGCTTAAAGAAAGCTTTAAAAGTGTTAATCCTCTTATTTGTTTTGCGGCAAAAGCCAATTCAAATCTTACAATTTTAAAAATTTTTGGGAAGCTTGGTGCAGGTGTAGATGTTGTGTCAGGTGGTGAACTATTAAAAGCTTTAAAGGCTGGTATTAAGCCGAATAAGATTGTTTTTTCAGGAGTTGGAAAAAATGAGGACGAGCTAAAATTAGCCATTCAAAAAAAAATATTGCTAATTAATATTGAGTCTGAAAGCGAGGCAATTTTAATTAACAAAATCGGGAAAAAATATAATAAAAAAATATCTGTTGGATTCAGAATAAATCCTAATGTTGATGCAAAAACACATAAAAAAATTTCAACTGGAAAAGCAGAAAATAAATTTGGGCTATCAATAAAAAACTTTTCTACACTTTATCAAAATAGAAATAAATTTAAATATTTAATAATTGATGCCTTAAGCGTCCACATAGGAAGTCAAATATTAAGTGACAAGCCTTACAAAAAAACTTTAAGCATAATTTTGAAAATAATTAACACTTTAAAAATGAAACCAAAATATATCGATTTAGGTGGGGGCTTTGGCATTAAGTATAAAAAAAAAGATAAATTACTTAATTTGAAAAATTATGAAAAACTAGTTCATAATTTTAAAAAAAAATTAAATTGCGAAATTATTTTTGAACCAGGCAGATCTTTAGTTGGGAACGCTGGTCTCTTGATAAGTAAAATTCAATATATAAAAAAGGGACAAAAAAAAAATTTTATTATTTTAGATGCAGGTATGAATGATTTTATGAGACCAGCATTGTACGATGCTATTCATGATATAATTCCAGTAAACAAAAATAGTGAGAAATCACGCAATATTATAGAATTTGTTGGTCCAATATGTGAGTCTACATGCAAATTTATTAAATATAAAAATTATCATAAAATATCTGAAAATGATTTTATTGCTATAACTAATGCGGGAGCATATGGCTCATCTTTGTCTTCTAATTATAATACCAAACCTTTAATTGCTGAAATTTTAGTAAATAAAAAAAAATTTAGAATAATTAAAAAAAGACAAAATCTATTTGAATTAGTAAAATTATAATGCAATTTATTAGATCTTTAGTTTTTAATATTTTTCTATATCTTGGTATACTTATTGTTTTTATTTTAGCTATTCCAACATTAATTTTGCCAAACATATTTGCTCTTTATTGTGGAAAATTTCTTGCGCATTACATAATTTTAATAATGAAAATAATTTTAAATACAAAGGTTATTTTTCACGGATTGGAAAATTTAAAAAAAAATAACAAATTTTTCGTTGCTTCAGCTCATCAATCTATGTGTGAAACTTTTGTTCTTCAGGCACCTCTAGACTTTCCTGTTTTTATTTTAAAAAAAGAACTTTTAAAGTTTCCGTTATTTGGGTGGTATTTAAAAAAAATAAATTCTATAGAAATAATACGTGAAAAAACTACAAAAGATAATTTAAATTTTTTTGATAACATAAAAAATACGATTGAAAAAACTAATCGGCCATTGTTAATATTTCCTCAAGGAACTAGATTAAAAATTGGAGAAAAAACACCTTTTAAAAAAGGTGTTGGAAGAATTTATCAGTCTTTAAATTTGCCGTGCGTACCTGTTGCATTAAATACAGGGAAAATTTGGCCTAAAAATAGTTTTATGAAATATGCTGGAGATATACATATCTCTTTTTTGAGTCCCTTAATGCCAGGAACTAATAAAGATGAGTTTATAAAAATTTTAGAACAAAAAATTTACTTAGAAATAGAAAAATTCAATTAACTTTTTTTTCTTCCAAAATCTGATTTATCGGTATCTTGACCTGCTTTAATTATTTCTTTTCTAACCTCTTTTGTAGACGAAAATATATTTATCAGCTTATCACTATCTTTATCTTTTATGGCTTTTTTTAACTCCTCTAAATTAACAGAGAAAGCATCTAATGCTTTTAAAATATTATCACTATTATCAATAAAAATATCTCTCCACATTATTGGGTCTGATGCAGCTATTCTTGTAAAATCTCTCAGGCCTCCAGCGCTGTACTGAATAATATCTTTTCTAAATTTATCGCCATTATTTATCGATGTTCTGACAATATTATAAGCAATAGCATGCGGCAGATGACTCGTAAGTGATAATATATAATCATGTTCTTCAAAACTCATAACTTTTACTTGGCTACCTAGCTCTTCCCAAAATTTTTGTAATTTTTGAATATTTACTTTTTTAGAATTATTAGAAGGTGATAAAATGCACCATCTATTTTCAAAAAGCTCTGCAAATCCAGACTTTGGCCCACTATCTTCTGTACCTGCTATGGGGTGAGATGCAATCCAGTCAATATTTTTAATATTAAAATTTTCAATAATTTTATTTACATTTTTTTTTGCAGAACCAACATCAGATAAAATTATATTTTTTTTTAGGGTATTTTTTATAGATAATAAAACATCGTTATAACTACTTAGTGGAACTGCAATAATTATTAAATCAGCATTTTTGACTGCGTTTTTAATATCTGAAAATACATTTAAGCACAAATTTTCTTTTTTTAAGTATGATAGAACTTTTTCTGATTTATCATAAACGGAAACTTGCTCGCATTGTTTACTTTTATTTATTGCTCTTAATATTGATGATCCGATAAGCCCACATCCAATTATAGTTATATTTTCAAACATTAAAGATTTTTTTCATTTTAATTAAAAGTTTTTTATTTTCATTGGTGTTTCCAATTGTAATTCTTAAGGAATTTTCAATCCCATACAAATCCATTTTTCTAACTAGAATTCCTGCTTTTGCCAATAAATCAAAAACTTTTTTAGATTGTACTTTTACTCTATTAAATTTAACTAATAGAAAATTTGTATCTCCTTCGTTCGTTTCGATATTCATATTTTTAAATTCTTTAAAGAAAATTTTTCTCCACTTATTAACATGATAAATTTCTTTTTTTAACCAATTTATATCCTTAATGGCCGCCGTGGCTGCAAATAATCCAGGCCTATTAATATTAAATGGTGGTTTAATTTTATTTAAATTATAAATAATATTTTTTGAAGAATAGCCCCAACCTACTCTTAAACCAGCTAAACCATATATTTTTGAAAAAGTTCTAGTAATGATTACATTTTTACTTTTTGAGAATATTTTCATGCCTGAGGCATAATCCTTTTTTTTTACATACTCAAAATAAGCATCATCAATCACTAATAAAATATCACTTCTTAGTTTTTTTCTTAATGTTAATAAGTTTTTTTTGCTTACATAGGTGCCGGTAGGATTATTTGGATTAGCTAAAAAAATAATTTTAGTTTTTTTTGTTACAGAAGATAAGATGTTTTTAACTGATGTTCTATAATTTTCTTCTTTCGCATAAATAATTTTTGCATCATTTATCTTGCTATAAATTCTGTAAATAATAAAACTGTATTTAGAAACAATTACTTCATCATTTTTTTTTAAAAATAATTTACAAATTAATTCTAATATTTGATCTGATCCAGATCCAAGTATAATTCTATTAGGATCTAGTTTAAATTTTTTTCCTATTGTTTTTCTTAAAAAAAATCCACTGGAATCAGGATATCTTTTAAAATTTTTTGAAATTTTATTATATTCTCTTACTGCCTTCGGACTTGGTCCTAATGCAGATTCATTTGCTGATAATTTTATTTTAATTGGTTTTTGCTTAAACAAACTCAATCCAGCTACATACTTTTGTGCGTTTATCTTTTTTGGTTCAGGTAATTTCATATCTAATTCATGTATTATATAAAAACTTCGACTATTTCTATAATTGAATCGTTACATATAAAATTGACAAGTTTAAGACGATTTAGTACACATAGTTAGCGCTAATTTAACCAAATTGCGGGCGCTGAATAAATATCGCTAAATAGGGTTCTGCCCAGTTTAGCTGGGCTTTTTTTTTATATGAACTACCAAACTAAAAATATAAAACAATTAATTACAAAAAAACCACTTCTTTTAGATTGTGGTCAAACAATTAAAAATTATCCACTAGCTTACGAAACATATGGAACATTAAATAAAAAAAAGGATAATGCTATTTTAATTTTTCATGCTTTAACCGGGGATCAATTTGCAAGTGGTATTAACCCTATAACGAAAAGAGAAGGATGGTGGGATACAGCTGTCGGATCTAACAAGTCCATAAATACCGATAAATATTTTGTGATTTGTGCAAATGTTTTAGGTGGTTGCATGGGGTCTTTCGGTCCCAAAAGTTTAAACGATAAAACTAATGAAGTTTATGGATTGAAATTTCCAGTTATTACAATAAAAGATATGGTTAAAGCTCAAGAAGAATTACTTGATTATTTCAAGATTGAAAAACTTTTATGCGCTTTAGGTGGGTCAATGGGTGGTATGCAATTGTTGCAATTTTGTGCTTCTTTTCCTGATCGAACTTTTTCTGCTATTCCTATTGCGTGCAGCTCCAGTCATAGCGCACAAAATATTGCGTTGAATGAATTGGCAAGACAAGCCATCATGGCAGATCCAGATTGGGAAAAAGGAAATTATAATCAAGTTAAAACTTTACCGAAAAATGGATTGGCCGTTGCAAGAATGGCCGGACATATAAGCTATCTTTCTGAAAGTGGTTTGCAGGAAAAATTTGGAAGAAAATTGCAAGAAAGAGCTGATTATGAATTTAGTTTTAATGCAGATTTTCAAGTCGAAAGTTATTTAAGACATCAGGGATATTCTTTTGTTGATAGATTTGATGCCAATTCTTATCTTTATATAACTAGGGCTATGGATTATTTTGACTTATCGAAACAATATAAAAATGGATTGACTGGTGCTTTCAAAGATCAAAAAACAAAATTTTTGGTAATATCATTTTCTTCAGATTGGCTGTACCCAACCAAACATAGTAAAGATATTGTTATTGCGCTCAATGCCTCTGGCGCCAATGTGGCATTTTCAGAAATTAAAACTGATAAAGGTCATGATTCATTTCTTGTTAATGAGCCAAAATTTTTAAATACAATTAAGGGATTTATAGACTCAAGTTATGAAACATATAAAAATGAAAAGAGAATTTAAAATAATTGCAGATCTTCTGCCTAACAATAGTAGAGTATTAGATGTAGGATGTGGAGATGGAACGTTAATGAAATTTTTATCGAAAGAAAAAAATATTGATGTAAGAGGATTAGAATTAGATGAAAAAAATATAGAAATTTGCATATCAAAAGGTTTGTCCGTAATTGAAGGTAATGCTGAAACTGAATTGGGACAATTTCCCGATAAATCGTTTGATTATGTAATTTTAAGTCAAACTCTACAAGCATTTTACAATCCAGTAACTGTTTTAGATCACTTATTAAGAATCGGCAGGGCATCAATAGTTTCTATTCCCAATTTTGGATACTGGAAAGTAAGAACTAACTTACTTTTTTTTGGAAGAATGCCTATAATAAAATCTCTTCCTTACAAATGGTATGATACTCCAAATTTACATATGTGCACGATCAAAGATTTTTATGAATTATGTAAAAATAAGGGTATTGATATGAAAAAAATAGTTGGAATAAATAATGATAAAATATCTTTAATAAATAATAATAATATAAAATTAAAGAATTTTTTTTCGGAAGTTGGAATATTTCTAATAAGCTAATGCTAAATATAGATATAATTCCATGCTTAAGTGACAATTATAGTTATGTAATACACGATGATTCTGCAAATATAGTTGGAGTTGTAGATCCATCTGAATTCATTAAGATCGATAATTTTATTTCTAAAAAATACAAAAAAATTGATTATATTTTAAATACACATCATCATTATGACCATGTTGGAGGAAATTTTGATTTACAAAAAAAATATAATTCAAAAATAGTAGGTTCTAAATTAGATAAAGAAAAAATTTTAAATATTGATATTCTTTTAAAAAATAATGATTTTTTTAAACTTGGTTTAACTACTTTTAAAATAATTCATTTGCCTGGACATACTAAAGGCCACATAGCTTTTTATTCTGTTAATGATAAAATAATTTTTACAGGTGATACATTATTCTCCTTGGGCTGTGGTAAAATATTTGAAGGCACCTATAAAGAAATGTTTTCTTCAATTAATAAGATTAAAAACTTACCTGCTGATACAAAAATATATTGTGGTCATGAATATACAAAAAAAAATGCAGAATTTTGTTTAACTTATGAAAAAGAAAATAAGCACCTTCAAAAAAAAATAAGTTGGATTAATAGTATGTTGACTAAAGGATTGCCTACAATTCCTTTTATATTGGAAGAAGAAATAAAAACAAATATATTTCTGAGATGCAATAATATCGCTATAAAAAACTATCTTGGTATGAGTCACGCTTCAGAGGAAGAAATTTTTGAGAAATTACGTTATTTAAAGGACAATTTTTAGCTCTATAAATCTTGACTTGAATGCTTTTCAAGCTATATTGCCTTAAATTTAAAGGAACACAAATTATGTCATTTGCAATAATAGAAACAGGCGGAAAACAGTATAAAGTTTCTGCAAGTAAAATTTTAGAAGTAGAAAAGTTAAAGGTTGAAAAGGGTAAAATAATTCAATTTAAAAATGTTCTTTTAATTAATGATGATAAAAGCACTGAAGTTGGGAACCCAAATATAGACGGGGCAATTGTAGAAGCTAAATTACTAGACAATGTTAAAGATAGAACTGTTTTAATATTTCATAAACGAAGACGAAAACATTCAAGAAAAAAGAATGGCCACAGACAACGACATGCAAAAATTCAAATTACTAAAATATTAGCAAAAGATGGTAGGGTTATCTCACAGGCTGAAGCCAAAGAAGATGGCAAAAAGCCAAAAAAAATTACTACTGAAAAGAAATTAAAAAATGTTAAAAAACCAACTGAGAAAAAATAGGATTTAAAATGGCAACAAAAAAAGCTGGTGGATCAACAAGAAATGGACGAGACAGCAAAGGTAGGCGCCTTGGGGTCAAAAAATATGGTGACCAAATTGTAATACCAGGAAATATTATAGTTAGACAAAGAGGAACGAAAATTCACCCAGGTGAAAATGTAGGAATGGGTAAAGATCATTCAATTTTCTCTTTGGTAAAAGGTAAGGTCAAATTTAAAAAAGCTAAATTAAACAGAACATTTGTTTCTGTGATTCCCAATTAATTAATAAATAACTTAAGTTATTTTAAATCCTAAATGAAATTTTTAGATCAAGCAAAAATCTATATTAAAGCTGGCAATGGTGGCTCTGGTTCTGCGAGCTTCAGAAGAGAAAAATTTATTGAATACGGGGGTCCAGATGGTGGCGATGGCGGAGCTGGTGGATCTATTATTTTTGAGTCTGATAGAAATTTAAATACTTTAATAGATTTCAGATATTCGCAACATTTTAAAGCTGAAGCAGGTCATAATGGCAGTAAAAGAAATAAAACTGGCGCTCAAGGAAAAGACTTGATTATAAAAGTTCCGACTGGAACTCAAATTTATGAAGATGATAACAATACTCTTATTTATGATTTCATAAAAAATAAAGAAAAATATTTAGTCGCTTCTGGAGGAAGAGCTGGATTGGGTAACGTGAGGTTTAAAAGTTCTACTAATCGTGCTCCTAAAAAAAAAACAAAGGGAAAAATCGGAGAAGAATTTTGGATTTGGCTTCAACTAAAAGTTATAGCAGATGTTGGCATAATTGGATTACCTAATGCTGGAAAATCAAGTCTACTTGCTTCTATAACAAGAGCAAGACCAAAAGTAGCAAGTTACCCTTTTACGACATTAGATCCAAATCTAGGTGTCTCATATTATAACGATAAAGAAATAACTTTGGCAGATATACCGGGATTGGTCGAAGGAGCACATAAAGGTGTTGGACTGGGAGATAAATTTTTAAGACATATAGAAAGATGCAAAATATTACTTCATTTAATTGATATAAATGAAGGCGATATATTAGAAAATTATTTAAAAATAAGAAAAGAACTGTCAAAATACGGTGGTAATTTAGCTAAAAAAAAAGAGTTAATTTTTTTTAATAAATCTGATTTATTAGAGAAAAAAGATATTGATAAAAAATTAATAATTTTTAAAGATAAAATTAAAGTAAAATACGAGGTAATATCAGTTTACTTAAAAAAAGATTTAATTAAAATTAAAAAAATATTATTAAAAAATGCTTACAAGTAGTTCAAAAAAAATAGTAATAAAATTAGGATCTTCTACTGTAGTCGATAAAAAGGGAAGGTTTAAAAGGGAATGGGTAGATAGTTTAGTTAAAGATATAAAAAAATATAAAGAAAATAAAGATGTTGTTTTAGTTTCTTCAGGAGCAATTGCTTTGGGACTAGGTTATTTGAAAATTAAAAAGAAGAAAATTAAACTAGAAATGAGCCAAGCTATTGCTTCTGTTGGTCAAATTCATTTAGCTGGAGAATTTCAAAAAATATTTGATAAACATAAATTTAATATTGGGCAAATCTTAATAACACCGGATGATACCGAACAAAGAAGAAGAGCTCTTAACGTAAGAAGAACCTTCGAAAATCTTTTTAAATTGAAAGCCATACCTATAGTAAATGAAAATGATACTACCGCTACTTCAGAGATAAAATATGGTGACAATGATAGACTTGCAGCTAGAGTTGCTCAAATAATAGGTGCAGATACATTAATAATTTTTTCAGATGTTGAGGGACTTTATGATAAATCGAAAAAGAAAAAAATTCTTATAAGAAAAGTAACGGATATTAATAAAAGTATTTACAATCTGGCCGACAAAAATAAAAATTTATACGGCTCTGGTGGAATGGTTACAAAGTTAGACGCTGCAAAAATTTGTATTAACTCTGGATGCAATATGTATATAGCCAATGGCAAATATAAGAATCCAATTAAAAATATGATAGAAAATAAAATATATACCTGTTTTGAAGCAAAAATATCAACCCTAGATGCAAGAAAAAAATGGATTATCAGTTCTTTAACTTCTAATGCAAAAATATATATCGACAATGGCGCTGCAAAAGCATTAATTGATGGAAAAAGTCTTTTACCCTCTGGTATAACAAAAGTGTCTGGAAAATTTAATAAAGGCGAAAATATACTTATTGTAAACAGTCAGGAAGAAAATTTAGCTAGAGGATTATCTTCTTTTTCATCTGAGGAAATAAATAAAATTAAGGGTTTGCAAAGCAATCAAATTGCGCATGTTTTAGGATATTCTAGTAAATCCGAAATTGTTCACAAAGATGATATGGTTAAACTTTAAAATGAATTATTTAAATAAAATTGGTAATAACGCTACTAAATCGTTTAAAAGTCTTAATAAAGCTAGCGAAAAGGAAATAAACAATGTGCTACGCGACTTTAACAAAAAACTTACACTTAATACAAAGCAGATAATAAAAGAAAATTTTAAAGATATTAAAAATGCTAAAAGAAAAAATTTAATCGATAGATTGGTTTTAAATAAAAAAAAAATTGAAGAAATAAGACACTCTATTAATGAGATAATTAAATTTGAAACTCCTCTAGGAAAAACTTTAGCAGAATGGAAAAGGCCTAATGGGTTGAAAATTAAACGTATTTCTACTTCCATAGGTGTAATAGGTGTTATTTATGAAAGTAGACCGAATGTAACGGCGGATGTGGCTTCCTTGTGTTTAAAGTCAGGAAATTGCTCAATACTAAGAGGTGGAACAGATGCTTATAATTCAAACAAAATAATTGCTAATTTATTTAGAGATTCTTTGTCAAAAAACAAATTTGATAAAAATTGTGTTCAATTTATAGAAAAAAAAGAAAGAAAAATTGTTGAGCTGATGCTAAGTAGCATGACTAAATTTATTGATGTAATTGTTCCAAGGGGTGGTAAAGGTTTGGTCAGTAAAGTGCAAAAATATTCTAGAGTTCCAGTAATTGGACATCTAGAGGGCGTATGTCATATCTATGTTGATAAAAAATCAAATTTAAATATGGCGCAAAAAATAATTATTAATTCTAAATTAAGAAGAACAAGTATCTGCGGTGCTGTAGAAACACTTTTAATTAACACTAAAGTATTAAAAAATTATGGCGTGCCTATTATTAAAAATTTAGTTTCAAGAGGGTGTGAAGTGATAGTTGATAAAAAGATAAATAAACTATTTAATAATAAATTAAAATTTGCAAAAGAATCTGACTGGAAAAAAGAATATTTAGACGCAAAAATATCAATTAAAAGTGTTTCAAGTGTTAACGAAGCTATTTCTCATATTCAAGAATATGGAACGATGCATACCGATAGTATTATAACTAATGATAATAAAGTCGCTCAAAAATTTTTAAACGAAGTAAATAGTTCAATTGCAATGCATAATACTTCTACGCAATTCGCTGACGGAGGGGAGTTAGGGTTTGGTGGTGAAATTGGAATTTCAACTAATAAATTACCCCCTAGGGGCCCGGTTGGATTAAATCAACTAACATCTTACAAGTATGTTGTTTTAGGCAAGGGAACTATTAGATCTTAAAAAAAAATGAAAAGACCTAAAAAAAATTTAATTGGAATTTTTGGTGGAAGTTTTGATCCGGTGCATGCTGGACATATTAAGATATCTTTAGAAAGTATTAAGAGGCTAAAATTAAAAACGCTTTATTTTTTAATAACAAATAAAAATCCATTTAAAAAAAAACCTTTTTTTAACATTGATATAAGAATAAAAAAAAGTAAAAAATTATTAAAAAAAAACAAAAAAATAAAGGTTAGATCATTAGATAAATTTATAAATTCAAACAGAACAATTGATATAATAAAATACTTAATTAAAAAAAATAAAAAGTCTCAATTTTACTTAATTATCGGTTCAGATACTTTAATAGTATTTCATAAGTGGAGAAGTTGGAAAAAAATTCTAAAATTGTGTAAGCTTGTTGTATTTTCAAGATATGGGTTTGATTTAATGGCAAATAAGTCTAAAACAGTAAAATATCTTGATAAAAAAAACATTATCTTTGTAAAAGATAAAAAAATTAAAATTTCTTCTTCAAAATTAAGAAAAAATTACTTAGTATGACTTATTAATGGAAATTTCTAAAATAAAAAAATTTATCGAAAAAGTTCTTGATGAAAATAAAGCTAATAAAATTGTTTCGATAGATCTCAAAAAAAAATCTCATATTGCTGATTATATGATTGTTGCCTCAGGAACATCGTCCAGACATCTTCAAGCTTTATCGGAAATTCTTGTTTCAGAATTAAAAAAAATTGGTGTGATAGGCTGTAGAATAGAAGGTCGAGAAAGTGTTGATTGGAAATTAGTTGATGCTATTGATGTTATTGTTCATATATTTCATCCCGATAAAAGAAAATTTTATGATCTAGAAAAAATGTGGTCTGAACACATTCCTAAAGAGAAGGCTATAATATGAAAATATTTTTCTTTTATTTTGTGCTAATTTTTTTTTTAAATTTTTCAAGTTTTGCGAAATCTAAAACGAGTGAGCTTTACGAAAAAATTGATTTATTTAGTGAGGTGTTGGAAAAAATTAAAAATGATTACGTAGATGAAGTAGATCAAGCTGTGGCTATAGATGCTGCTATTAATGGAGTTTTGCAATCATTAGATCCTTATTCTTCGTATATGAGTCCTGATCTTTTTAAGTCAATGCAAACTGAAACTAAAGGAGAGTTTGGCGGGTTAGGAATTGAGATAGGAATGGAAGCAGGAGTGATTAAAGTAATAACGCCAATAGACGGTACACCCGCAGACAAAGCTGGTATTAAAGCTGGTGATTACATAGTAAAAATTAATAAAGAACAAGTACAAGGTAAGTCATTAATGGAAAGTGTAAAATTAATGAGAGGAATTGTTGGCACTTCAATTGAGTTAACAGTAAGAAGAAAAGGTGAAAAAAAAGCTCTAAACTTTACGGTTAAAAGAGAAATTATAGAAGTTAAATCTGTCGTAGCAAAATTAATAGGAACAAAAAAAGAGATAGGGTATATTAGATTAAAATCTTTTAACGAAAATAGTGATGAACAACTAATTAAAAATATCAAGAATTACGAAAAAAAAGAAAATCTCAATGGGTATATTATTGACTTGAGAAACAATCCTGGAGGTTTATTAACGCAGGCAATAAGTATTACTGATTTTTTTTTAAATGAAGGAGAAATTCTTTCAACAAAAGGAAGGAAAGTATCTGAAACAAGAAGATTTTTTGCACGCACGGGAGATGGTATTAATGGAAAACCTATTATTGTATTAATTAACAGAGGTTCTGCGTCAGCCTCGGAAATATTTGCTGGTGCATTAAAAGATCATAAAAGAGCTATTATACTTGGTGAAAATACTTATGGTAAGGGATCTGTTCAATCGATAGTTCCTTTAAGAAATGGTGGTGGCATAAGGCTTACAATATCTAAATACTACCTTCCATCTGGTCAATCTATTTCGGATGTCGGTGTGACTCCAGATATATTTGTTGCTGAGTCTAGTGATAAAAATTTTAAAATTAATACAAAGACTGATAATCAATTACAATACGCCATAAACCTTCTGAAATCATAAAATGTATTCTAATAAAATCTTGCCTTTAAGAAAAGGAGTGGGCATAGCTGTTCTTAATTCTGAAAATAAAGTTTTTGTGGCTAAAAGAAAAGACAATGCTGTAGATAAATGGCAAATGCCACAGGGAGGAGTTGATGAAGGTGAAAGTTTAGTAGAAGCGATGAAGAGAGAATTAATGGAAGAAACGAGTATTTCTAGCATAAAAATAATAAAAGAGTTGGATGTTTGGCTAGAATATATTTTGCCAGAAAATCTAATAGGAATAATTTGGAAAGGCAAATATCGAGGTCAAAAACAAAAGTGGTTTATTGTTAAGTTTTTAGGAGAGGAAAAAGAAATTAATATATTTACAAAAAATCCTGAGTTTATAGAATGGAAATGGATAGATATAAGAGATTTACCTAAAGTAATAGTTGATTTTAAAAAACATATTTACGAAACATTAGTCAAAGAATTAGATAAAACTATTAATTAATTTCTCTTAATGTACTTAATTTATAAGAAAGTATATATTTGTTTTTATCACTTATGCTAGCTCTGTTGATTTGTTCGTTAGTTTCTTGAATCATTCTGTTAATCTCTTCGCCAGAAAGGTCTTTTTTGTTTTTAATGGTAGATGATAAAATTAATAAATTGTTATTTGAGAATTCTACTGTTCCATCTTCAACATAAAATTTTTCTAATTCGTTTTTGTTTTTAACTTCTATAATTCCTGGCCTAAGAAATGTTACCAGAGGTATATGGTCTTTTAATAGGGTTATTAAGCCTTCAAAGGCAGGAATGATTACCTCGTTTGTCTCTATCTTCAAAATTATTTTTTCAGGACTGATTATTTCTAAATTGAAATTTTCATTCATTATGCTTTGGATGTTTGTGACATTTTTTCTGCTTTTTCTATAACTTCTTCTATTGACCCAACCATATAAAAAGCATTTTCCGGCAAATGGTCGTATTCTCCTTTACAGATAGCATCAAAGCCCTTTATGGTAGATTCTAAATCAACCAATTTTCCTGGAGAACCTGTAAAAACCTCAGCTACAAAAAATGGTTGTGATAAAAATCTTTGAATTTTCCTAGCTCTTGCGACAGTAAGCTTGTCTTCCTCTGAGAGCTCATCCATTCCTAATATCGCAATTATATCTTTTAAGGACTTGTAGGCTTGAAGTATTTTTTGAACATCTCTAGCAACCCTATAATGTTCATCTCCCACTACTCTTGGATCAAGGATTCTAGATGTTGAATCTAACGGGTCTACCGCTGGATAAATTCCTAGCTCAGCAATTTCTCTAGATAGAACTGTTGTTGCATCTAAATGTGCAAATGAAGTTGCGGGTGCAGGATCAGTTAAATCATCAGCTGGAACATAAATTGCTTGCACAGAAGTTATAGAACCTTTGTCTGTCGATGTTATTCGTTCTTGGAGATTTCCCATATCTGTTGCTAATGTTGGTTGATAACCAACAGCCGAAGGTATTCTGCCAAGCAAAGCTGATACTTCTGAGCCAGCTTGAGTAAATCTAAATATGTTGTCTACAAAAAATAAAACGTCTTGGCCTTCTTTATCTCTAAAATATTCTGCAACAGTTAGGCCTGTAAGTGCTACTCTTGCTCTTGCACCTGGAGGCTCATTCATTTGTCCATAAACTAATGCAGCTTTTGATCCTGGTCCGTCAGTTTTAATTACACCGGACTCGATCATTTCATAGTACAAATCGTTTCCTTCTCTTGTTCTTTCCCCAACTCCTGCAAATACTGAAAAACCACCATGGGCTTTTGCAATGTTGTTAATTAACTCCATTATAGTAACAGTTTTACCTACACCTGCTCCTCCAAATAATCCTATCTTTCCTCCTTTTGCGTAAGGTGCTAATAGGTCAATCACTTTTATTCCTGTAACTAAAATTTCAGTCTCTGTAGATTGCTCAGTAAATTTTGGAGCCTGTCTATGTATTGGCCATTTTTCTTTAGTTTTAACCTCTCCTTTTTCATCTATTGGTTCCCCAATAACATTCATAATTCTACCAAGTGTTTCTGGTCCCACCGGAACACTTATTGGTGACCCAGTATTTAAAACTTCATCACCTCTTTTTAAGCCCTCAGTAGCATCCATAGCTATTGTTCTTACTGCGCTCTCACCCAAATGTTGGGCAACTTCTAAAATTAATTTATTTCCTCCATTATTTACTTCCAGCGCTGTATATATTTCTGGCAACTCTCCGTCAAAACTTACATCTACAACGGCACCTATTAATTGTGTTATTTTTCCTGTTTTACTCATAATTATAAACTTTCTGCTCCTGAGATTATTTCTATTAGCTCTTTGGTAATTGATGCTTGTCTACTTCTATTATAATTAATAGTTAGTTTATCAACTAATTCTCCTGCATTTCTTGTCGCATTATCCATCGCAGCCATTCTTGAGCCTTGCTCACTTGCTGCGTTTTCAAGGAAAGCCTTAAAAACCTGAGTAGATATATTTCTTGGGAGTAAATCCTCTAAAATTTCATCTTCATCCGGTTCAAACTCATAGGAGTTGGTTTTTTTAATAGTTTCTAAATCTTCATTTGTATCAGCAGGCACAATTTGTTGTGCTTGCGGTATTTGAGTAATTACATTTTTAAAATTGTTATAAAACAATATACATTTATCAAATTCATCTTTTTCAAACAATTGAATTATAATTTTCCCTACTTCATCCGCTTCATTAAAAGTAATAATTTTTTTTTCTTTAAAGTTTATTTTTTTAATAATATATTTTCCATATTCTCTTTTAAGCTGATCTAATCCTTTAGTTCCTACTGTAATAATCTTTATTTTTTTTCCTTCTTTTAGTGTTTTTTTAAAGTGATTTTTTGCTAGCCTACAAATATTAGAATTAAAGCCACCACACAATCCTCTGTCAGCTGTCATTACAACACATAAGTGCACTTTATCATTTCCGGTTCCAACCAGTAATTTGGGTGCATTATTTGGATCGCTAATAGAATTTGTTAAGTTTAAAATTATGTTTTGCATTTTTTCACTGTATGGTCTTCCTTTTTCAGCACTTTCTTGTGCTTTTCTTAATTTGGCTGCAGCGACCATTTTCATAGCTTTAGTAATTTTTTGTGTTGATTTTACACTTTTAATTCTTTTTTTTAAATCATCTAAACTTGGCATTATTTATTTATTTTTATATTCTTCAATTGTTTGAATAAGATTTTTTTCTACATCGTCTTCTAATTTACCCGTGGTTTGAATAGAGTTAATTATTTCAGGTTTTTCACTTCTAATTTTTTCAATAATATCCTTTTCAAAAGATTTTATTTTATTTAATTCTACATCGTCCAGGTACCCGTTTACTCCTGTATAAACTGTGATCACTTGCTCTGCTACAGTCATTGGAGAATATTGGTCTTGTTTTAAGAGCTCTGTAAGTTTGGCTCCTCTGTTCAATAGCTGCTGTGTGGAGGCATCAAGATCAGACCCGAATTGAGCAAAAGCTGCCATTTCACGATATTGAGCTAACTCTAATTTAATAGACCCTGCGACTTTTTTCATTGCTTTTGTTTGTGCTGCAGATCCAACTCTTGAAACTGATAATCCAACGTTAACAGCTGGCCGAATACCTTGGTTAAAAAGTTCAGTTTCTAAAAATATTTGCCCGTCTGTAATAGAAATTACATTTGTAGGAATATATGCAGAAACATCTCCAGCTTGAGTTTCAATAATTGGAAGAGCCGTTAAAGATCCACCCCCGTTTGCATCACTGAGCTTGGCTGCTCTCTCTAATAACCTACTATGAAGATAAAAAACATCACCAGGATAAGCTTCTCTTCCTGGTGGCCTTCTTAATAGTAGTGACATTTGTCTATAAGCGACTGCCTGTTTAGATAAATCGTCATAAATGATCAACGCGTGCATCCCATTATCTCTAAAATATTCTCCGATTGTGCAGCCTGTATAAGGAGCTAAAAATTGTAGAGGA
>MDTF01017322.1_pt1 | contig 23912 bp, 27 predicted proteins | sample 811191 | NCBI WGS metagenome assembly MDTF01 (sample SAMN05326649, study PRJNA326480) | marine metagenome | isolation source: seawater | place: Southern Ocean | collected 2011
CTTTAATAGTTTAACTTTATAAAATGAAACAAAATTTTTTAGACCTCAATTATGAAGATTTAAAATATTTCTTAGGAGAAAAAATTGGAATTGAAGAAAAAAAGTTAAATATGAGAACTCAGCAGATATTTACCGCTGTTTATCAAAAAGGAATTAACAATTTTGAAAAATTAACAACTATTCCACTAGATTTGAGAAAAAAACTTGAAGAAAATATTTCTTTTAACAATTCAAAAATTGCTGAAACTCACGAGTCCACTGATGGTACGCTCAAGTTTCTAGTTGAATTATATGATGGCAATAAAGTTGAGTGTGTTTATATTCCAGAAAAAACACGTGGGACAATTTGTGTATCATCTCAAGTTGGATGTAGTTTAACATGTACTTTTTGTAGGTCTGGCACTCAGAGATTGGTTAAAAATTTATCAGCAGCAGAAATTATTAGTCAAATTATACTAGTCAAAGATAAGCTTAAAGATTGGGGTGATCAAAAAGTAGTATCAAATATTGTTTTTATGGGACAGGGCGAACCTTTAATAAATATGAAAAATCTTAAAACAGCTATTCAAATTATAAAAGATAAAAAGGGATTAAACTACGGTAATAAAAAAATCACAGTTTCGACCTCTGGCATTGCCAATAAAATCCCTGAAGCCGCAGATGAGATTGGAACTTATTTAGCGTTAAGTTTACATGCACCTAATGATAAATTAAGAGAAGAAATAATGCCAATTAACAAAAAATTTAAGATTAAAGATTTAATACAGCAACTAAAATATTACACTTCAGTCGTAAAAGAGCCAATATTTCTGGAGTATGTGATGCTGAAGGGAGTGAACGACACAGAGGATTGTGCAAAACAATTGGTAAAATTAATGGCTCAATTTCCAAGTAAAGTGAATCTTATTGAATTTAATTCTTGGCCGGGAGTGAAATTTGAGCCGACTGAGAGAAAAAATATAGAAAAATTTTCTAAATTTATTCAAGATAAAGGATATATGTCATTTATTCGAAGAAGCAGAGGAGATGATGTTTTAGCAGCCTGTGGTCAGTTAAGAACAGAAAGTGAAAAAAATTAAATCTTATTTGTGTTTTAGATAAACACGTATATTCTAAGAATCATGGAAGTTTTTTTAATAGTTTTAAACATTTTGATAATTTCAGGTCTAGGAGCAGTCATTTATTTAAATATTCAGAGCTCCAAAAATAAAAAAGAAATAGAGGCTCTAACAGAAGGCCAAAATAATCAAACCAATCAATATGTTCAAGAATTAAAAAATACTGTTAATAGTCAAATGTCTAATATGTCGACCTCTTTTAACTCTTTATCAAAAGACGTAACCAGAGATATGACTAAAGCCTTAACTGAAGTTGATCAAAAAGTTGGCACTTTCAATAAACAGGTAGAAGGACTAAGCAAAAGTTCAGAAAATTTTACTAGAATTTTGTCGGGAGTAAAGCAGTATGGAGTATTAGCTGAATTTTCATTAGCCTCTCTATTGAAAGACTTATTACCGGCCTCTCAATTCATCGAAAATGTTAAAATGAAACCCGGTGAAACTCAGGACACTGTAGAGTTCGCTGTTAAGCTTGAAGACGTTTTAGTTCCCTTAGACAGTCACTGGCCTATAGAAAAATATAAAGCCATTGACGATGCTTTTCAAAAAAATGACAAAGAAGCTCTGGCAGAAGCAAGAAAGAATTTAGCCACAGCCTACAGAAATAAAGCTAAGGCCGTTAGTGAAAAATATATTGCACCACCCAAAACAACAGATTTTGCAATTGTCTACGCTCCCACAGAAGGTTTGTTTGCTGAATTATCAAGTTATAGAGACCCAAAAAGTAAAGATTTATTATTACAAGAACTTATGACCAAATATAAAATTACTGTAGCGGGACCAAACACATTGTCTGCTCTACTTCAGTCATATCATTTAGGTTTTCAAACCCTAAAAGTACAAAAGAATGCCACACAAATTTATGGAGACCTTAGAAATATATCAGCAAGATTTGAGAAACACTTCTTAGGTATAACTGTTCTTAGAAAAAAATTAGACGAGGCTATGAAAGCCACAGATTTATTTGGACGTGATGGAAGATCTATCATGCGTACTTTAGAGAATATAAAAAACCCAAGAAACAATGATAATGACGTTGATGATTCAAAATCAGCAAAGAGTCCTTTAAGTTCTTATGGACAAGTTGAAGAATCAATCGAAGAAAAGATTGAAAAGATTAATTAATCCAATACAAACAATATATGTCAAACTTTGTCTTTTATGATTTTGAAACTAGTTCATCAAATAAATATTGGGGTCAGATTATCCAAATAGGAGCAATGTTAACCAATGATAATTTGGAAGAATTAGATCGTTTTGACGTTAGATGCAGATTGAGTCCAGGAATAATCCCGGAAGCTATGGCACTAATAGTGAACAAGTCTTCACCAAAAATGTTAAAAAATTCTAATCTTTCTCATTATGAAATGATTAGACAATTTGTTGATACTCTTAAAAAATGGGGCAAGGCAACTTATATTGGTTTTAACAGCATAGAATTTGATGAAGAGTTTTTAAGGTGCACTCTTTTTCAAACATTAGAGTATCCCTATATTACAAGCACGAATGGAAATACAAGAGGAGATGTTTTAAGTCTTGCGCGTGCAGCAAATCTTTATTATCCAAATACTTTAAAAAATTCTATTAACGCAAAAGGAAATGCTGTTTACAAATTAGATCAAATGGCACCTTTAAATGGTATCGAGCATGGTAATGCTCACAGCGCTATCGGAGATGTTATAGCAACCGTTGGCGTTGCAAAATTAATTGCAAAGAAAGCCCCTAATGTATGGGAAGCCTGCATGTTAACGATGGATAAAAATCAATCGCTAAATCTGATACAAAAAGAATTATTTTTTTGTACGAATGAATATTTTTATGGGAAAAGCAGACCATACGTTCAAACTTTTGTTTGCCAACACCCACAATATCAATGGCCTTTATGCTTTGATTTAAAACATGATCCTAGCACTTATTTAGCAATGTCAATTCAAGAGCTAACTTCTGCAATGAAAAAACAACCAAAATTTATAAGAACAGTAAGACATAACAAACATCCAATTATTATGAACCCATCTTATGGAGAAAAATTTGATGAATATAAAATAATTGGTACAGCAAAATTACAGTCCAGAGCAAAACTGATTAAAGAAAATAAAGAATTTGCTGAAAAAATTGCTTCAATAAAGCGTTCTGAAGCCGAAGAAAAAGAACAATCTAAATCTCAAGAAGATTTACATAACGAAGAAAGTATTTATGCCAAATTCACATCAACCGAAGATAATAAAGTAATGCCAGAATTTCACACAGTCGATTGGGAAAAAAAACTATCTGTTCTCTCTAAATTTAAAGACGAAAGACTTCAATATTTTGGAAAAAAATTACTTTATATGGAGAAACCTGAAATGCTTAGCAAATCAGATTATAATATGATTCACACAGATACAGCTAAAAAACTTTTAAGCACTAACAACGAAAAATGGAATACAATTCCAAGAACTTATTCAGAAATAGATACACTTAGAGCTAAATTTGAAAAAGAGGGTCAGCCTGAAAAATTAATTATCTTAGATGAAATTAACGCGTACGTTGAAGAGTTGGAAAAAATTTATTCTTCTATCTAGTTGACTTTAAATTAAAAATACTTACTTAGATAATATGCCTACAAAAGCAATTACAGATGAAAGTTTTGAAAACGATGTTATTAAATCAGATAAGCCAACTGTTGTAGATTTTTGGGCTGAATGGTGCGGCCCATGTAAACAAATTGGGCCTGTTCTTGAAGAAATTTCTGATGAGATGAGGGAACAAGTTGTTATTGCAAAACACAACATTGATAACGAACCTAACACTCCTACAAAATATGGGATAAGAGGCATTCCCACCATGTTATTATTTAAAGGAGGTGAGCTTAAAGCTACTAAAGTAGGTGCCACCACAAAATCAAATATTGTTACTTGGATTAAAGAAAATATTTAGTTTTTATTTAAAACATCTCCACATAAATAAAGAGACCCAAACACACAAATAATTTTTTTTTCATTCGACGATATTTTTTTTAAAGCCACGTCAAAGCTTTTAGAAGTATCAGTTTCAAAATTATTATTTTTAGCAATTTTTAATAATAGTTTATTGGATATAGATGCAGTTTCATTTCCAATTGGTATTGTTATAATTTTTTTAAATATACCTTTAAATTGCTTAATAAATTTATCTGGTTCTTTATTTTTTTTCATTCCCCAGATACCATATATTGGTGTTTGCAAAGTTTTGAGATAATCAGCAAGGTTTTTAGCACTTACTTCGGAATGACAGCCGTCAATTAAAAGTTTTTCGTTTTTATTTATTTTATTTATTAATTTCCCTTTAGTTATATAGTCAATTCTAGCTTGATACCTAATTTTAGGAATAGTCCTAATAATTATTTTTTTATCTATCTTAAGGCTTAAAGCAATTTCAATTGCTAAGCATAAATTTTCTAACAATCCTCTCGAATGAATATGCGGTGTATCTAATTTAATTTTTGATTTTTTATCTTTATAATAAAAATTACCATTTACTTTAATTAACTTCCAGGAATTTGAATACTGAATTGAACTGTAATTTTTTTTTAATAAATGTTTAATTTTTCTTAAGACAAAATTTTTCTGTTTTCCTATATAAATAGTTGTAAAATTACTCAAAAAACCTACTTTTTGTAAAATAATTTCATTTATTGTTTTCTTTTTTAAAAAATTTAAATGTTGTTTGTTAATATTTACAATTGCTTGTATTTTTGGAAAATCAAAAACATTAGTCGAGTCTTTGGCAAATAAAGCTCCAGCTTCTATGAGATTATAATCATTATCTTCTTTAGCGGCATTTAAGATAAATATAACTGTAAGCACCTCAAAAATTGTTAAACTGATCTTTTGCTTTTCTATAATCTTTATTGTTATTTTTATTTCTTTATAGCTGAGAAAATTTTCTCCCATCCAAAAACGTTCTTTTATGTCTTTTAAACTAGGTGAAATGTATGCTGAAGTTTTTTGCTTATTAGCTTCAATAAAATATTTTAAGGCAGTCAGAAGTGAATACTTCCCATCGCTTCCTATAATATTAATAACATTTTTGAGTTTCTTTTCTGGGTGATTTAATTTTTTAAGTACTAATTTTATTCTTTCAAGACTAAAATTAACCGATTTGCTGAATAATTTATTTCTAGCTAGCTGATTGTAAAGATTGATTGATCGTGACATTAGATGCCTCATTATTAGCCTCAACCTCTGCTTTTTTCAACAATACATTCAATAATGTTCCAACTGTAGAGTTTAAATATTTTCTTTCTACCACTAGATCAATTCCACCATGTTCTTTGACATACTCGGCGGTTTGAAACTCTTCTGGCAAAGTTTCTCTAACTGTATCTTGTATTACACGCCTTCCGGCGAATCCGATAGTAGCTTTTGGTTCTGCAATTAAAATATCACCCAACATAGCCCAAGAGGCAGTTACACCCCCAGTTGTTGGATTCGTTAGAATTACAATGTATGGAATATTTTTTTTCTTTAGTTCATTAACCGCCAAAGCTGTTCTAGACATTTGCATTAAAGCAATAGAACTTTCCATCATACGTTGGCCACCAGAGCAACTAAAGAACAAAAATGGTATATTATTTTCTATTGAATGTTGAACACCAGCGATAAATGCTTCTCCTGAGGCAGCACCAAAAGAACCACCAATAAATCTAAAATCCTGAGCACCAACCACTATATCAATATTTTTTACTTTACCTCTAGCAATTAAAACTGCATCATTTTGTTTGGTAATTTCTCTAGCAGACTGCAGTCTATCAACATACTTTTTATTATCCTCAAATTTTAAAGGATCATCTTTGGGAAGAGGAGTTTCTATTAACTCGTATTCTTTATTGTCAAAAAAAGTTTCAAATCTTTCTTTGCAGGAAAGCTTGTGATGAGCACCGCACTTAGGACAACAATTTAAATTAGATAGAAGATCTTCTTTATAAATAAGATTTTTGCATCCACAAGTGGTCCAAAGATTACTCTTCGTTTTGGATGAATTTTTTTTAAATAATGATTTTATTTTTGGTTTTATAAATTTTGTTATCCAGTTCATAGAATTTTATTTCTAAGATTATATACCAATTTATCTATTATTGTGACAGGATTTTTTCCTTTTTTGATAGAATCGGTAATTGTTTTACACAATTGACTACCAACAACTAATCCATCAGCCATTTTTAAAGAAGATATAGTTTTAGTTGTTATTCCGAAGCCTATAACTAAACTTTTATTTGTAATGAGTTTTTTAATTTTTTTGTAGTTTTTAAGTATTTCTTTTGAAGAAACCTTTAATTTTCCACCTGTTGTGGACAGCATGCTTATATAATAAATCATATCATGAGAATCTTTAATAATTTTCTTCATTCTATCCAAAGAAGTAGTAGGTGATATAAGTTGAATCAAGTTTATAGAATTTTTTTTGCACTTGCTTGCTAAATTTTTATTTTCTGGCCAAGGCAAGTCAACAATTATAAGGCCATCAACTCCAGATGCTTGACAATTTTTTAAAAAATTATTCTCTCCATTTTGATAAATAAGATTATAATATCCCATAAGTATTATCGGTTTAAAAGGATTGAATCTTTTAAAATTTTTGACAATTTGAAAGGTATCTTTTAATTTTATTCCATTTTTTAAAGCTCGGTATGAACTAGCCTGAATTTGTCCACCATCAGCAATTGGAGTATTGTGAGGAAAACCTAATTCTAAAATATCAGCATGATTTGCAATGGAATTTAATATTTTTAGAGAATTTTTTTTAGTGTTATCTCCAGCGACTGTGTAAGTAATAAGTGCAGGTCTTTTTTCTTTTTTGCATTTTTCAAAAGCTAATTTGATTTTTGATTTCATCTTATATAAACACCTAATCTACTTTTAATGATGTCCCTATCTTTTAGCGAGTCTCCACAACTATTAACAACAATTATATTAGATGAACTTAATTTAGGTGCGATCTTAATTGCTTCAGCAAAAGCATGTGCAGGTTCTAAAGATGGGGAAATATTTTCTAATTTAGAAACTAACTTATACGCTTTTAGGGACTCTTCATCTGTTGCAGACGTGTATCTTGCGCGTTTTGTATCTTTTAAAAAGCAATGTAATGGTGAAATGCCTGGATAATCTAAACCAGCAGAAATAGATTCAGTAGAACCTATTTGGCCTTCCTTGTTTTGGATCACGTATTGTGCAGCACCATGTAAAATTCCAATTTTAGATCCATTTGTCAAAGGAGCTGCGTGTAGTGGGCTATTTTTCGGCCCACCAGCTTCAATTCCAATTAATTCAGCATTAGTATCAATGAACTCATTCCAAAAACCCATTGCAGAACTTCCACCACCAACACAGTTTAATAACTTTAGTTTATTTGGAATTTTGCCAAATTCTTCTTTAATTTGGATAACAAGTTCTTTTGAAATTTGTGCTGTACTCCAAGCACATATTTTAATAAATATATTTGGGCCAACTGTAGAACCTACGCACATATGAGTGGAATCACAATTAGAAACCCAGTATCTCATACATTGGCTTACAGCGTCTACAAGTGTTTGACTTCCTGTAATTACAGGAACTATTTGAGCTCCATTTTTTTTAATAGCATCTACATTTGGCTTTTGTCTTTTGATATCTTTTGACCCCATAAATATTTTACATTTAAGACCAAATTTTTTAGCCGCCATGGACAGCATTTTTCCCGCATAACCAGCGCCTGTATCTCCAACGACATATTTTTTTCCAGCTTTTCTTGCAATCAAGCAGTGCACAGTTGCGTTATAAATTTTATGTGCCCCGCCGTTTGCCTCTGATACAACTTTTGCATAGATTTGAGCGCCACCTAAATACCTGGTTAAATTTTCTAATTTAATAAATGGCGTTGGAGTGCCAATATAATTTTTAAAATGGTAGTCTCTTTCTTTGATAAATTTCATATCTTTTCTAAGCTTTTCAAACAATTTAGTTAAATCATCAATCGGTTTTTTAAGTGTTTCGGGAATATAGTTTCCTCCAAATTTTCCACCATATAAATAGTTTTTATCGTGTTGATCGATGAGAGGAATACCTTTTTTAATTTTTATCATTAATATTTTTTACTCTAGCAATAAACTCTTTAATTTTGTAAATATCTTTTACTTTATTTGTTTCTAAAGCTCCAGAAACATCAATAATGTCTGCTAAATTATACAAATCATCAAGTTTGTTAATAGTTATATCTCCAGCTATCATTTTTTCAACTTTTGAAGAAATAGACTTTATCCATTTGTAATTCCAACTTAAACTATCTTCGTATCCTGAACTATCCCATAAAATAATATCTGAGCCAGCTTCTATATTTTTATATTTTTCAACATCTTCTCTTTTTTTAACTTGTATCGCAGTGATAATTTTTTTTTTATATTTTTTTTTTATCTCTATAAGTAATTTATTATTAAAACCTCCATAAATTTGAAAATAATCCAAGTTTAATTTAGAATATTTTTCTAATTCTTTATCGTTTGGATTCACTAAGACCCCAACATATTTGGAGTTTTTTTTTTCAATTTGAGTAATTTTTTGAGCACACTCTAATGAAATATATCTGTGACTTTTAGGGTAATTTAAAATGAAGCCACAGTAATCAACACCATTATCTACGCAGGTTTTAACTTCTATATAACTTGAAAGACCACAAACTTTTAATTTCATTAAATTAATTTAACGATTTAATTAACTTTTGAATATTATTTTTTATATTACCTTTTGTTATGCTTCTACCCATTACTATAGCTGTAGCCCCGTTTTTAAATGCATTTTTTGGAGATACAATTCTTTTTTGATCACCCACACTATCGCCTGCGAATCGAATTCCAGGAATCACAATTTCCATTTTCTTACAAATTTCTTTTAAGAATTTAACTTCATGGCCAGAACAAACTATACCATCTAATCCTGCCAGTTTAGCAAGTTTAGCTTGTTTCTCCACTAGATCCCTAATTGATCGTGTATGACCAATTTTTTTTATAGAAGAATTTGAAAAACTAGTTAATACAGTTACACATAAAATTTTTAATTTCTTACTAATTTTTTTTGAAGATTTTTTTATTTCCTTAAGCATTTCAAAACCTCCATTAGCATGAACAGTCAAATATGAAATATTTTTGAGATCTTTTAAAGAATGAATAGCAGCGGAGCATGTATTCGGTATATCATTTAACTTAAGATCAAGAAAAACTTCTTGATTTTTTAATTTGGAGATAAAATTTCTTCCCTCACGTGTTAAGAAAAACTCTAATCCAAATTTATAACCAATGTTTAATTTGTTAGTATTAGTGTGTTTAATTATTTTCCTTATATCGCGTGGATTAGCAGTGTCACAGGCTATAAATATTTTTTGTTTCTTCATTTATTCAAAAATTGTTTAAATTTTTTGCTAGCTCTAAACCTTACCTTATTCTTTTTTGGCACGTAAATCAGCTCTCCTGTTTTAGGATTTCTAGCAGAATATTTCTCTTCGATTTCCTTAATAAAAAAAGTACCAAAACCCCTTAAAAATACTGATTTTTTTTCTTTAAGAGCATCCTCGATACTATTGAAGAAAGTATCAATAATTTTTTCTAATTGTGGTTTATATAGTTTAGGATGTTTAGTTTTTAATTGTCTGATGAGCTCGGGTCGAGACAATTACTTTTCTTCTATTTTCTTCTTCTTACCGCCTAAAGCCTTGTCAAATATTGATTTCAAAGTGGCGCCTGATTTAGTAGCACCTTCACCAAATTTTGCTATTAAAGACTTTTCCTCATCTAACATAGCTGCTTTAACTGAGAGTTTTATTTTCCGATTTTTTAAGTCTAATTCTGTGATTTTTGCATCCAGGGCGTTGCCAGGTGAAAAGACTTCAGGTCTAGCATCAGCGGATTCTTTAGCTAAGTCCACTTTTCTTATCGTTACAATTAATTTTTTTTCTTTATCTATCGAAACTTTTACCCCAGTTTTTAATACTTCGTGAATTCTTGTTGTAATTATATTACCTACTTTTTTGCTGTTGTCATTAAACCAATCAAACGGATCTTTATCTAAAGCTCTTTTAGAAAATCTAATTTTGTCATCTTTTAGTTCTAAAATTTTAACGCCAACTACGTCACCTTTTTTAAATTTTTTTAAATCTTCTATATTTTCTTCATAAGATATTTCTTTGTAATGCAACATACCAGTTAAACCAGATTCAGTCAGCTCCCCAAATATTGCTTTATCTGTTATGTTATTAATTTTAATTTTAACCTCTTTGCCAACTTGATCTTTTATTTTATCCCATGGGTTTTCCAGGTTTGCTTTATAAGAAAGTGAAATTCTTTTTGATTCCTTGTCAATATTTACAATTTTAAATTTAATTTTTTCAGAAACAGAAAGAACTTTACTTGGTTTAATATTTCTATTTGTCCAGCTTAGCTCAGAGTTGTGGATTAACCCCTCTATTCCATCCTCGATTCTAATAAAGCAACCATAATCCATTATTTTGGTTACTTCTCCTTCATAAAACTCACCAACTTTATATTTTTTTTCAATATTAGAGTAAGGATCCTCTGTTAAAGCTTTTACAGAAGCTGATACACGGTTAGTTTTTGGATCAATTTTAGTAATTTTGACTTTTAATTTTTGCCCGATTGTCACTAGGTCAGCTGGTTTTTTTACCCTACCATGACTTAAGTCTGAAACGTGAAGAAGTGCATCAATACCATTGATATCTAAAAAAATCCCCCAATCAGTTGTCGCTTTAACAATAGCTTCTTCAATTATATCTCCTTCTTTAATTTTTTTAAGCGCTTCGCTGATTTCTGCATTTTTACTTTTTTCAAGTACAGCTCTTCTGGAGACACAAACATTGCCACGATTTTTATCTATTCTAGTCGCGATAACTTTTATTGGAGTGTTCATTAAATGGTCAACTTTTTTTAAAGGTCTCACATCAATTTGTGAAGACGGCATAAAACATGGCAAACCTTCTACATATGCAATGAAGCCACCTTTGCATTTTCCTTGAATTGTAGCGATAAGTTCTTCTTGTGTTTCGAAAACTTTTTCCATTTTTTTCCAAGCTTTCATTTTTCTTGCCTTGTCTCTTGAGATAACAATTTCACCTCGACCTGACTCAATTCTTTCTAAAAACACGTCTATTGTTGATCCTACTTTTAATGCAGCAAACTCATCATCATTTTTAAATTCTTCAATTGGTATCATCGCCTCCATCTTTAATTTAGCATCCGCTATTATGAATTTAGGTGTGATTTCTGTAATTGTTGCTTTGATAATTTCTCCTTCTTTAACTTTTCTATCTTTGAAGTCCTCGTCAAGAAGAGCTTGAAATTCTTTATGTAATGGGTTTATATTTTTTAATTCTTGTTCAGTTGCCATATTTTTTTTTTATTACTATATCCACGTATTTAGACATTTTTGATAGCATAGCTTGTTTATTTAACTTGCCGGTGTCGATTTCTATCGCATCTCCATGTTTGAGTAAAGGACTGTTTTTTCTTTTGATGTCATGATTATTTCTTATTCTCAGGGCTTTTTTGACGTCTTTAAGATTTATCTTATTTTTTTTTTTTAATTCTTTGTATCTTCTTAAAGCAGCGGTATTTAAATTACATTTGAAAAAAAATTTTACGTCTGAATTTGGAAGAATTTTAGTTGATATATCCCTTCCCTCAATACAACAATTTTTATACTTTTTTGCAAATTTCGTTTGAAAAATTTTTAAAATTTCTCTTATTTTGGAAATTTTTGCAATTATAGCACTCTGTTTAGATATTTCTGGAGTGTGTAGATTTATTTTGTAGAGTTTTTGATAGTCTAAACGATTAAATTTATTTCTTAAAAAGTTCATTTTATTTTTATGCTTATGATTAATGAGAAGAAAGCTAGCATATCGATATAACAAGCCAGATGATAGAAATTTAAGTTTATATTTTTTTGCAACCATTTCCGCTCCAGTCGATTTTCCTGTTGCTGCACCACCATCACATGAAATTTGAATTATTTTATTTTTTAATTTCAAATTTTCCTCCTAATGATTTTATTATTTTTAAAAAAGATGGAGCAGATGTATAGACTGTTTCAAAATTATTAATTTTTGTTTTAATACCTGTGATTAAAGATAATATTTGTGTCGACATACATATTCTATGGTCACCTAAATTAGGAACATTTATTTCTCTATTTTTTTTTTCAATATAATCCTTACCATAAATTTTTATCTCATTTTTTGAAGCAGCACTGTTAATTCCAATTTGTTTTAAAATTTTTTGCATTTCTTTAATGCGATTACTTTCTTTATTTGCTAAATCACCGATGCCTTTAAAAATAGATGTGCCTCTAGTCAATGCCGCAATAATAAATAAAATTGGATATTCATCCGTGGCTTTAACATAAAATTCTTTAGATGCTTTAATGGGCTTAATTTTACAACTTGTAACATAAATGTCTCCATAAACTTCATTGTTATTTTTTCTTATATTTTTAAATTTAATATTTGCACCGTGACTTTTTAACAATTCATAAAAACCAATTCTAGTTTGGTTAAGACCTACATTTTTAATTTTAAGAGAAGATTTTTTGTTTAATAGTGTTAAGGCTGTAAAAAAAGCAGCAGAGGACGGGTCACCAGGAATATTAATATTAATCGGTTTTAAATACTTTTTACCATATATGTTTATTCTTTTTTTAACACCTTGCTTCATTTTAATCGTTTGTAAATTTTTAGAGAGTAAATTTTCAGAATGGTTTCGAGATTTTCTTTCTTCAGTAATTTCTGTTGTTCCATAGGCATTTAATCCTGCTAAAATCACAGCGCTTTTTAGTTGAGCAGAAACTCCGGCCTTATATTTTATCCCAATTGGCATTTCAGTGGAGATAAGCTTCAAAGGAAAACAAAATTTATTTTTAGGAAAAAATTGTGCACCAAATTCTGACATTAATTTAATTAATTTTTCCATACTTCTTTTGTTTAGAGAACGATCTCCTTGAATTTTAATTTCTATATCAGGTGTTGTTGACAATATTCCTATCAAAAGCCTTGCTAATGTACCTGAATTTCCAAAGTTTAATTTTAAATTCTTTTTTGCAAATAAAGATCCAAGACCTTTTCCATAAATTGAATAAGATTTAGATTGTTTTTTTTTAATATTTACACCTAGTTTTTTCAAACAATTAATAGTTGAATAAACGTCTTCGGATTCTAAAACATTTTTGACTTGTGAAATATCTTGACTTATAGCTCCGATTAGAAAACTTCTAATAGAGAGTGATTTGTCTGAATCAACTATAATTGTCTTTTTAAAAGACTTTATTGGGCTATTAATATTTAGGGTAAAACTTTTTGGGTGCATTAATTTTATGAAAATTGAGATCCAAAATAATGCTCTATTGCTTTTGATGATTTAAGCAATTCTCTAGATGTTCCCTCTGCTATAACAGTTTGCTCACCAAGTACGTAGCTTCTATCGGTGATATCAAATAAATTTTTTACATTATGATCTGTTACAAGTATTGCAGTACCACTTGATTGAATTTTTAAAATATATTTTTGAATGTCTTGAATTACAAGCGGATCAAGCGCTGCTAACGGTTCATCTAGCAAAACAATCTTTGGCTTGTTTATCATAACTCTCGCCATCATTAATCTTCTAATTTCTCCGCCAGATAAAACTGAAGCATTTAAACTTCTTAAGTGCTGTAAATTAAATTCATCTAATAATTTTTCTGTAATTGCTTTCTGATTTTCTAACCCTTTTAAATTAATTTGAGCTATACCTAAGATATTATCGTATACACTCATATCAAACACAGTCCTTTGCTGAGGAAGGTAACCAAGTCCTTCTCGAGATCTGAGGTGAATTGGTATCTGGTCTATTGCTTTATTGTTCAAATAAATTTTTCCACTTTCTGGATTTTGTTCTCCTATGCACATAGAAAACAAAGTTGTTTTACCACATCCATTTGGGCCAAGAATTCCTACGCACTCACCGGGAAAAACTTTTAAGGAAAGTTTTTTTAAGATTGGTCTTCCGTCATATGATTTACACACATCTTTAACCTCAAAGATGGGCTTATCTTTTTTAAATTTTAATATTCTAAAACCTTTTTTCATCTAAATTCACATTAGCATTTATTTTACCGCTATTAAAAGAAGTAATATCTAAATTTTGTTTTTTTATATCAAATAATAATTTATCTGCAATCAAGTTTCCCCTTATATCATTTATCCTCACATTTTCATAAATGCTAAGATAATTTTCTGTGTTAGAATATTCAGCCTTTTCAGCAAAAAGTTCACTTTCCAAGTAATTAGCTATAACATTTTTTTTAAATTTCATATCTAACGTTTTATTGTTGTAAACTCCTTCGTCAGACCAAATGTATAATATAGTATTATCTTTGAAATAAAAAACTGCATCAACAATTTTCATATTAACAATTTCTGGATTTAGCTTATCAAGATAAGCTTTCTCAGATTTCAGTACGTACCTATTTCCATTAAGATCGAGGCCGGTATACTCAATATTAAAAAATAAATCATTATTTTCAGAATCTTGCTTACTTTGTTGATCAACTTTTTTTTTGATTGATTTAGAGATTATTTCATTTTCATTACTTAATTCTCTTTTGTAATATGTGAGGTAAATTATCAAAATACCAAAAATTAATAAAAATAATTGAATAAAAAGTAATTTCTTTTTTCTAGTCATTACTTAAGATCATATTTTAAGAGAAAATGTATATGAATAATCCCTTTTAATTTAATTTTATTTATTTTTTTATAATCTGTATCCGATACGACAAGCAAACTTGTGATCTTCTTATCATTCATGATTGCTAAAGCCTTGGAGGCAGGCATATTTTCATTTGCCATCAAAGGTGTTTTTGTCATGAATTCCTGCAAGTTTTTTTTTTGGGAGAGAAATTTCATATCTCTTCTTAAATCTCCATCTGTAACTAATCCAGCTATATATCGATTTTTCAAAACAACTATAATTCCAAGTTTTTTTTCGTTCATTACTTTTATCGCACTTCTTAAATTTTTTTTAAAATCTATAACAGGCAACTTTTTTCCAGTTACCATAATGTCCTTCGCTAAAAGTAATGATTGCCCAATATTACCCCCAGGGTGAAATACTTTAAATTTTTCTTTAGAAAATTTTCTTTTACTCATAACAGTTGTTGCTAAGCAATCTCCAAAAAGCAAAGTAATAGACGTACTTGATGTTGGAACTATTCCTGTAATATCGGATTCTTTTACTTTAGGTAATAAAATTTTTATGTCACTGGCTTTTAAAAGTAGACTATCTTGTTTCGAGGCTATGCCAATAATTTTAATGCCAAAGCGATTAGCATATTTAAGCATATTGGTAAGTTCAGATGTATTTCCAGAGTAAGAGAAAATTATTAAAATATCTTTTTTTTCAATTTGACCCATGTCCCCATGCAAGGCCTGAGCAGGATCACAAAAAAAACTTGGAATTCCAACGCTAGAAAAAGTCGCACTAATTTTTCTGGCAATTATTCCTGACTTTCCTATACCAGCACAAATAACTTTTCCTTTACAATTAGCAATTAAATCCACTGCTTGAATAAAAGATTTATTGAAAACTTTCTTTATTTTTTTTAACTCTTTAATTTGTAAATCTGCGGCTTTATTAGCTAATTTTATATAATTATTTTTATTCATTAATGCTCAAAAATATCAAATTTAAATCCATTTTGGTCAAGCTCAATCCTAGTGCTTAAAAAAGCTATACATTTTTTAAATAAATCCATTCTATTTTCTCTATTAAGCATTATTTCTAATTCATTTTTTATTTTATGCAGATAGATTACGTCATTGGCGGCATACTCCAATTGTTTTTCAGAAAGGTCATCTATATCTTTGTTCCAATCGCTACTTCCTTGACGTTTATCCAAAGACTTATTGCAAAATTCTTGAACCAAATTTTTTAGACCATGAGAGTCAGTGTAAGTTCTAACAATTTTTGATGCTATCTTAGTGTCAAAAATATTTTGCAGCTTGCACTTAAGAAAAAACTCAAGCGCACTTTTATCAAATCTAAAAAAATGACCAATTTTTAAAATTTTATCATTTTCTAATACTGAAACCAAATTTGGTGCTTTGTAAGTTTTTTTGTTTGGCTGAATGATGTATGTATTTCCTTTTTCATCGCAAATTTGAATAAGACTTAGCTTGTCTCTCTCAGTAATCTGCAATCCAGTAGCTTCTGTATCAATTGCAATGCTGTTTTTAAACGAATTTGCAACCTCTGAAGTTATGTCCTCTTTTATCTTAATTATTTTCATATATAAGTGTTTTAAATACCATGAAAAATCAAATTTGCACAATTTTAGGCGGTGGTGGCTTTATAGGAAAGAATCTTGTCCGTAATTTGACGAAGAAAAACTATAGATGCATCATTCCAACAAGAAATCCCTTTCAAAAAGGGTATTTGAAAACACAGGGGACGCCAGGCTCCATTGAACTAATTAAATGGAATATGAATAATTTTAATGAATTAAAAGAAGCGATTGATAATTCAGATATTGTCATTAACTTAATTGGGATTCTTTATGAAACAAGAAAACAAAAATTTAGAGATATTCACACCGGTATTCCAGACCTCGTTTCTAAAATATGCGCGAACTCAGGAGTAAAAAAATTCATTCACATCAGCGCCATTGGTGCAAACGAGAGTTCAAGATCGGAATATCAAAAATCTAAATTTCACGGTGAAATAAAAGCTTTAAATAATTTTACAAACACCGTCATTATTAGACCCAGCGTTGTTTGTGGAACAGAGGACAACTTTACAAATCTCTTTTCAAAACTAAGTTTTTTACCCATTATTCCAGTAGTTGGAATTAATTATAAATTTCAACCTATATTAGTTTCTGATGTTGCTGATGCGATTATGCAATCAATTGAAACTAAAAACAATGAAGGAAAAATTTATGAAATAGGCGGAACAAAAATTATTAGCTTTGGTGACATGGTTAGATCCATTATGACTACATTGAAAAAAAAAAGATATGTCGTTGAAATGCCGATGTCTATCGCTAAAATACAAAGCACTATTTTAAGTTTATTACCAATCCCTCCAATCTTGACAAAAGATCAATGTGAGATTTTATCAGAAGCAGACAATATAGTTTCAAATAATCATCTTACTTTGGCAGATTTAAATATAAAACCAGCCGACGTAGAAACAGCTATGAAAAAATGGCTGTGGAGATATAAAGATGGCGGCGAGTTTGCAAAAGTTAAATGAAAAACATTGGTTTATTATCAGGTTATTTATTTTTAGTTCTTGGAGTCATTACTGGCGTTGCCGCCAACGGTTATCTAAAAACTACAGAAGGATTTACAAAAATAAATCCCACAATTTTTTGTGTAATAAGCATTCTTGTTTGCATGTTTTGTCTTTCAAAAGCGATGACCATAATTCCTGTTGGTTTCACCTACGCAACTTATGGAGCTTTAACTATAACCGCTGTAACTTTATTTGGTATAATTAAATATAATCAAATACCTAATACCTATGGATTAGCAGGCGTCACACTCATCATAATTGGAGTAATTTTATTAAATACTTTAGGTAAGTTAAAATAAAACCTGGCTAAAATTTTTAAAGAAATTGTTTAGTAAGAAAGCTTGATAAGTATAATCACGTCATGAAGCAAATCAGAGCAATTTTCTTTAACTATTCTTTTGTTGCAATAATATATCTTGAGCAGAATAACCTAAAGTTTCTTTTTTTTAAAATTACAGTATAATAAATTATGACTTTGTTATTTTTATCATTAGCCATCATAATTGGCATTGTTGTTATTTCGGTATCGGCAAAACACATTAAGACAGGAATGAATGCAAGATCTCAAATACATGAGGACACAAAAAACCCCCACTTAAGAGATGCTGAGGAAGGTATACTGGAAAAGTTGAAAAAAAAAAATTTGTCTAAAGACGATCTTAAGAAAATATATGATGAAATTCAAAATAAAAAATAATTTACGGAATAAGTAAATTAATATATTTGCTGGTTTTTTTTATTTCTACACTTTGGCTATACCCATAATTCTCACCATCAACCTGTATAATAATTTTATTTTTTATGCCATTAATTCTAAGACTGTTTAGTCTTCTTTTTATTATACTCTTGGCTGAACTTAAGTCACCCTTAGTTAGAATTAGCCAGACGTAATATAGCAACTTAACCCTCGTTAAATCTCTGAAAATATAAACAATAACCTTATCATCAAAAATATTAGTCTCTTTTGTAATTGAATGAGGTCCAGCGTAATATTTTGAATTAGAACATAAAATCCAGTCAGCATTTATTGTTTCTCCATCAATTTCTATACTCATTTTTTCATTTCTAAGAAATAAAAAATGTTGAAATCCTTTTATAGCAAAAATTATTTTACCTAGATATTTTTTGAGATTAGTATTAATAGATTCAACTATTTTTGAGTCAAAACCAACACCCAACATTAAAAAGAAATATTTATCATTAATTTTTGTTAGATTTATTCTTTTTGCTTTATCTGAAACAAGAACTCGATAAATTTCATCAGTATTTTTCTTAATTTTCATTTCAATTTGTAAAATATTTGTAGTACCAGAGGGTATATAGCCAATTAATTTATCAGCTAGACTTGATAATTTTAATATTTCATTGACCGCAAAGTACATAGATCCATCACCTCCAACAATAATGAGTCGATCAAAATTTCGGCTCGAAAGTTTTTTAAATATTTTTGCGGCCGCTTGTTCAGTTTCAGTTTCGAAAAGTTCAACTTGATGATTTCTTTTTAATAATTTTATTATAGTATTGGTTAGTTTTAATTCTCGATCTCCTGATGTATTAGAATTAAATATAATTGCGAATTTAAACATTTTTTAAATCATTTTAATAAATCTATGCCACATTAGAAAGCGCTATTTAGCGATACAAAGAATAATTAATATAATCCCTGAGGAATTATAATGTAATGAATTGCCAACACAATCGCCACTGAAACACTTAAACCGAATATCATTTTTACAAAGTCTTTACCTATAAGTGGAAACACATATTTAAATTTATAGTCTTTATTCATTGTAGAAATTGCTAGCTCTCTTCCACACAACAAGCCGACGAATACCCACGTTGTAGACATCGGTAGATCGTTAAGCTCTTTAAAGTAATACAGTACTGCAGCGTAAACTATATTTATGATTGTTGCTGAACGAGCATATCTTGTTCCTGTTTTATCCAAAACTACTTTTTGAATTGGACCGCCGTGTATATAAAATATGTAAAATAATAATAGAGAAAAATAAGCCATCACGATTAACAGCAAAGAGACATCTAATTGTCTTGGCAAATATACAGCAATATTTGCAACATCATGTGATAACCAAACCCACCACAACCATCCAGATGTGACCCATACAGAATTACGCCAGAAGTTGATCCATTTATCGCCTTTAACTTCATCTAATTTTTCATTAATTAGTTTTGAAATTACAATCCAACAAACATAAGCAACAGTTGCAGCTATACCGTAACCGATGATGCTTTTAACAAGCATTTTCTCCAAAACAACTGTCGTTGCAAAAGCAGATAAAACTAAAAATGTTGTAGAAACAGGAATGCCTATTCTTGTCAATAATAGTAAAATTCCAGGTGCAACCGCATGGTACCATTGGATTTCTTGGAAAGGTATTCTATTTAATCTACCATAAGAAATATCACCATCATAATTATACCAACCCCAAGTGATGGCAAAAATCATTACAAGGGATGCAGCACTAGCAAGCGTGTACCATTTAAACCATTTTTGTTTAGATGCTATAAATGTACCCAGTGTTTGGATGGAGTCGTTGGCTATGACGCTGTAGCCCGCTAGAGCAAAACCTGTAATTGTATAAATTAATGTTAGATCCATAATATTTTTTTTACATAGTGATTTTTTAATGTATGAATCATAAAACTAATTATTGATTTATAGCTTGTGAGAAGAATTAGTCTAGCAAAGAATTTAATTATTCTATTTTAAATAACGCAAATAACTATAAATGTATTATTTAAAAGTTTGATCAAAAAAATAGATTTAATATTGATAAACATTTCTTAAAACTAAATTTTTAGTTCCACGGTTGTATTTTGCAAAATCGTTTCACAAATTTTATTTTTTTAAGATAATAATTGATAAAAACCAATTACAAATAAAGGGATTTGCAAACCAAAATTTGTGAGAATGGCTTTATCTTTTGATAAGAATCCAGTAATTGACCAGCCGACTACACCTGCCCCGTGAAACATTATATTTACAGGGTAAATATTTAAGTTAGTCAAAAGTATTCCTGTTAACACTAAAAATGTACTTAACCATTTGAGATATTTTTTTATGAACAGCATGAGGTATTAATTAATATTTTAAGTGTTTAATTTTTATTAATTATGCAGATTTAACTTTTTTATCTATAAACTCTGGAACTCCATCATCTTTATCCAAAACTTCCTCTTTAAATCCTTTAGGTTGAAATGCATATAAAACATGTAGCTTGCAATACGGAAATTCACCTTCTGGTTTTCTTCCACAAAAATAAAACTTTTCTTCATTTGGATGGCCTATTGGCCATTTGCATGTGCTTTCAGTCAAATCTTCTAGCACTTTTGGATTTTCTGGTTCAAAATTTTTGTCTAATAAAATTGATTGAAATTTCGCCTTTCGAGAGGTCGGAGCTACAGTTCTTTTAACCTGTCTATTATCCCTAACTTTTTGCATACTTGATTGTTTAGATGGAGCTCTGGCTTCTAAATCTAATCTATGGGCTTTTCCGATTACAGCGTTACGCGTTGTATCACCCAACATTTCGGCAATTTGGCTTGCAGTATGGCCTTTAGTCCAAAGATTCTTTAATTTTTCTACTTTTTCGTTTGTCCAACTCATAATTATTATAACTATATGTAGTATATTTATTATAATTAGAACATTATCTTGTAGTTTAAAAGATTAATTGTACTAAAACCTGTTAATAGCCATAGTTTTGCACAGATTTTTTATAATTTGGAGATATAAGTCTATCAATGGTTGAAATGATAAAAAAATATAAGATTGGAACTAGAAGATTTGGTTTAATAAATTGGGTCGGCGTTTACACTTCATATAAAAAAGAGGTTTTGAGATTTTTAAACGTCTGGGTGCAAACATTATTTTCTCCATTAATCTCTGCATTGCTTTTTTTATTAGTACTATCTTTAGCAATCGGTTCTGAAAGAGGGGACGTATTAGGAGTTCCATTTATAATTTTTCTCGCTCCAGGTTTAATAGCCATGCAAGTTATACAGCAATCATTTTCTCATTCAGCATCTTCTTTTATGATCGGCAAGATACAGGGAAATATTGTGGATCTTCTTTATGCACCATTATCAGCTACCGAAGTAACAGTTTCCATTTCTTTGGCGGCAGTAACAAGAAGCTTCATGATAGCTACAATTTCAATAATTATTTTTATTTTAATTCTTGACATTAAGGTTCAACATTATTTCATATTATTTATTTTCACTTTTTTATCTTCATTCATTATGGGTAATATAGGTATTATAGCAGGTTTATGGGCAGAAAAATTTGACCATATGGCATCTGTCACTAATTTTGTAATTATTCCTTTATCATTTTTGTCAGGAACATTTTATACTATAGATAAGTTGCCAGTTTTTTTACAAAATATAAGTAAAATAAATCCGTTTTTTTATATGATTGACGGATTTAGATACAGTTTCATTGACAGTTCAGATAGCTCAATTATGTTGGGGATAATTTATTTATCTATCCTTAGCGTATTAAGTTGGTTCATTGCATATCTTTTATTTAAAAACGGCTATAAAATAAAATCATAAAATGAGTTCAATATTAAATACCTATAATAGAAAAAAAATTTCTTTTAAAAGAGGAAAGGGAAGTTTTTTATATGCAACAAATGGAAAAAAATATTTAGATTTTGTTCAAGGTATAGCTGTAAATTGTTTAGGGCACTCTAATGATTATTTAATTAAATCAATACACAAACAATCTAAAAAATTATGGCATGTGTCCAATGCATTTGTGATACCGGAACAAGAAAAATTAGCAAAAAGACTTACGCAAAAAACCTTCGCAGATTATGTTTTTTTTCAAAACTCCGGCGCAGAAGCAACAGAAGCCGCAATAAAATTTGCTAAACGATACTTTTATTCAAAGGGCCAACCTAAAAAAAATAGAATACTATGTATAAACAATAGCTTTCACGGCAGAACTTTAGCAACCATATTTGCAAGTAATAGCAAAAAAGCAATAGAGGGTTTTGGCCCTAAAGTTGATGGGTTTGATCATTTTAATTTTGGTGATCATAAAATGCTAGAAAAAAAAATAACAAGTAGAACTGCTGCTATTATGGTTGAGACTATAATGGGAGAAGGTGGCATAAAAGTTATTCCAGATTACTGCTTAAAAGGTCTTAGGAGATTATGTGATAAAAAAAAAATATTATTAATACTCGATGAAGTTCAATGTGGCATAGGAAGAACTGGGAAATTTTTAGCTTTTGAATATGCTAAAATAAAACCTGATATTGTGCCTATAGCAAAAGGTATCGGCGGAGGATTTCCTATTGGCGCTGTTTTAGTTAATAAAAAGGTTGCCTCTGGCCAGGTGCCCGGAACACATGGTTCGACATTTGGAGGGAATCCTTTAGCTATGAGTGTAGGGAATGCAGTTATGGATATAATCTTCAAAAAAGGTTTTTTCAACAATATTAAGAAAAATGGAAAATATTTATACAACGGTTTAATGGAATTAAAGATTAAGTATCCAAAAATTATTAAAGATGTTAGAGGCAAGGGTTTATTGCTTGGTTTAGTAATGTTTAAAGATCAAACTAAATTCATTAAAAAATTATTATATAACAGGTTGTTGACGATAAGAGCAGCTGAAAATGTAGTCAGACTTTTGCCTCCTTTAAATGTTACAAAAAATGAAATTAATCTAGCATTAAAGATTTTAGAAAATGTATGCAGGAACTTTAAATGAAAAATTTTATAAATATTTCTGATTTATCATCTCATGAGCTTAGATCGATTTTAGATGAAGCTAAAGCAAGGAAAATAAATAGAAAAGGTATAAACAAATCAGCAGCTGACCAAGACAAACCTTTTGAAGGTAAATCAATGGCAATGATTTTTGAAAAGCCATCGACGAGAACAAGAATTTCGTTTGATATTGCGGTCAAACAACTTGGCGGGTCTTCAATTATTTTAAATCCTGACGGCATACACTATGGCAAGGGTGATGAAACTTTAAAGGATACCGCTAAAATAATGACCGAATATGTAGATATCGTAATGCTAAGAACAGCCTCTCATAAAAATTTAGAAGAGTTTGGCAAATACTTAGATATTCCAATTATCAATGGGCTTTCTGATCAAAGTCATCCATGTCAAATAGTTTCAGATATTCTAACATTTGAAGAAACAAAAGGCTTAATCACTGGAAAAACTATTTCTTGGTTAGGGGATGGAAATAATAATATGTCCAACTCTTTAATAGAGGCAGCTGGAAAATTTAATTTTAACCTTAAAATTGGGTGCCCTAAAAAGTATGAACCAAACAAAAAAATATTAAATTGGGCAAAGAAAAATAAAGTAAATCTTTTAGTAACAAAAAAACCAGAAGAAGCTGTAAAAGATTCGGATTGTGTTATGACCGACAAATGGGTTTCAATGAATGACAATGTAAATAAAAAACTTAA
>MDTF01013479.1_pt1 | contig 23828 bp, 20 predicted proteins | sample 811191 | NCBI WGS metagenome assembly MDTF01 (sample SAMN05326649, study PRJNA326480) | marine metagenome | isolation source: seawater | place: Southern Ocean | collected 2011
ACATCGATCTGTATCAAACAAAGCTTATGCTGAAACTAAAGTCATGCGTCCAAGCGAAACATATGTTCGCTTGATGGACGTAGTTGAAGAAGCCGTCTCGAGGGCTCAAGTCGACGAATTCGACCACGAATCCTTCCTGAAATACATCCCTCAACGAGGCCCATGGGAAGAATTGCCCGCTACGGATTCCTCCAAAGCAGATCCACGCACACGTTACATCGGGCCTGCTCGAGCACGTTTGCTCAACACCAACCTGATCCTCGGATCAACCTGGATTGAAGCAGAGCGGTTCAAGTTTGAACGCCGAATTTCAAGCGTCGCGGAATTCCTCAAGCAAAAGACCATCATCAATGCTAACATGTGGACTCCAAAACAACTCTCGACAACACAAACCCTCTTTTTCTGCTCAACAGGCGATGAAGAACGCATGGGAGGATCTTTCCTCACAGGCGACGGTCCTGGCGTCGACCACCCCTTCCTCGGTCACAAGGAAGGCGAACAACCAGAATGGGAACCGATTCTTTGGGGACTTGGACACCGCGGTGTTGTCCCCGATTCCGACCCACTCGACCAATGCTTCTACCCATCCTTGATGCACCGAGGCGTTTCTTTCAACAACCGTTTGGGTTGGATTCGCTACTCTCCTGCCGGTTTCGGTAAGGATGCGAGCGGTTACATCATGACGCGCCCAGGGACTTGGATCTGGCCCGCGGTCAATGGAAATCGTGAATCCCCAACCGCATTCAACCTCTTGGTCAATCTTCCAGACCGACGCCTTTCATTCGGTGAAGAAGGTATCACAGATGTGTTCATGACCACAGGAAAGACCTCTCTCTACAGCCTCATGGGCATGATGAGTTCCTCCACGGTCCGCCAAATGTTTGGCGCAGGATCCGAAATGGTTCCACTTGAATTCCACTGCGTCGAACCTGGGTTGGACGAATGGATTGCAAGCGCCAGTGATGAGGACAAGTACGCTCGTTTGTTCGAGGTTTGTGCTTCGCTTGGCTACATGCTCACCGATCCTTGGATCGGCGGACTCGGTGGCGGTGCAAAGCGCCGTCGCTTGCTTGTCTACCCTCGTGATCAAGGCAACTTGTTGACCTGCGTCAACGCCAGCCAAGTCGCAGACCATGCTTTGAAGTCCAACTACGAAGCAACCGTGTTCACCAAGCTCGACCAAGCCGATTTCATGAACCGCGTTACTCGTCGGTTCAAGGCCTACGCTGATTTGGTTGCCGCAAGCGATGTCGCTCAAGGCTCCCGTTGGATCAGCCAAGCTGATTTCCACGATGGAGAAAAGAAGCAAGCAGGACCCCACGTCCACTCGATTCTTTCCGTCCGTGGCTATGACGTCATGAGCATGGATGAATACATTCAGACCTTCAATGACATCTCAGCAGCTCCTGACCGATTGATGCGCCGTTGCGTTCAATCAATTGCTACCAACGCTTTGAAGACGGTCTACCCAATGACTGATCTTGGAGAAACTGCAGACTCTGCACCATACTCCCACATCTTTGGGGCCAAAGACGACAACCCCCTTGTCTACTACACAGACATCCGGTTCTTGGTCCCAACATCGATTGACAAGTTGCGTCACATCACCGGATCCCGTGGTGCAGATCGTGGACGAATGCGTGAAGCGTTCACCTCACTCACCAACGCCGACCCAATGACCAGCCTCTCGATCCAAGACATCTGTTTGCCGTTCCTCGCTGACATGGGTCCAGACTCCTGGCAGAACGGAACCGGATTGAACGAGAACGAAATCATCGTCGAAGTCACCATGGCAGTCAACCCTGCACGTGTTTGGCGCGCATTGCTTGATCCAACCACACGGGAAGTCTTCGACCTACCTAAGGGCAAGCAAGGAACAGCCGCTAACCTATGGGGCGATATTTTCATCGAAAACGACACCCTTCATCAGAAGATGGAACGCGATGGACTTTCTCATTACTTGCGCTTGCTCAAGTTGGCGTACAACTGGTCCAACGACGAAACGCGAAAGAATCACGGCTTGAAGTGAGAGACCAACTGGTGCGAATTCGGAGGTGACGGGCCGTGACAACGACACTTAACCTCACCGAAATCTTGTCGTCTTTACAAGACTACATGACTGCTGACGGAGCAATTTCCTCTGAGCAACGTTCGTTTTATACCGCCTTCCGTGGACAATTAGATCTTCATCCGGGGGCGTTCCTCGCACAGGATATTCAGCGCCTCCTACAAAGCGCCCGAATCGATATGGCTGGCGATGTCGACCAAGAGGAATTTGAGTGCTATGTCGAAGCAGTGATGTCAAAAGTGAGTTTGAAAGAACGGCTCGAAGTAACAGAAAAAGTCGTCACACGTTCACAAGAAGAAATTGACGCCATGGTACACCAAGCCGAAGCTGAGGCCCGTGCAGCGGTCCAAGAAGAATACAGACTTCGAGCAAAATTCGATTCGTCCGAACCGGCCCCGGCAGAACAGGTCGGTCAATCCGATGAAGAGGTAGCAACCCTCATCAAAGAAAAAGCCCGGATTGCCGCTGAAGAAGCCCGTGTAGCGGCTCAAGACGCCGCATCAAGGGCCGAGGTCGATGGACGGGAACAACTCAGAAAAGACGAGCACGACAAGGCAATGGCTGAAATCGAATCTGCTCGAATTGCTGCTGAAGAAGAAACTGCTCGCATCAAAGCCGAAACCGAATCACAACTCGCAGAGGCCCAGGAAACTCTCAAGCGTGCCGAATCTGAAGCAGCCTACCGGAAAGAGGAAGATGAAGCAAGACGCAAAGCTGAGTCAGAACTTGAAGATTCCAAACGTAAGGCCGAAGCAGAACTAACTGCAGCACGAGAATCAGCAGCATTAGCCCAGGAAACACTTGCCAGACAGCAAGCCGAAGCCGCTGCACTTGCCCTCGAGGCTGAAGCAGAGCGATCACGAGCAAGCGAAGATGCCGCATTGGCGCAGGAACGACTCGCGCTCCAGCAAGCCGAAGCAGAACGTGTACGGGCTGGCGAATTAGCAGCATTGGCACAGGAAACCCTTGCATTACAGCAAGCCGCCGCAGCGGCCCTGTCTGAAGAAAACGACGCCCCCTCTGTGCCCGAATCCCCATCCTTCGAAGAACCAGAGGTACCAGAGGAACCAGAGGTACCCGAGGAACCAGAAGAAGACACTGAGAAGGATTTGCCAGAACTCCCCCCGCTTGGTGGAGCCACCCAACCCCTTTCACCCACTCCTCCTCCCAGCAAGTTCGGTATGGTCCAAGTGATCGGTGTTGCGACCGGGGCCATTGGTGCAGTTGCGGCTGTGTTTATCTTCCTCCTCTGAGCAACCGACATCGTCGTAAAGCCTCCTCATTTCTTGGATGTACGAAGCAAGAGAAAGGGTTCATCTATGCGCTTCACCGCCGCTTGAAGTGATGGCTCAACCGAATGATGGTTCTGGACGCGCACCTGTTGCGATTGTCCGCCCAACCACTTCCATAACCAGTGGTGTGGCCGTCACGCAAAAACTCGTGAGCGCATCCGTCGCATTTGGAGATCTCCTTCGCGGAACATTTGGCCCAAATGGGCTTGACAAAATGATGTACAAGACCAGCGGCGAAACCGCAGTGACCAATGATGGGGCAAAAATTGTCGCAGAACTTCTCGTGAAGCATCCAGCCGCAAAAGCGTTCGTTCAACTCGCCAAATCCCAAGAAAACGCCTGCGGCGATGGCGTCACTGGTTGCCTAATCGTGGCCAGTGAACTGATGCGTGAAGCCGGCCGACTTCTTGAAAAAGGCCTTCATCCACTCGTGTTGGTCGAAGGCTACCAACGAGCCCTCCAAGTGACACTGGATACCCTTGACGCACGCGTTGAACAGATCAGTCCAGCGGATAATGCACGCCTTTTGGCGGTCGCTAAAACTGCAATGATGGGAACCACGGCGGAAAGCGGTAGCGACCATCTCGCCCAATGCATCGTCACGGCAGCCAAAACCGTCGCCACCGAACTCAACGGCGTGCTCCATGTCCGTACAGAAGATGTTCGAATGTCCAAGCGCGGCATTGGCGGCATTGCCGATACTCGACTTGTGCCCGGATTAATACTCGAACGTCGCCTCGAACTCGACCGTCTCCCTCGGCACCTCGAGAACGGCAAGGTGGCGGTCCTTTCATGCCCGCTCGAAATTGAAACGTCCTCGAGAGAGGCTGAAATTGAAGTGACTTCACCTGATCAATGGGTGGCCTTCATGGACGCTGAAGAAGCTCAACTCGATTCAAAGGCCCAGGCCATTCTGGATTGTGGCGCCACGCTTGTTGTTTGCGCCGAGGGAATTGATCCACGGGTCCTCCATCGTTGTGTGGACGCCGGAGTGTTCGCTCTTCCCGGACTTGAACGGGCAGGGGCTGAAGATGTCGCCGCCGCAACCGGCGCCATGATGATCGACCACCTCGATTCTCTCGACGCATCCGTTCTGGGCACCTTCGAATCGATGCATATTGAAACCCTCGAGGGCGAGGATGCACGCCGAGAACGCCTCCACATTGATGTTGGAGAACAAGCAGGTCTTGCAACCATCGATGTTGGCGGTGGCGACGGAGTTGCCAGCGAGGAAGTCATTCGTGGACTCTATGATGCCCTTTGTTCAGTCACCAGTGCCATGGAAACCGGCGAGGTCTTACTCGGTGGCGGGAGCCTCCACATGGCAGCCAGTTTAGCAATCAAGGAAGCAGCAGAAGCTCAAGGCGGACGGGAACGTTTGGCTATGGAAGCGTTCGCTCGTTCGCTGGAAGCCATTCCTGCAGTGTTGGCGACCAACGCAGGCCATGATCACCTCGATACCCTCCTCGCTCTTCGTTCACTCCACCGAGACGGATCACCAGACAGCGGCGTTCAACAGACGGGCCACGCTGGCCCGATTCAATCAGCGTGGTCAAGTGCAGAAACACTCGCTCATGCAATTGAAGCAGCATGTGAAACGGCATGCGGGTTGCTTCGCGTGGACCAAGTCATTTCAGCCCGCGGGGATTGAACTCCAAAACCTCTTCAAAAAAAGGGGTCGCTATGTTCAATATCATCGGACCAATGCATTCGATAACGGGTACTTCTGATGAGCACTTCCGCTTCCTCCCGTCCACGGGCCCTCCTGAGTGTATTTGACAAGACAGGCATCGTTGAATTTGCAACAGCACTTTCCAACCTTGGATTTGAATTGGCTTCAACCGGCGGCACTGCCCGCACCCTACGGGCTGCAGGCTTGGACGTCATCGGCGTGTCCGACATCACCGGCCATCCCGAAATTTTCGACGGCCGGGTCAAAACGCTCCACCCCGCAATCCACGGCCCTCTCCTTGCGAGGCTCGAAACAGAGGCAGATCGCAAGGGACTCGCCGATCTTGGATATGCCCCGATTCAAATTGTCGCATGCAATCTCTATCCGTTTTCAGATGCGGCCCGCCAAGAACCACCACTGGACGACCTTGCATTGCTGGAAATGGTCGATATCGGCGGTCCAACAATGGTTCGAGCATCAGCAAAGAACCACAGAAACGTCATCATTGCTTCCAACCCAGCCCGCTATCCTTCGATTGTCGAAGCCCTCAATGCAGCGGGTGGCGCCGAAGGTGTTGGTTTGGACCTCCGTCGCGCATTAGCATTGGAAGCATATGAGCACACTGCAGCTTACGATACCGCCATCAGCGACGAACTCCACGCCCGCTGGGTTGGCCGTCCTGAACACAGCGATGACACCGCTGAGCAAACCGCTCGTCTGCCAAACACACTGCTTGCATCTGCCTCAAAATCACATACACTGCGCTATGGCGAGAACAGCCACCAGGCCGCAGCGCTCTACATTGATCCAAAAGCGACAGGGCTCAACACGACCCTTGTTACGGCAAAGGTCGAGGGTGAGAAACCAATGTCCTACAACAATTATTCTGACGCAGATGCAACGCTAAGGTTGTGCCGTGCCCTGTCAACCGATGAGTGGCCAGAAACCCCGCATGTCTGCATCATCGTCAAGCACAACAACCCCTGTGGTGCTGCTTTGGGTGCAACTCAATTGGAAGCATATGAAGCAGCATTGGCCAGCGATCCAGAATCCGCTTTCGGGTCCATCATCTGTTTCAACGAGCCCCTCGAACCAGCAACGGCTCATGCCATGGAACCACTTTTCATTGAAGTTTTGATGGCGCCAGCATACGACGATGAAGCGAAATCCATCGTCATGGCAAAGAAAAATAGACGCATCCTCACCATCGATTCACCAAAGAACCGTCTTTCCCCACTCGAACGAATTTTAGTTCGAAAGCCAATTGAAGGCGGCTGGCTTGTTCAGACCGAAGAAGCCCCAGTCATCGACTGGAGCAAAGCGAAGGTAGCAACAGAACTTGCACCTACAGAAGCCCAAATTGCAAGCATGAAGTTTGCCGTTCGGGTGTGCGAGCAAGTAAAGTCGAATGCGATTGTCATGGTTCAAGGCGTTGCAACTGTTGGTATCGGGCCGGGTCAAACAAGCCGGGTCGAAGCTGTAAAAATCGCAGCTCGACGAGCAGGCGAACGCGCCCAAGGATGTGTTCTCGCTTCGGATGCCTTCTTCCCATTCAAAGACGGACTTGAACAAGCTGCAGAATCAGGCGCAGCTTCAATCGTCCAACCCGGGGGCTCAATTCGAGACCAGGAAGTCATCGATGCTGCGAATGAGCGAGGTATTTCGATGCTGTTCACCGGCCACCGACTGTTCCGGCACTGAATTACCACGCAAGGATTGATACCTTGAGGTTGTGACCGAAGGGCATGGGCCATCTTGCAGATATCGACAAGTCGTACCTAAGTCATCTCATCGGAGCATGGAAAATGGCATTCTGGTTCGCCCTTGGCTCAATCCGACTCATCGTCCACGGTATTCTACCAAATTTCGACGAAAACGCAGGTCAAGATACGGTCGATCATTATTCTCCGCCAGCAAAAAATTAGGCCATTCAATCAACAGTGGGCACTTTCCATCCGACCCACCAAACACCAATAATCGCAACAATTGCGATGAGCGTTTGGCCAAAACCAGGGTCGCCAGCTTTGGTAATGCCCCAGATTGAGACGCCCGACACAACACAAATGATTGCGCTGATCAGGATTTTCGAGTGCAAGGGCAACGCTCTTCCCGACCGGTAATATTCGAGAAGTGCTGGGCCAAAGATACGGTTGGTGAGCAACCAACGAAACAACTTCTGGCTCGACCTAGCAAAGCAGTATGCAGCGAGGACAAGCCACGACGTTGTCGGCCATCCGGGTACGACAATGCCAATGACGGCGAAAACGACGGCGATTGAGCCGACAACAACCCAAAGCCCACGGATGAAGGCGTTCTTGGAAGGTTTGTGCTCAGAGAGAACACGTTGGATGACCACCTCATCATCGCTGGAGTGGTCGAGTGAAATCGACTCTGGGTTGAGTTCAGAGCCTTCTTTCGTGGCCGCAGCGGCATCTTTACTCATTGACCTCGACATGCGCTAAAGCGTGAGGATGAAAAACTAATGGGCGCGACTCCGAAGCGCTCAAGGACATGTTGCAGCACCCTTGTCCATGGCGCACCCCCATGTTCCCCTTCGTACCGGGAGCGCGTCATCACCGATCCGTTGTGCGATTCTAATTTCTGGTTCAGGCTCGGGAATGGAAGCCATGATCCGTTACCAACAAACCAATGTTGACTGCGGGCATCAAACTGTTTTGGTTCTTTCAGATCGCCCAGACGTGAAGGGATTGGACCGCGCCGGCCGCCTTGGCGTGGACTCGGTGTGTGTGCCATTGCCAAGCATAACAGATCACGCCGAGCGCCGGCTACAACACGAACAAGCCATCCAAAAACACCTCGAAATGGCGGAAGTCGAATTGGTTCTCTTGAGTGGGTACATGCGCCTCGTCTCCCCATTTTTGATCCATAATTGGCCAAACTGTCTTCTCAACATCCACCCCTCATTGTTACCGGCGTTTCCCGGTGCACACGCCCACAGAGATGTCCTTGCTGCTGGAGTCAACGTCTCAGGCTGCACGGTTCATTATGTGGATGAAGGCATGGATACGGGAGCCATCCTTGCTCAGCGAAGGGTCCCAGTGTTTCCTGGTGATGATGTTGCTTTGTTGGCCGAGCGGGTCAAAGTAGAGGAGCACACCCTCTATCCAATGGTCATCGACCGCTTGGTTGGTTCTTCTTTGGAAAAGGCTGATTGAAATTCTGCATTTGCCTTTCGAGTGAACCGAGGTTCACATCCGGCAGTGTAGAAAACATTTCTTGGATTGATTTGGCATCCATCTTTGGCGTCCAACCATCGGGGCAATTGCTCAGCAACGGTTGACGGTTTCCTTGGCCATCGAATGGGACGCCACCCTTTGAATCAATGAGGGCCAACAACCCCTCTTTTTCAAGCATAAAAGCATCACAGGGAATGAATTGAACCGTACCAACAACCTGATCGAGGGACCAATACAACACATCCATCAGTGACGTAGAGGAGGGCGGATCCGGCCAAACTTCGCCGGAAAACATATGCTTCCGTCGTTCAGAACCGCATAAGGTGACGACCCTTTCTATGCCAATCGACTTGGCAAGGTCTACGATTCGTTCAACGCCCCCGGCCATCAACGCCTTATCCTCACCCATCCGGGTGCTCTTTCCACCAGCAAGGATGAACGCAGTCACCATGATGAGACCACCTCAGGCCATTTCGTCAAGTCCATCTAGTGCCCGTTCAAGTTCTGCCAAGAGGCTACGAACCCGTTCCAACAAAGCACGTCGTTCACGACTCGATCTTGCTTCAGGTAACCATTCCAACAAGCGACGAACATCTTGAGCGTCTCGTTCGACGGTCCATTGGTAGACCGCTTCAAGGACGGGGTCATCAGATGGGAGGAAGCGTTCGCTCATCGACTGGGGCTCAGTGCGGCGGGGCTTCAATGCTCCTGCGAAAGCAACCGAGTACGAATGCGCTCAAACAGGTCACCGCCTCGGGGCGCAGTCGCAACCAAGCCCCTTGCTTCACCCATGCTGTCTTTTCTCAGGGACAGAAACAGAACGGCCACCTGATGCCATAATTCACTTTGACCCGCCATGGCACTCAACCATTGGTCGTTAGGAATGTTGTGGCCCCCGCGAATCATTTCTTCCGCAATCTCGAGCAAAGCCCCTAGAGGTTCTTGTTCCTTGAAGAGGTGAATCAACACCAACCATGGATCTTCACCAAGTTCAGTTTCTGACATGTTGGCGAGAAGCAGGCCAACGAGCGCAAGGTCTTCTTGGCCGTGACGTTTCCAAAGCGCAGGAATAAGTCGAGCGACTCGTCGATGATCTTCACCACCCGAGGTTAACAACCAGGAAGCAATTGTTCTCACCTCTGGATTCGGGCAACCGATGTGGAATGAATATCCGCCGCTGTGGGCGAGCAAGTCTGTTGCCGGTTTCGCCATCAAACCCGGGACCCCGGTGTGGTAGGCCTTCAGAATGAATTTCATGGTTTTACGACGAGACCGAAGCAGCTTTGGCTGAGGCTCAGCCAACAAACGGTCCAACTGCCCATTCATTCAGGGCCACCGTCGGAGGTCTTTTTTCGAACACTGTCAAAAATGTCTCCAACCAATCCAACGGAATCTCGCAGGGTCAACAGCATCTTGTCGATGACGTTTGGATCTTCGAATTTTTCCTTGACAATTTCTCGGAGCTCAGTTTCAATCATCAGGTGCTCATCCTCGTCGATGTCAAAGACAGAGCGAAGGTGGGCGAGGACTCTAAATTCGTCACGGGAAAGTGAGGCGTTTACGATTGCCACTTCGAACACCTTGGTGTAAATCCCACGCGCTTGTGTCGGGGTGATTGGCGTGCCGGAGTCTGTCTCAGTCTTGCTTCGAATGGCCTCATAGATCACAGCTGGATCTTCTGCCGTTAGGCTAAGGGCGCTTGCGAGTTTAATGATCAAGCGTTTCTCTTCGCGGGTCAAGACACCGTCGACAAGCATCACCTCAATGGTGCTGCGGAAGACGTCTAAACTGCGAGAAGAGGAGTTCGTCACAAGCCGACCAAGGAGTTCCTGTTCTTGAATTCGTTGTATATGTGGGAACTGGTAAAAATCTGACTTTTCCTTGGCGAGGGTTGAAAAGGGGTAGGCTGCTCCGTTAGAACATCACCTCCCTTTCACGCAGCATCGGATTTATCTGAAGCAGCAGCCAAAGAACCGTTGAGCCATCGTGGCTCTACGCCCTAAGGAACGGGGCGGCTGATAGAAAAAAAAAGAGGCATTCACATGAATAAAAGAAGCAACTCTGGTGGCCGCAGCAGCGGCAACAAACCAAGCAAGGCGATGAAGTACCAAATTCGCGCTGATATTAAGGTAAACGGAACGGTCCAACGCAAGGACATCATCGGGGCCATTATGGGTCAAACCGAGGGTCTCCTTGGCGATGAACTCGAACTCCGAAAATTGCAACGCACAGCACGTGTAGGTCACGTTGACGTGGAAATGGATACCAAGGGCGGAAAAGTCCACGGTATGATCATCATCCCGAGCAGCCTGGACAACGTCGAAACAGCGATCATCGCATCGGCGCTTGAAACCATTGACCGAATTGGCCCATGCAGCGCTAAGATAAACGTCATCGAAATTCTTGATATCCGTGCATCAAAGCGTACAGCAGTCGTCGACCGAGCAAAGGAACTCCTGCTCAGCCTCGTCAACTCTGGCGAAGCAGCATCAAAGACCGTTATCGAAGAAGTCCGCTCCGTTCTTACAACGGGCACGGCAACCAGCTTCCACGGCCTAACCTGTGGACCAAACATCGAGCAGTCGTCTTCCCTGATCATCGTGGAAGGACGAAACGATGTTCGAAATTTGCTGAACTGTGGCCTTAAGAACGCAATCAGTGCCGATGGCGCTGGTACAATGAAGCAAGAACTGATCGACTTAGCCAACAGCAAAGAAACCGTCATCCTCGCAATCGACGGCGACCGCGGTGGCGAAATGTTGTTCAGCCAACTGATGGAAATCATGAAAGTTGACTTTGTGGCACAAGCCCCAGTCGGCCAAGAATGGGAACTCCTTCCACAAAAGACAGTTACCATGTGCCTTCAGAAGAAGGTCGAAGCAAGCAAATTCGCTCACAACCTCAAGAAGAAGCAAGAGGAAGATGACGAGAAGGCAGGCGTTCCAGACAAAAACTGGGCAGAAGACATGGATGAAGAATTCGTTGTTGCGGAAGCACCAGCAGAAGTTCATGAAATGTTTGATCACCTCGACTCTCTTGACAAGAACAAGGCCGTTTTCGTAATGGTTGACGGTACTGTTTCTGACCCAGTCGGACCTTCCACTCTTTCGAAGGCCGCAGGTGCAGCAGATGGCGCAGTTGCTATCGTGTTCAATGGACCAGTCAGCGAACGAACCCTCGAGATTGCATCCGAGTCCGCTATTCAAACCGTCATTGGTACGAAGGCAGGCAAGGGCTTTGCAGAACGAGAAGACGTTTCCGCGTGGCTCTCTGAAGTACACCGCTGAATCGACCCCGACAGCCATCTTCATCTAAGGCGCCGCCTGTAGTCCACCTTATGGGCGACGGTGAAGAGCAAGAATGGTTCGACGACGACACGGATCCCTTTGGCGAACCTAAAGCCAAACCGGACGAGAAACCCATCGATGTTTCCGCTGATGATGAAGCGCCTTCAAGCGCTTCGGAACCATCTTCGGAGGGACAAGAAATTTCCTTTGAAGAAGAGGCGCTGGAAGAAGATCTTCCCGTGGCATGGGAGCTCCCAGTCAGGGCTGCACCAGTGCTGGCCCAAAACGGCGAGGACGTGGTCGAGTACCCCCTCACTCAGACCGCGAATGGGCACCTGACCACCTCGATGATTGTCGATGAAGACCTTTTGCGGGTTGTCGACACGGAACTCGGAGCAGACGGGCATCGACGGATGAAGGTCCGAATGACCGTGAAACGAGACATCACCGGTTTCAACCATCAACACAATGAACTGATGCATCAGCATCAAATGCTCTGGATTGGGTGCTTTCTTCTCGGATTGTTCATGGCCATGGCCAACTCAATCGCGTTTGGTGTGCTCGGAGCCCTGTTGATGATCATCGGCGTACGCAGTTGGATTTTGATGCATCTGGAAACGCACATACTCGAATTTTCAAACCAAGGCGGTTCTCACAGTTTCGTTCTCAGAGCCTACGGGACCAACCGTGGATTCTTTCGAGCAAGCATGGCCCTCATCGGACCCATCATGGCTGAGTTCATTCGAACGGGATCGATGAACGTTGACGAAGTCACCAACTTACACGCAGCAGTTCTCGCGCCCCCACCCGCTCCAACACCTCCACCGCAGATGATTGAGGTGGCATTGCCAGTTCCATCAGAGCCCCTTGCACAAGTTCCAGTCCCGGCCCCCCCAAGTGTTCCTGCACTGATCCAACAAAGCGGACCCCCTGCAACGACGCCTAGCACACCTATGCCGGTGCCTCCAGCCCCACCCCGTGCCATTCCCCCACCACCCCAAGCGATTCCACCAGCACCTCAGGCCATACCTCCACCACCACCCCAACCCATCGCACTTCCACCAGCTCCACTTCCGCCACCAATGCCGCTTCCATTGACGCTCGGCGCGGGTGTTGGACAATTGCCACCGCCAATGCCGCTCCCCGGGGGCCCTACGCCCCTTGATGCACCACTTCCCAATGCCCCACTGGTCGCAGTAGAAGCTTCGCCGGTGGAAGAAACACTGAGCGCAGATGAGCAAAACGATTTGCTGAACGAATTGTCCTAAACCGCGATTCCACCGGCAGAAACCGGGTTCATTTGCCCAATCAAAGCCGCTACTTCTTGACGAAGCATCGACAGGTCAGAAGCATCAGGTAATTCCTTTTTATCAGCCTTCAATGGGACGGGGAAACCAGGCCCAGGGATGCGTTGAAGTGCCTCACCAAGGCGCTCCGCATCGTCGAGGAAATCTTCAGTTGAGCCGGTATGCCGATGCTCCAACCTCGAACGCATCCATCGCTTGATTTTCTTTGTATTCAGACCAAGGTCAGCGAGCATACTTGCTCGTAATGCATCGTTCTCATCGCCCCGGGGCATCAAGCGCAGGCTCAGCCGAAGCAGGCGATCGATGCGAGTATCACGCGGTTCATGCCCGACATGTTGCGCCAGGCCACGTCGAACATCCGGCAATGCATCCATTCCGTCTGTGTCGATGGCTTCAGCCAATTGTGTTAGATCGATTGCTTTGAGGAACGCAGCCACATCCTGGCCTATATTTCCTTGAATGCTCGGAAGAATTCCGGTTCCTTTTGACACCGCCACAGCCGTTTCTTTAACGGCCGGTGGAGGCGTTTTCGTAACGGAAACTTCGCTTTTTTGCTGCGGACTTGGCAATGACGCGACTGGTTGTACCACGGCTTCGTTTGGACGGATAATGGCGGGACGCAAGCCTGCAGTCAAGCCTTTTGAAGGGCCTCTACTGCTCTGTGACCCCCCCTCCATCGCCTCAAGGATTGCTTCGTGGGCATCTTCCAATGTGTCCGCCGGCATCATTGTGGGCAGGACGCCGTGCTCAGGGATTGGGAGGAGTGTCTTTCTTGGTGGCCTTGGAGCCCATGGTGTCAGTTCAAACCCTTCATCTTCGATCGCCCGCCCTGCAAGGTGTTGAGCGTAACCAGCCACCCGCTCGTTCAGTGAAGCAATCTTGAGTGGGTTGCGCAGCGATGCTTCCACATCCAGGGCAAGGGCCAAGTCCCGGTTCCATGGCAAACAAACGAGTCGTCTCATGAGGGTTGCATGTTCTTCGATGTGGGGCCGAGCAGCGTTGAGTTTCCTTGATGCGACAACCGTATCGTTCTCAGCAAGGGCCCTCAGCCCTTCAACAGACCAACCTGAGGCGGTAAGGATTGAGAGTTCTTGATCCAATCGAGCCTTGAGGCGGTCATGGACGTCGCCGGCGATGAGTGAAGCACCCGTTCTGGTCGAGGCAACAGAGGTACCAAATCTTCTGATGTGGGCGATTTCCGCCTCGAATTCAGCCAGGGTAAAGGAAGAAGTGGCCGTGGAATCACTTGCCTTTCCTTGAGTTACAAGCCCCCGCCAATCCTGTTCCAACATTCGCCGATGCCGTGCCCCACGTCTGGCGTGATGCTCGATGAATCGAATGGAATCATCCATGACTTCGCTATCGACATCCAACTCGCGCAACAAATCCTTCCGCGCTTCAACATCCTCGCCACCTTCAAACGAGACATCAAGGTGGGATAATTGAGCTAAGAGGGTCACCCGTTGCTGCAACAAATCCTCGGATTGTTTGAGGCTAGCAAGCGCTGCCCTCGGGTCTGAGTGGAGGCGTTCATGCCACGAATCCATGGTCAGGCCGGCATGTTCGAAGCGTTCAATTCGCTTGATGGACTCTAATTCCAGTTGCTTCCAACGCTGATCTAAATCGTCAACAAAATCGATGAACACTTCTGTTTGCTCGAGTTGGCCAGCGCAGTACGCTGCTTTTTTTGCTTCCTCCGGCCAGACTTCAGAAACAGACTTCCACCGAAGAAGCGCAGCATGGTGGCGTTGTAATGTCGATTCGATTTCAGGCAAGTTTGCTTCCCATTCGAGGAGTTCACCGGCTCGAATGCCGTCGGTGTGGGGGAAAAGAATACCCTTTGTTCGCCAACCGTTCAACAGGTCGTTGAGCATGGCCATGCGTTGGTGAAGGTTGTCAGCAATCGCACTGATCTGAAGGCGCAATCCGCCGATGTCAGCGCTGGCACCCAGTTCGATCAAAGCCACTCGACGTTGTTCGTGATGGCCGGCCAGTTCAGTGTCAAAGGGAGCAATTTGTTCAGCGATGAGGAGGCGTAAATCCTCGTGCATGTCATGCAAATCATGAATGCGGGCGACGCTGTCAAGCCCGTCAAGGATGTTCATATGTTGAATCCCAGCGATATCGTACCCCTCGCCGCCGAGCATCACGATCGCCCTGTCAATGGTGGCGCGCTGACGGGTTTCGTCTTCTTCGACGGTTCGAAGAGCATGGTCAATTGCCTCAGATTGAGCCGGATAGGCCAAGAGGGGGAGGATGACGACGGTGGATGGTTTTGAGGATGGGTCAAGGTTGTCAAAACGGGATAAAAGACTGGCATGAGCCTCTTCTTCACCCTCATCACGCCAATCCTCTTCGCTCCTGTAGAGTGCAGGTTCCCAAGGCCGGAAATCGTTCGCCCAACTTTCGTATTCATCGAGGATCCGGTCAGCATTCATCGGGTCGTTGAGTTCACCAGCCCATGCCTCAGCCAAATCGAAAGCCCGCTCATCGGCTGATTGGCCAAGGTAGGCCGTACGTTCTTGGAGGGACCGTGATAATTCGAGGGCGTATTCGAGGTAAAGCAACCGTTCACTGCCAATCCGCTCTTCAGCCCCGAGGTAGTCCTCTACATTGGCGGTGACCCACCCCTCAGCGTCCAATTCCATGAGCAGGTCATAGTACCAAGGCCGGTCGCTCGACGTCGAATCGTGTTCGTCCATTTTCGCCACCTCAAGCGCTCAACACGAGCGAGAGCCTTTCAATGTGAGCAAAGATAACAACGATTGTTGTTTAGTTTTGAGACCTAAACTCGCTTTCCAAGCGCCAAAGGCTAGGGTCTGTGGCGATGAAAAAAGGGTCAAACAAACCGCTTGAAGCACCCTCGATGTTCCGCAGACCATAAAGGTGCAAAGAAGAGGTGAGACGCAATGGAACCTATCACTGCTGCATTTGGCCTCGCTTGTATAGCCGCAAGTGGAGGTGCTGGTTTCTGGCTCAAGAAGGTCGACCAACGCCTAACAAGCGTGAATGAAACCTCTGTTGTTCTGCAGCAAGCACAGTCCGCCCACTTCACCCACCTCAACAACGAAGTTGGCGCATTGCAGCATCACGTTCAGCAGATGACCGAACTTGTGACGGCACTTCGGGCCACCAACCCAGAAATGCATGGCGCGATTCTTGCACATGAGATCATCACAGCGTTCGAACATTCCCCCGAAGAGGACAGCACGATCGCCGGGCAAGCTTTGGCAGCACTCGAAACCCTCGTTGCATCGATTTCTACAGACGCCACCGTCGGCGACGAGGAGCTTCTCTCCGCAACTTCAGCTTCCTTGCTTGGGCGCCTCTTGTCGGCGTTCGACTCACGGGACATCACTGCAATCGGCCTTGGATTAAACCCGGTTGCCGCCCATCGTCTTGGCCATGCATCCCTTCTGCTTGCCCGATTTGACTGGGCAGAATCTTGTTTTGGAATGGCGTACCAATCTTCACCAGGAAACGCAAACATCCTCGAAGCCTTGGAACACATTGCTTTGCTCAAAGGCGACGACGAAGTTCGACGGCATTGGCTCGAAGCACGCATGACCGTCCATCCAGATCAACCGGACTTGCTCCGCTCACACGCCCATCTCCTCGCTAAACTTGGTGATGCAGATGCAGAGCGCGACGTTCTCCGACTCGAAGCATTGGGTGTTGACACTGCAGCTGACCGTTCCCTTCTCTCAGGCCTCCGTGCCCGAGCAGGTTCTCGTTCTGAAGCATTAGAGGCGATTGAACAAGCTCTTGCCGAAGACCCACACCAATCTGCAGATTGGCTAAGTTATGCCCAACTTCTCAGTGAAGAAGGCGAAACAGGAAAGGCCCACCAAGCGGTTGACCGCTGCTTAGAACTGGACCGCCAGAGCGGCCAGGCATGGGCTCTTTTAGCTCAACTTCTCGCCCCGCAAGGCAACCGGGCAAAAGAGGCACTGAAAGCCGCAACACACGCCGTCGCCCTCGATGCAGGCGGCACAGACCTCCTCTTCCTGAAGAGCGATCTACAGCACGCTGACGGGTCGATATCTGCCGCCGAAGAAACATTGGAAAAAGGACTCCTAAAGAGCCCAGATAACGCTGAACTCCGCGCCCGTATGGCGAGCAGAAAACTTCTCGATGGTCATCACGAAGCCGCTCAAAAATTACTCGATGAGACGCCCTTCGGCATCGATCACGCTTTGTTGCATGTGGTCGAAGGACGACTCCATCTTGCATTGTGCGATCGTGCCCGGGATGGGACAGGACAAACCGATGCCATCCTTCTGGCGGACGCTGTATCATCCTTTGAGGGAGCTCTCAAACTCAACCGGGAACTTGGTGTTGCTTGGCTTGGGCTCGCTCGTACCAAGCGATTGCTCAAGGACCTCGAAGGCGCAAGCGAAGACATGAATCGCGCCATGCGTTTGCTCCCTGACCAAGATCCATCGGCCTCTGCAGAAGCAGCTCTCTTAGCCATTGAAATGGATGATCTTTCGACGGCGAGCAAGCATATTGATGCAGCCGATGTCCATGGAAAATCAGTCACAGTTGCCTATGTCCGTGGCAACATAGCCCTCCGCCGTGGTCAATTTGAACACGCCCTCGGCCATTACAACGACGCCCTCAACATCGGACCAAATCATATCCGGGCTCGCCTGAACCGATGCAGCACCCTGATGGCCCTCAATCAAAACAAGAAGGCATTGGATGATGCTCAAATCCTTGTTGATTTAGCTCCGGCATTGATGCTCGCTCGTTTGCGTAGGTCAGAAGCACTGATGCAACTGGGTGAATGGTCGCAAGCCCGAGACGACTTGAAAATTGTTCTCGATGCGTCGCCACATCACTACCAAGCCCTCACCCAACTCGCAGCCTGCTACATGGCATTGGAGCGTCCAGAACGAGCTGAAAACCCACTCAATGAAGCGATTCGTCTGCAACCAAATTACGCACCAGCATGGCACCAGAGAGGTATTCTTTATCTGGAAATTGAGCGAAATGAAAACGCGCTTAATGATTTCGAAGCAGCCGTACGTTGCGACGGAACCCACCTCGACGCCCACCTTCGCATCGCTGCAATTCACCATCAAGCAGAACGGTTTGATCAGGCAGAAGCTGCTTGGCGCGCCGTGCTAACGGTTGACCAAGATCACACAGTGGCGCGTGCCCGGCTGGCAGAATGCGAAGTTCAATTGCTCAAGGCTTGATGCAAGCGAACCGCTTCAGTCTCACAAAGGCTTGATACGGCCCCCGTTCTTCAGTGGGGTATGGGCTTTGAAAAACATATCACTCCGATCGTGGCGTTGCTCTTTTTTCTCCTCATCGCCCGAGAGATTTACCCTTACGCCGACCCCCTCAATGCCGAGGTAGCGGAAGGGTTTGAGATCGAAAAAGTAGCCACAGGTTTCGGCGGACCAACATGCTTGACATGGGCGAATCAAGATTTTTTGTTGATGTGTGATCGAGATGGTGGCAGGATTCTCCTGCTTGACGCAACGGACGGTTTCAGTGAAACAGTTCTCGTTACGGGGCTCGATCACCCACACGGTCTTCACCTTACGGCGGAGCATTTGTTTGTGTCAGAAGAAGGCGTCTTGGCCAAATACGAGCGAAACAATTGGACGTTTGATCAACGAACAAACCTGATCGAAGGCGTGCCAAGCGGTAACCACCAAACCAATGCCATCAACGCCTTCCCAAACGGGACCCTCATCTGGCACAGCGGCTCAACCTGCAATGTTTGTGCAGAAACAGATGAACGCAACGCAGCCCTGCTTTGGGTTGACCCAGTTACGGGAGATCATGGCGTCCTTGCTTCAGGCGTTCGCAATTCATTCCATGGCGTCTGGGTCGAGAATGTTGGTTACCTTTTCAGCGACAATGGGCGGGATTGGGAAGGAGACCACCCCCGTGAAGAAATCAATTTGCTCGTGAATGGCGCTGCATATGGCTGGCCAGATGACGACCCGGACCATCCAGTCCCAGACGGCACGGTCGCCCCAGTTGCGACGTGGACGCCCCATACTTCGCTTAACGGACTTGCACTTCGGCCGGACTCATCTCCACTCCCTGGTTTGAATGCAAGCGAAGGCCAAGGATTCACCCTGTACGCCACCGTCTATGGTTCGTGGAACACCGTGATCCCCCAAGGCCAAGAGATTGTTCGAATCGATTTCATTCCAAAAAACACATCCGAAGGAGATCAGCCTGTTGATCAGTGGGAAACCCAAACCACCCGTTTCGCAACCGATATCGGTACACCCCTGCCGCTGGCGTTTGCACCAGATGGTTCGTTGTATTACGCTACTTTTGGTGGCGGAGGCGTCCTATACAGAATCGCATCAGTTGGTTAAAATCAGGTAAAGCAAGAACCTTCGAACCGACGGTAAAGGGGAAAATCGCCAGAAAGAACGTCGTTCATTGCACAGCAGTTTGTCCCCGATCAAGAGAAATGCTGTGATTCACAATCCATTGAGCCAATTGCTGAGGCGGGACACACCCTCTCGGATGTTTTCCGGTGAGGTGGCGTATGAGATTCGAACAAACCCTTCGCCGCCATCCATCAAGGAACCAGGAATCAACTGCACCTTTGCTTCATCTAAAGCTCGCTGAGCGAATTCGATGTCGCCCATACCTGTGCCGGTCACATCACAAAAGGCGTAGAAGGCACCTTCTGGTTTTGGAACCACTAAGCCTGGTAATTGGCTGAGCAGGCCGTGGATAAGTTCGCCCCGCTGCTTGAATGAAGCGGCCATTGCCGTGATTTCCTCTTCGAGGCCAAGCGCCACCGTAGCGGCAGGCATCATGAACGTGGCCACATGGGTTGCTGCGCTGACATTGATTTTCTTTACACCATCCATGACCGACTTCGGCCCCGTGATCCAACCAAGGCGCCAACCAGTCATGGCCCAACCCTTCGACCAGCCCCCGAGGGTGATGGTGCGTTCAGCACCGCCCGGTAGGGTAGAAGGCGAAGTGTACGGGTGTTCAGACCAGACCAGTGTGGCATAGATCATGTCGTCGATGATCCAAAGGTCATGCTTCACGGCAAAAGCAACGAGCCGCTCGATTTCTTCCGGAGTGTAAACGGCACCGGTTGGATTGTTCGGAGAATTGAGTAAGATGGCCTTGGTCTTGGGCGTTATTGCCGCTTCAAGGTGGTCAAAATTTGGATGATAGTTGTCTTTGCGAACCTGAACATGCACGGGGACGGCGCCCAGGAGCTTGACCATGCCATCATAGGAAGGCCACGCTGGCGAAAGAAGCAGGACTTCATCATCAGCGTTCAAGGTGGCCATGAGTGCGTAAAGAATTGCTTGCTTACACCCCGGAGAAATCAGGACGTCGAGAGGGTCCGCGACGATTCCATATCCCCCGAGGTGAGCTGCCACGGCTTCACAGAGTTCTTGTGAACCTTGGGTTCGTGTGTAGGTGGTTTCACCCCGATCAAGGGCTGCTTTAGCGGCGTCAACGACGGGGAGAGGGGTGTCAAAATCAGGCTGGCCGACTGTGAAGCGGATGACGTCCGGGCCAGGCGGTGCGAGAAAGGAAGCGAAGCCAATGCCAACGTTGGACAGTGAACGGTTCATTCCTGGCATTGTGATTCCTCGCGCATTGAACGGACCTGTTCAATGGCCCAACGAATGCGCCATTGAATATCAAGACTGCGCGCGAACCTAACGCGATGGGTAGGTTTGTTTGAAAGAGCACAGGCTGGGATTTGAACCCAGGTGAGAGGATTTGCAATCCCCGACGTAGCCGCTCCGACACCCGTGCAGTAATCCATGGGATTGACCAGTTCTATTTCAACGCGACCGCAGACAATAAAACGCTGTCCGATTGAGCCGGGGTTGGTTTAATCACAACCTCTGCGTTGCACCAACCATGGACCCGTCGCCAGATGACACAGGAGGGCTTGTGCCAAGCCAATCCTTTTTTTCGGGGGAAATCGCATCTGAGGCCCCCGTGGCTGTCACGCTGGGTACATTCGGAGAAGGCGATGGCTCGGTAAAACCCAATCCATTTGGCACCCCAAACCAACCAATGCTCCAGGGCGGCGCTTCACCGATGGGGCAAATTGTCCAGCCATCAAAGAAACCGTTTAGGTGGATGCAATTCTTTCTTGGATTGACTCTGCCGATTGTGATTGTCGTCAGCGTCAGCATCCTCGCAGGACAAGTAAATCAAAACAGTTGGGAAAATGCATATTTTGATGAAAGGCATGCCCTTTCACCCGACTCAAACGGGCACTACTCCAAATCAATCGAAATGGAAGACGGGCACATCATGGAACAATGTTCGATTTCCAAACCCTCCGACTTAGGAGGGGGCTTTTCTGACGTAGGGTTCTATTGCACCGTCGATCACGAACAAGCCGATTATTTGCTTGAAGTGTTTCAAGAAAAAGAGTATATCCCAACCATTGAGCCGACTCAACTGACCATCGATGAAGCGAACGGGACCCTTTCTCTTTCCTTCAACGGGGCATTTGAAGAACGACCCGGTATCTATGGCACCATTTACACTGATTCTGGTAATTTTGTTTCTAACTTCAACTCCCAAACAACGTTTGTGAACAATGAACAGAACGGTTCTTTCAACCACTCCTTCACCCCACAGAGCGAATCCGTTGATGTTTACCTCATGTTGTATTTCCACGAGCATTCAGAATATGTTCAGATCAATAACTGGGACAGCGGTGATCAGATGGGGGGCCTACATCAAGAGGGCCATTACATCTTTACAGGGGAAACAGGATGGCGCGATGGCGATCTCATTGGAGAATATACATTGAGAAACAGCACCCTTTGGTTTGTTCCAAACGGCTCGTATACCAATGATTATTTCTTTGAGATTCAGATTTATGATGAGCGGACAGATGATGCAAATTACTTTTGGAGGGAGGCTGTGAATGGATCTTTTTGTTGCATGCCGCTGGTTTACTTGGGGGCCATTATCATGGCCTTTGTTCGGGGCAACAAGGGACTCGGCTGGGGGCTCGTCTCATCTGGGGCAGCCACGGTTCTCCTGATCGGCGCGTTCTTTGTGTTGCTCATCGCTGCTTATTCGGGCGGTTTCTGAAACACGCCTCAGCATCGTAGGGTTAATCTTCATCCGGCCGCAGGTCGGTACGAGGCTATCTTGTGAAAATCGTGAACCCCGCTGTGATGCTCCCTGGAAGCAACCCTGCAAGTTCGTATTTCGACTGCCGGTACGCCGTGCTCCGAGAACCCCTCGGGTTTGAACGGGGCGCAGAACACCTCGCCGATGATTCAGCTGCGATTCATGCTTGGGTGGCTCAGGGTGATCGTGTTCTATCAGTCGGGAGGGCTCACCTTATCCCCGAAGGCAGCGATGGTTCCGCACCTGATCATGCTGGGCCTGGGGCGACGACATGCCCAGCTTTTGGCCCACTTGCAGACGCAGAAAACCGACCTGCGATTCAAATTCGACAAATGGGCACCCGCGCCGAAGCCCAACGCATGGGCCATGCCAGCGACGTTCTTTCCGCCCTCGAATCTGCTGCTACAACCCATTTCTCGGCTAAAATAGGCCTCCTTCAAGCCAGACAGGACGCCATCCCCTTCTACCTCTCTCGGGGCTGGCAACTGATCGATGACCCTTACACAATTTCGAACATAGGGCCACATCGTTCAATGATGAAACAATTAAAATGATAATTTTCTGTTATATATTGTCGAACTGATCTACAATCCAGAGACTCATACCCGCCCAGTGCGATTTTGTGTAAACATGAAAACAAGAACGAACCGACACCGTATGTGATCTTCCCACGACGTACGTCGTTCGGAGGTGATATGATGAAAACAAGACAAATCAACAAGAACAAACCATATTATGTGGCCCCCGGCCCCATAGAATCAATGCCTAACGAACCCGATGTACAAAAATCTCGCAATGAGAAGTACCTCAAAGCACTTCAAACGTTGGCTGAAAAAGATCCAGAAGGTTTCTCAAACCTTGCCCCAGAATTGATTAAAAGAAGCGTCTGGAACCTTAGAGGCCCAGATCCATATTTTTCAGAGAAACTCGAAAACTGGTTTAAAATCGCTTACAAATGGGAAGATTTCGGAGAAATTCTACCCAAAGATGCCCACATCACGAAGCGAATAGAAGTCGATGCACCGAGAAAAGAAAATTTACCAGAACTCCAATCCTTGTTTCTATCAAAACTCGAACAGAAATTTTCAGGAGACCACCAACGGTGGGACGCCCCAACTCGAGACCAATACATCATCCTCGGCATGCTCGCCATGGAGGGCCGCTCAGGCGTCCGCCAGGGGAAACTAGCTCACTTCTTGGGCAACGGCCTCGATGGAATTGGTGGTTTACCGAGTTCGAATGCTATTCGTGCAGCAAAAATCGCATTAAGCCGACACGCCAAACCGTTGCAGCTCTTCGCTCCAGCAAAAGGGAATGGAGTGGAACGCCTTCACTCGTTTGCAGACGCAAATTTAGCAGATCTTGTCGCCCGTTTCGTGCTTTCAAAAAAGGCTTCAATCCTCCTACCTCCATCGATGGTCCAAGCCCGATAACACCCCCGCACATCGCGTCGCGCTCTTCATATAGGGTTGGTTCGTTCCAAATGTTAGAGGGAACACTGGGTTCCCTATGACCTACCCGTGAAAAACGATGCATTCGGAGGAACACTACAAGCAAGTAAACAAGGAACTAAACCGATGGACTGCGAGTCAGTCCAGTGCGCACTATCGCTCAAGCGACGCGCCCGGAAACCCCCTTGTTACTTCCTTGAACAGCGGCATGAATCAGTGCGCAGCATCGTTGACATCCCAGAATTGTTATCCCACTCAGTGGGCCAATGATCTGGAGAGAGAGAACAGCGGGTTCTCTGTGTAAAAACAACCAAAAAATAGGAAGTGAAAAACATGAATGATAAAAAAATAATGAGCGTGCTAATTGCAATGTTCCTCGCTATCTCTGCAGTCTCTGCAGTGAGCGGTGACGGATCTGACCCACTCGACCCATC
>MDTF01006653.1_pt1 | contig 23814 bp, 25 predicted proteins | sample 811191 | NCBI WGS metagenome assembly MDTF01 (sample SAMN05326649, study PRJNA326480) | marine metagenome | isolation source: seawater | place: Southern Ocean | collected 2011
AGTCTTATCTCAAACGATTTAATTATCACCTCGTTTGATCTCTACGGGCCGACTCGAACATCCAGGCTTATCCGACACCTATCAGCTTGCTTCCAACTAAGCTAAAGCCCTTGTGTCAATTCAAGACTATCCGCAATAACTTTTCAGGGTTCTGAGGAAGTTCAAAGTTGGGTTAAATACTGTTCTAGCCGTTGTTGATTCATAACGAAGGAACCTTTCATTGCTCCGGCGGCAGATTCTATTTCCTTCATATTCAAAGCTTCACCTACCTGAATAACACCAACCATTGCCATCACAACGTGGGGATCGCACTGGTAGACGTAGACTCCCTCTGTATCCAAGGTGACACTGATATCTTTACTCAGGTCTCCGGCCCAAGCAGTGGCACCATCAGGAATCATGCCTTCAATCGACACAGAGTTATGAGCGAGGTCTATGGCCTTAAAGTGAATCGTATCCCCAACAGATACCTTTATTGCTGCAGGCTCAAATATCATTGAGCCTCCTGGACCAGAATTCAACATCCTTACTTCATGCTCATTTCCAGTAGATAGCGAAATTTTTGGTAACCGAGCAGTAGTCGCAACGGGCATTGGTGTAGTCATTGCAATTTCTGTTTTTTCTGACCGAGCTAGCTTTCCGTGAGGTGCTAATCGCAGGCTAATTTCGTCATCAGTGCCTGGTGGTATTGCTGAAGCAGCTGCTCCAAAAATTACGAGGGCAGTTAACATAAAACTGGAAAAGATCCGTCTCAAAGGGAGTCTCCTAATTACTTTTTAAATTATTTAAAGATCTGAAGTGTTTGGGCGGCACATAGTATAGCTTTATGGGCGCGTCGCGTCGAACAACTCCCGGCCAATCAACATGCGGCGGATTTCACTTGTCCCAGCACCAATTTCGTATAGCTTGGCATCCCGCAATAATCTTGCTGCAGGATATTCGTTGATGTAACCATTGCCGCCCAACGCCTGCACAGCCTGTAATGCGTGCTGAGTCGCCTTTTCAGCCGCGTACAAAATGCAACCAGCGGCATCAAAGCGAGTAGTGCGTTGATCGTCGCAAGCAAGTGCAACGGCATAAACATACGATCTCGCCGCATTCATTTCGGTATACATATCTGCAACCTTGCCCTGCATCAACTGAAACTCGCCAATAGATTGGCCAAATTGCTTGCGTTCATGCATGTACGGCATAACAACGTCTAAGCAACTCCGCATAATACCCAGCGGACCACCAGCAAGGACTACGCGCTCGTAATCCAAACCACTCATCAAAATCCCTACACCCTGACCTACGTTACCAAGCACCTGAGTTTTTGGCACTCGGCAATCATTAAAAATGAGTTCTGCTGTGTCGGAGCCGCGCATGCCCATTTTGTCGAGCTTTGTGCCGGTACTGAAACCGTCCATAGATTTTTCAATAAGGAAAGCTGTTATACCTTTTGAGCCTGCCTCTGGGTTAACTGTCGCATATACCACTAGAACGTCAGCACCGGGACCATTGGTAATCCACATTTTACTGCCATTCAAAATATAGTCATCGCCGTCTTCCGATGCGCGCAAGCCTAAACTCACAACGTCCGAGCCTGAATTGTGTTCGCTCATAGCCAAGGCGCCAAGAAATTCGCCCGATACTAGCTTGGGCAAATAGTCGTTTTTTTGCACATCATTACCAAAACGCGAAATTTGGTTTACGCATAGATTTGAGTGCGCCCCATAAGAGAGCCCCACAGACGCCGAGGCCCTACTGATTTCTTCCATAACAACCGTATGAGCCAGATAACCCATATCAACTCCTCCGTAAGACGGGTCTACGGTCATGCCTAAAACACCAAGATCGCCAAGCTTAGTCCAAAGGTCTCGAGGAAATTCATTATCTTTGTCTATCTGAGCCGCACGGGGCGCTAACTCTTTGGCACAAAAATGTGCCACGCTGTCACGCAGCTGTTGCACGGTTTCACCAAAACCAAAGTCAAAATCAGGCAATGTACTCATGAACAAAACTCCGTCAAATTTTGTCAGAATAATAACGTAAACAACGCCTCATTTACTCTAATAGCAGTCAATTACTCTGAAAAATGCCTTTGACAAACTTGAAAATTGCGCAAAAATTTCATAGCGTCGACAGCAAAAGTCCTGCGGAATTTGAGTTTAGGTATTACACTACGCCAGCTTCGCGATAGACAATGAGTATTGGTATGGCTGGAAATTTGGACAGTTTGCTAGATAACAACAAAGCATGGGCTAAGCGCGTATCTGAAGACGACCCTGAGTTCTTTGCGCGACTGGCTAAACAGCAACAACCAGAATATCTATGGATAGGATGTTCGGACAGCAGAGTACCGGCCAATCAAATCAGCGGGTTGCTACCAGGCGAGGTTTTTGTCCACCGTAATGTCGGCAATATTGTTATGCACACCGACCTTAATTGCATAAGCGTTATTGAATATGCCGTTAAGGTTCTACAGGTCCGGCACATCATTGTCTGCGGTCACTATCAATGTGGCGGGGTTAAAGCGGCTATGGAAGGCAACGCAGAGGGCAATGTTCATCAATGGCTTACTGGCCTCAGGGCGCTTTGGAATAAACACAAAAAACGTTTACAGACCCTATCTGCCGACCAAGCGTTAGAGCAATTATGTGAACTTAATGTAGCTCACCAAATGACTAACCTATGTAAAGTCGATGCAGTTCAAGAGGCATGGAAAAATGATCAGCCGCTCACTGTTCACGGCTGGATCTACGCCATTGAAGACGGGCTGCTCAAAGATTTAGGCACGAGCATTAACGGCCAATCGGAGTATTCTACCCTAATAGAAGTTTGATCTGGATGTAGCACCTGCGCTACAAAGTTGCCCGCAGTAAAATCATGCAAAGAACGTCTGCCTTTGCCAAGTGAAAACGCTCAATCTATTAAAACTAAATACAAAAATAAGCCTTCAAAAAGTCTCTTCAATTGTGAGCAAATAAAAAAGTAACCGTCCGCTTTCCGAGCATGCGAACGGTTAAACCAGCCCGCTATGTTTTGCCCATGCCTGTGTCTTAGCTAAGCCAATCGCGAATTTATCCACCATTTCGTGAACCTGGTCTTCGGAGATAATCAGGGGTGGACAAAAAGCAACGGAATCACCGAGGTTGCGCAGAATGACCCCCGCGTCCTGACAAGCTGATGAACAGAAAACGCCAACACCATCAGATGCTTGGAATGGCACACGCGGCTGGTTTTGTTTCACTAACTCAACGGCAGCAATCAGGCCCGCTCCTCGCACTTCACCAACCAAGGGCTGCCCACTAAATTGTTGCATGCGAGCCTGAAATATCTCGCCCATCTTGCGCGCATGCTCGAACAAATTAGTTTCTTGCATAATCTCAAGGTTACGCAGTGCTACCGCCGCACAAACTGGATGCCCCGAATAGGTAAAACCGTGTCCAAAGTTGCCAAGCTCATCAGATTTAGCCGCGAACGCTTCATACATAAATTCTGGGATAAGCACTGCACTGATAGGCAGGTATGCCGAAGACAATGCTTTAGCAACACTCATTGTAGTTGGCCTAATGCCAAAAGTTTCGGCGCCAAACGCATTTCCAGTGCGACCAAAGCCGCAAATAACCTCATCGTCGATGAAGAAAATATCGTACTTTTCTAAGACGGCCTGAATCTTTTGATAATAATTTTCTGGCGGCACAATAACACCACCAGCGCCTAATATCGGTTCGGCTATAAAAGCCGCGACGGTTTCTGGCCCTTCATGAAGAATCATCTGCTCTAAGTCATTCGTGACCCGCTCAACGAACGCAGCCTCGCTTTCGCCTTCACGACCTTCGCTATAGTAGTGGGGGCTGGTTGTGTGCAACACGCCAGCAATCGGCAGATCAAATGCGTTGTGGAACGCCGGCAAACCAGTTAGTGAGCCACTGGCTACAGTAACTCCGTGGTAGCCACGCTTGCGACTGATGATTTTTTTCTTTTCTGACCGCCCAACTGCGTTGTTGTAATACCAAATGAGTTTCATCTGGGTATCATTTGCATCGCTACCAGAAGAGCCAAAAAATACTCTCCCCGCGTCGAAGGGCACCATGGCTTTTAATTTTTCTGCCAGTAATACGGAAGGCTCATTTGTACGTCCTGCAAATAGCTGAGAGTAGCTCATTTTTCGTATTTGTTGAGCGGCAACATCCGCTAGCTCTTCATTGCCATAGCCGATGGCCGTGCACCAAAGCCCGGCCATGCCCTCTAAATACTGATTACCCTGATTGTCCCAGATATACACACCCTCAGCGCGCTCGTGGACTTTAGGGCCTATCTCGCCATGCTGTTTTAAATTAGTAGAGGGGTGGAGTAGGTGTTGAAGATCTTTTCCTTCAATTGAATCCGGAGCAAATTCATTATGTAAGGCCAAGCCAGACTGTTTCGTCGGTCGCATAATATGTACCTTAAGTTTTTATATATTTAGTTACTCGTAACAAAGAATATAATTCGTTAGATTAATTCAACCGGATTCAAATTGAATTCTTCAATGACTGCATCGGCATAGTCAATGCGCCCGGTTAGCTCTTTAGGATCACCATTACAAAGTCGCAGGCAGGCTTCTGCCATATGCTCTACCGGAGTTACTCGGTTCTTACTTTCCTCAGTAATCAACTTGTGGTGAATAACGCCAGGCGTGGCAACTAACCCGGGAGAAATCACATTAACGCCCACACCATACTCATAAAGTTCAGAAGCTAAGCCGGTAGTAAATCTTTCTAACGCAGATTTACACATGCCATACACGGTACTACCACGTCCCGATACTTTTTTGTCTGGATGCAGCGCTGCATGGGATGAAATATTTAAAATCCAGCCCGAGCCACGCTCCTGCATTTGCGGGGCAACCATTTGCGCCAGTTCAAATGGAGCCCAAACCTGCACGTCCATCATCAGGCGAAAGCGTTTCTCTGGGAAATCTACAACTGGAATGAAATAAGTAATTGCGGCGTTGTTAATTAAAATGTCGATTGCATTGTAGGTATCCATAGTCGCGGCAATTAGATTGGCTCGGTCTTCCGCTACCGCCAAGTCAGCTTTTACTGCCAAAGCTTCTCCTCCCGCAGCATTTATTTCACTGACAGTTTGATTGATGCTGCCGGGCAGAAAATGTTCGCCGCTCTCCACGGTGCGGGCAGAGACAACAACCTTTGCACCTTCCATTGCAAAGCGACGCGCAATGGCATCGCCAATACCTCTACTAGCGCCAGTTATAACCGCTACTTTACCCGCTAACAGACCGCTTTTATTTATTGCTGCTGTCATCTCCCACTCCTCGTTGTGCTACGGATTTATTTTTACCGCTTGATGTTTATTACGCTTTTTCAGGCTCGAGCCCTGGCGCCCTCTTGCAGAAAAAATCACACGCCCATGCCACCCACATAACTCAACTGTGATTGGCTCTAACCGAATTTAGTCCTCAATATAGACTCTGGTCAACCGTGGACTCAAGCCAGTGAAAACTTCGAAAGTAATAGTTTGTGCTTGGCGTGCTACCTCATCGACTGATATCTGCGCGCCCATCAACTCAAACCAGTCGCCTTCAACTACATCAAGGTCGTCTACATCGACGACAGTCATATCCATACTAATGCGGCCGACGATATCGCAATATTTACCGGCAAAGTAAGCGCGACCATTATTTGATAAAAGCCGCGGTAGGCCATCTGCATATCCCACATCTAGTACAGCTAAACTGCTGTCCTTTGGCATTATGTGGGTACTGCCGTAACCAACCGGCGTGCCTGCCGCTACCTGACGAACCTGGAGGACTTGGGCATACAGACTGACTACGGGTTTTAACCCCTTGTTGTGTTTTGACCCAGCTGAGGAAAACGGATTGCCGCCATAGAGGCCAATGCCAACCCTGTCCAAGTGCCCGATATCACGGCCCTGAATTTTTAATGCCTCGTTAGCTTGCAGGGTGAGGGATCCGGCTGAATTAGCAAGGCTTAAGCGAAGCATGGGATAGTGCTCTCTCAAAGCACAGAAAGCGGCGTTTAGGCGCTGGGACTGCAGGGCATTGAAGCTATGCTCGAACTCGTCTGCGCGTGCAAAGTGGCTAACAAGCAAATCTAGGTTAAGGTTTAGCCCACGTATGTCTTTATCAACACTGTCTACCGACATGCCTAATCGAGACATACCGGTATCAACATGCAGGGCTGAGGGTGCTTGTGTATTTGACCAATAGCGACACTGCTCTAGTGTATTGAGAACCGGTATCAGCCTATTGGTAAGCAGCTCTTCAATAGTTTCTTGGGTCTTGGGGCTAACGCCGGCCAGCACAAAAATTTTCGCCTCAGCTAAAACCCTACGCAACAACGCTCCTTCACTTGCAAAAGCAACAAAATATTCCCTACAACCTTCGTCCCAAAGTTTTTTCGCAACGGCTTCAACGCCCAATCCATAGCTGTCGGCCTTAATCACGGCTGCAAACTGAGCCGGGCTACCACGATGAAACTGAGCATAGTTATGCGCGAGGGCGCTTAGATTAATTGTCAAACGACCGGTCATAAATATCTTTAGTTAAGACTATTGATGTAAGCGACTACGTCATTCATCGACCCATCCGTGGGTAATGCGGCTGTCATGGCGCGCATTTGGCGACCACCATGGTCTGCATTGTGATAACCACGCTGGCCTTTTTTAAACTTTTTCAATTGGGCAACTAAGTACCAATCGCTTTGGCCTGTTAGGCGCGGCGCGGCCATCGCTTCAATACCTTCACCTAGCGTGCCATGACAGGCGGCGCAGACCGGATACGCGGCCTTGCCTTCGGCCGCATCCCCTTGAACAGTCGGCGTGATGGTCTTATCCGGCAGCGAGGAGACATAGGCGGCTAGATTGGCCAGTGCCCCCGGAGACTTTAATCGCGGCCCCTTCGACATTGCGGCCATCTGCATGCCTTTTATGTCGCCAGCCACAGTGCCACGCGCGCCATTTTGAAAATGTTGCAACTGCTTGAGCGTATAAAATTCCAATTGCCCAGAAATTTTGGGCGCACCCATGGCCTGATTCCCGCTGCCATTGACACCGTGACAGGAGGTACATAACGGGTACATAGATTTTCCCGCGGCGGCGTCACCAGGAACAGTTTGCGCTAGGGCATTAATAATTTGGCCACTTGCCAGAAGCAATCCTGCCAAAACTACGGTTTTTAGAAACTTCATAACTACTCCTAATGTGTCCCAAGAACCCTATGTTTTATTATCACTAAACGCCTAGATAAGCCGATCTAGAAGTGCAGGATTCAGCGCAATAATAGCGCCAAAACTATATCACGGGGTGAAAATACCGATGTCATATCAAGCCGCTATATGACCATATTGCAAAATTGTGCTGGTAAGCTAGATTGATTAATTAATAAGGAATGCCTAACACCGTGAGCCAGAGCAAAAGCCCAACTGAACGCCCAAGCGACCGTGCAAAAAAACGCGACAAAACTCCCGGTCATAGAAGCCGAATTCTAACCCTAGACCACAGTTCAGCAGTGCTTAAAGATAACCCTTTAGGCGATCCATTCGAACGCCCGGTGAATGTCTATTTACCAGCAGCCTATGACCATCAGCAAAAAAAGCGCTTCCCCGTGCTCTTCGATTTAGCCGGCTTTACTGTCAGCGGGCCGGGGCATCTGAACTGGCGTAATTTCGATGAAAACCTGCCGGGGAAACTTGATCGATTGATTGCCACTAAGGCCATGCCACCTGTGATTGTGGTCTTCCCAGATTGTTTTACTTGTTTGGGCGGCAATCAGTACATCAATTCAAGCGCGATAGGGCAGTACGCAGACTATTTGAACTTGGAGCTTATTCCCTTTGTAGATAACCAACTCAGAACACTTGCCTCAAGAGAGCACCGCGGTTGTTTTGGCAAATCATCTGGCGGCTACGGTGCGCTGCGAATGGCCATGGACTATCCGCAGTATTGGGGCGGCATTGCTAATCATTCTGGCGATGCCTATTTCGATTTTGTCTACAAAGCTGAATGGCCTGAGGTGCTCACCCATTTACAAAAGTACTCAGAACCTCAGCTCAAAGAAGGGTTGCGCAGAAATGTTTCTGGCCAAGCCGAACCTGGGCAAGATGATGGTCGCATTAAACGGTTTCTCGATGACATTTGGTCGCGCAATCCAAACGGACATGACCCACTGGCAGGCAAAGACATAATGGCGTTGATGTTGGTGGCCATGGCCGCAAGCTATGACGCTGATCCAACATTGCCCAATGGTTTTGGCTTACCCTTCGACCTTGAAAACGGCAAGTTTTTGCAAAATCGCTGGCGTAACTGGCTGCGTCACGATCCTATTCACATGAATTCGCGGCAGAAGAAAAACTTGAAAACTCTCAAAGGTATTTTGATCGACTGCGGATGGCGCGATCAATTTCACATTCACTATGGGAGCCGCCAGCTTTCGCAAGTTTTGCAGGAAGCCGGCGTAGAACACCGCTACGAGGAATTCAATGGCACCCACTCAGGAGTGGACCACAGATTAGACACCAGCCTGGCGTTTTTGGCGAAAAAGTTGAGACAGCGCTAAAATGACGCGAGGCGATGTTGCGACAAAATAACTTATCTACGTGCTGCGACCCTGTATGGCCGTATTAGTTGGCAGCTAATACCGCTTCTAGCATGGCGTCCAGCGAGGTTAATTTTTCCATACCCAAAAGCTTCATGGTCGGCTCTGAATCAATATTATCGTCATGGTCGAGCACCCCCAACATGGCAGTAGTGATTGGCGGATTGCCGAGAAATTGTTCTAGGACGCCGGCTACCACGTAGCCCAGGCCGATGGGCAACGATACAAATATCGGGGTGTTCGCAAAAAGGTCTGCGCCGCGTTGATAAAGCTGTTTGCGTGTCAGGCATTCAGGGCCACCAAGGTCATAACCTCCTTCTAACTGTTGTGTCGAAGCCGCACATATAGCGTTAACCACATCCCCAGCGTAAATCGGCTGCTCCAAGCTTTCCCCGCGAAAAACAAAACCGTTGTTGCCAGTAGCGCGACGCCTCAGAGCACCGCTTGCATAATCTCCTTCACCCAAAACCATAGGCACCCGCAGTGTACAAGCGCTAGGACCACCGGCAGCGAGGATGGCTTCGGCCTGGCCTTTTGAGGCTAGACAAGCATTCGATGCATCGGGTCTAGAGCCAACAATGGAGAGGTAGGTTATATGTTCAACGGAAGTTGCCGCGAGAGCTTCAACGAGCGCGAGACAGCTGTCTTCGTGCGCCGCCTGATATGTCGCAAAGGTCGTTGCTTTCAAAATACCAACTAAGTGCACGGCTTTATCACAACCCTGGGCAGCACCTTGCAGTTGCGCAACGTTTGTATAATCGGCCACCACCACAGACAGACGCGCACAATCCACCTCAGACAAGTCGCCTCTAGGGGATTTAAGGCGTTGCAGCGTTTGCAATGCACTGTCACTGCGCACTACCGCCACAATGTCGTCCCTAGTAGACTGCAACAATTGCACAATTAGGCGCCGGCCTAAGTTACCATTGGCTCCCGTTATCAACCATTTACCTAATACTTCTGAGACCATGCTTTTTCTAAACCTTAATGCAATTTCGAGTATGAGCTGTCAAACCGACACAACACCTTACAGCGAGCCAGCTAAAGTAAGCAATTCCCCAAACGGGATCATGGCGCTTTTGTGCACTTTTCTACTCAGCGCCTGTGGTGCGCCAATTGGCCCTATTGCCGGTGGTAGCCTAGAGGGCGAATTAACGCCTTGGCCAAACGATTGGTCAATTGCGGAAGACTGCGAAAACGTTTTATTGGAAACTAATCCTGCAAAGCCCTATTCGGTAACCATTTGGGGCATAGGCGACCAGCAAAATTTCTATGTCGCAGCAGGCAAGCGAAGCAATCGCTGGGCCCAGAATATTGAAAAAAACCCCCAAGTCATTTTGGACATAGACGGCAAGCTTTATGCGGCAAGGGCTCAGCGAGTAATCGAGAACGTCCAATTCGAAAAAGTTAGGCGGGCCTTCATTGTAAAATACAATATCGATCCAGACCCTGACTTTAAGCAAAAGGGCGCACTTTACCGCTTAGTACCAGCGCGACAATCACAAACTCAATGATCCAATCATGGGCCAATTTATTAACGCTGTTGCGGCTTCTATCTATACCTTTGCTGGTTTGGCTAATTATCAATGAAAGGTGGTGGTTAGCAACTGCAATGCTTTTCATCGCCATTCTTAGCGATATTTTCGATGGCAAAATAGCCCGCAAAATGAATCAAGCCACCGCTTTTGGTGGACTGTTTGACCACGCCACCGACGCAATCCTTGTCAGTGCGGCATCATGGGCATTGGCACAGCTTGGACTTATAAACGGGTTGTTGTGGGTGTTGATTTTACTCGCATTCACTCAGTACACGCTGGACTCCAAAGCCTTGAGCGGACAGATTCTGCGCAGTAGCAAACTGGGACGATATAATGGCATAGCCTACTTCGCATTGATCTGCCTTTGCGTCGCTTTCCAGTGCTTTCCTCTACAAATACTTAATCCAGTGCTGAGCTGGGTAGCTTGGACACTTGTCGCAACGTCACTGCTCTCGATGGGCGATCGCCTCTACAGTTTGGTTAGGCGAGATGTCTAACCGCGAATATTCTTTTACGGTTAGTCTCCGCTAGGCGTCTATTTTTTACCGGCTATGGCGTAGGCGTGAGCCTTAAACTCATGACTGAAGGGATGCCAAAATCCTGGCATGCGCTGGGTCAGGCAAAAGCCGGTGAGGTCTGCTTCAGGTGCCATCCAGCTATGGGTCCCGGCCATGCCGCCCCAATGATATTCATCTTGCGAACCAGGAGGGTCGCTTTCCTGCACGCTTTCTTTCAACGCAAATCCAAGGCCGAAAACCGTCCCCGGCATGGCCCACATTGGAAATGCAACATTCACTCCTTCAGCTAATTGATTAGTTCGCATCAAATCTAAAGTCTCTTCTTTCAGGATTCGCTGGCCGTTCCATTCACCACCGTTCACTACCATCTGCAAAAATGCAACATAGTCGGATACCGTAGAGACTAACCCACCGCCGCCGCTTAACCATTTACGTTGCTGATTATACTGGCCAGCAATAGAGTCGTCGGCTTTTACCAACCCAGACGCCATAGGCTTAAAAATATCTGTTGGCGCATACATTGTGGTGAAACGAGAGGATTTTTCTGCTGGCACCCAAAAATCGGTATCAACCATTGCTAAAGGCGTAAATATTTTCTCACGCAAGAAAACGTCAAACCTTTGGCCGGACAAAACCTCAATCAAACGCGCGCAAACATCGGTAGCCACGGAATAACGCCAGCTGGTGCCGGGTTCATAGGCCAGAGGTAACTTAGCAATGCCCGCACAAAATTCTTCTAAGTCAAGGCTAAAATCACTGAGGACATTAACCGTGTTGTTATAGGCTTGATCAATTACAGAGTCTGGCTCAATAAAACCGTAACTAAAGCCCGCGCTATGGCTAAGGATATGGCGGATCAAAATAGGGTTCTTTACAGCGACAACGTCCTTAGCCGAACGCGCATCAGGCGCAAGTACTTTCATGTCGGCAAAATCTGGCATGAATTTACCTAACGGATCGTCTAGCTTAAAAAGCCCTTGCTCATAAAGCATCATCAGCGCCACTGAAGTCACTATCTTTGTGCTGGAGTACATACGATAAATCGCGTCATCCTGCAGCGGTGATTTGTCCTCTAAATTCATATACCCGAAAGTTTTGTAATCAACGATCTTGGTGCCCTGCATGACCAAAGTAGCGCAGCAAGACAAAATATTTTCGTCCACATAAAAATGCATGCGATCGTGCATGGGAGAAAAATCAAGCCCAGTATTCTCTATCATTAATGCCATCAACAAACCCTCTATCTTTAACTTTTAAAACACAAAGCTTACCACGGGAAAACCTTCTAATCGCCTCGTCAACTATGACTAAACAGGCAGGTCCGTAATGTTATGGGTCACTCCGACTGCGACGTAAAATCTACCAACAATTGATATAATGTGTGGACCCCTTTTTTGAGGTTTTCGACCCCCAGACGTTCATCGTTACCGTGGACTCCTGAAAACTCTCCCGGCGCATAAACAAAGGGTGAATAGCCATAACTGGTAATGCCTAAATCACGAAAAAAGTGCGAGTCGGTAAAACCCCCTGCGACGGTAGGAATAACCGGAGCGGCAAACGCCTGCTCGGATACCCTAACAATCGCCCTGTACAACGGCGTGTCGGTACGGCTTATCGCCGGGGTAAAGCCCATAATGCGCTCAACAGTTATTTGCTTGTCGTTAATAATGTTATTCAAATCCAAAAGAAACGCCTCGGGGTCTTGGTCCGGCAAAAGTCGGCAATCTAGCTCAGCATGAGCTTGGGCTGGCACCACATTAATCTTACTGCTGCCCTCTAGAGTGGTTATCGAACAAGTATTTCGCAGCAGCGCATGGCCACCGGGATTATTCAATTTCAGGCCTAACAGATAGTCGGGGTTTTCTACGGCTTGCGACAAGTTGGCAAAATTAGATCGATCAGCACCTAATTGGTAGGGCGCTAAGCCTTCAAACATTTGCGCAACAGGAGGAATAACGTTCACCGGAAACTCCGTTTCGCTTACGCGCTTTAGGCCACGGATAAGTCGAGTAACTGATGTTTGCATCTGCGGTGCAGAGCCATGACCGGGCTTACCTAATGCAGTTAGACGCAACCAAAGGGGCACCTTTTGCGTGACCTCTACCATTACCGCAATGTCGGCGCCAAAGCTGCGTCCTGAACCACCCTCATTGAGCACGTAACCAACGTCAGTAAAAATCTCCGGGCGGTTTTCAATAAGCCAGCCAGCACCAAAAAAACCGCCGGCTTCTTCGTCTGCGGTGGCAACAAATAGAATATCTCTATTGAGTTTTAGCCCGCTATCCGCCAAGGCCAAAAAGGCCTGCAGATGCGCAATTCCTAAACCCTTGGTATCAATGGCTCCGCGCCCATAAATATAGCCGTTGGCAACATCGCCAGATAAGGGGTCTACGGTCCAAAAATTTAAGTCTGCTGGAACTACATCAATGTGGTGAAGCAGCACCAAGGCGGGTTTCTTATTACCGTCTTTATCCACAGAGCCCTCGAGTCTTGCCCACAGATTGCCCCGCCCTTTAGCCGATTCAACCGACTCATATGCAACGCCGGCGTCATCAAGCAACTTAGATAAGTAGGCAACACCACGATATTCATTACCCGGTGGGTTAACCGTATCAATTTTTAGATACTGGGAAAGGATAGGTATCGCCTCCTCAGCGTAAGTCGCAACACCTGCTTTTACGCCTTGCGAAAGAATTAAAGATACGGCTACAACCGCCAAATTTCGCACAAACACGCTACTTTTACGTCTCATATTTACTCCTATTGAAAAAATGACTAGTAACGAAGATGCACAAGTATCCATAATCTGGCAACAAAAATTACCGGAGGGAAATATGCGAATTTCTACATTGATGAGTTATTCGGGGGGATTTAAAGAGGCCGTTGCAGAAATAAAGGCGTTAGAGAAGGCCGGGCTGGACGTTGTGTGGGTACCGGAGGCCTATTCCTTTGATGCGCCAACAGCCATGGGTTATTTAGCTGCAGAAACTGAGCATGTGATTATCGCGTCAGGCATATTGCCAATTTACACACGTACACCAAGCTTGTTAGCCATGACCGCAGCAGGCCTAGACTACTTATCTGATGGCCGCGCAATGCTTGGGCTAGGCGCCTCTGGCCCACAAGTTATTGAGGGCTTTCATGGCGTACCCTACAACGCGCCAGTTGCTAGAACACGTGAAGTGATAGAGATTTGCCGCAAAGTCTGGAAGCGCGAAAAAGTTCAGCACCTTGGCAAGCACTACCAGATTCCACTGCCTCAAAATGAAGGCACCGGTTTAGGCAAACCATTGAAATTAATTAATCACCCTGTGAGAGACGATATTCCAATTGCTATTGCATCCTTAGGACCAACCAGTGTTGCTGCGACAGCAGAACTGGCTGACGCTTGGTTGCCGGCGTTCTACACGCCTGAAGCAGCTCGGGCTGTTTGGGGTGAATCATTAGACCAAGGTAATGCCAAAAGAGATGGTAACAGAGCGCCTTTGGATGTTTTTGCGGGTGGCAGTGTCGCCATTGGCGACGGCATGGAGGAGCTACGAGAACGCGCTCGCCCTGGTGCAGCGTTATACATTGGCGGCATGGGCGCTCGATCAAAGAACTTTTATAATGACATTTTTGCCAAGAGTGGTTACGAAGACGAAGCGAGAATCATTCAAGACCTCTACCTTGCCGGCGATAAGAAAGCTGCTGAAGAAGCCATTCCCGCTGACTATCTTGCCAACAGTTCACTGATCGGACCTGAGAGCTTTGTTAAAGAGCGCCTTTACGCGCTGAGAGAATCTGGCGTAACTTCGTTAAACGTCAACTTTGCAGGGCAAAGTGCTGATGAGCGAGTAGCCCAGTGCCAGAAGCTACGTAACCTCGTTGACTCGATGTAAGTCGACTCAATAATCGTCAAGATCTCTCTGGTTCAATGAAGGCGGATCAGGCCCTCTTGAACCGTAGATGCAATCAGCTCGCCGTGCTCAGTAAATATATTCCCTCGGGTATATCCTCTGGCTTCGGACGTGCTGGGGGTGTCAATCGCATAAAGCAGCCACTGATTAACATCTACTGGCCGATGAAACCACATGGCATGATCAAGGCTGGCTACCTGCATAGCCTCGCGCTTAAAGCTGCCTCGATGCGGCAGCCGTGCGGTTCCCAACAACACGTTATCTGACTCATAAACCAGCAAACAAGCCGCTAAAGCAGGATCTTCAGGCACAGAACCGGTACTTTTAAACCAGACAAATTGCTCTGGCGGCTGTGGTGTTTCAGACTGCAAACGCCGAAATTCATGCCGCCACGTAACAAATGGTGCATCAAATAAAGCCTTAGGGATTTTAGCCTCTAGGGGCGGCTGTAAATCGGGCATGGCTATCTGATGACTTAACCCTGACTCCGGCACTTGAAAAGATGCGTCCATATTAAATATGGCTTCTCCGCGTTGGGTCACCAATATACGGCGGGCTGAAAAAGATCCGCCATCCCGAGTACGTTCCACTCGAATAATTGCTGGCACGGACGGATCTCCCGGGCGCAAAAAATAGCCATGCAGCGAATGCACAAAGCGATCAGGCGCTACGGTTTTGATCCCCGCCATTAAGGCTTGGGACAAAATCTGGCCGCCAAACAGCCTTTTAGTTCTTGTCGACGGGTGTTGTGCGCGAAATATATCTTCTTCAATTTGCTCAATATCGAGCAAACGCAAGAGTTCAGCTAATTTGTTGATGAATTATTCCTCTTCGTCCGCACGCGGCCAGACATGACCAGATCAACCTGAACATTTTTAAAACAGACTATCCTGACCTGACAATTTAGTGCGTGCCACTCTTTCCCAAAGACTTAGTCCAGACAGTTAGTCCCGGCCCTAGTCCTGACAATAAGGACCATAAAATGGGTCTTGGGCTAATGTGGTTCGGCGGCTTCTGGTGTCGATCATATCAAGATAGTTCCACAGCAAATTACAGGACAAGTCAGTTTGATCTTCGGGATTGCCCAGCGCATCAAAAATAACCTCGGTATCCTCGCTGATCAGCAGATCTTCAGGAATTGAGCACAACATGTCCAATGCATCACGCACTGCGGCGTCAACCACCTTCATTTCGGCCTTTGCTTGCAGAGACCAAAGCCACATTGCTTCACTGTCGATACTGCCCTGCCGCCATAATTCAGCCTGTTGCAACATTTTTACTCGATCCAGCACTTCCATAACTTGTCTCCACAAGACTGTTGTCCCAGCGGATGCCGCGACGTTACTATCAACCCCTATTCTAAAACGATATTGGCGTGGAACCTATGCAAAGACTAATAAATACTCGTGTGCCGCTGCGAAAGGTACAAATGGTACGAATAAGCCTTATTGCGCTGGCTTCACTTATATGACGCTTAGGTATTTTGCCTTTTTCACCTGCTTGGCCGCGTTTTGCAGCTACAATGTTATTGCCGCAATGATCACGGTTACTGAAAAATATACGGGTGACTGGGTCATCAATATTGAAGAAACAGATTTGCTGCGCGAAGAATTAGATGAGAAACCAACAGTTCTAGGCGGACCAAGTAAAATGCAAGTATCTGTTATGGGATTACCTATTCCTAACGGGCGCTCCAAAGCCGGGCCTCAGTCACCTTTGAGCGCAGCAGATCCTGCTGTTTTACGATCACGCACAATGACCATATCTGTGGCAGCAAACAAGATCAATATCCAGTACCCCGAAGTCAGCGGGAATGATTCAAAAGAGGTTCTGCGTAAAGGCCATTATCGCGGTCGAGACAGTAAGTGGTCGCAAAAAAAGATTGAGCAAAAGTATAAAACTACTGAGCGTAATGTGGCTAAGACATGGTCAATACGCGACGATGGAAGATTATTGGCAGTGGTCACCATTAAAAATCCAGGATCAAAAAAGCGTACTTTTAGCCGTGTGTTCGATAAATCGCAGTGACCTTTGACTGCTTTAGATTCGCTCTTTGCCTAAGCTACTATAACCGACCAACAAATTGCAGAGATGCTGTAAGGCAGCAACCCCATGTTTCATCACCCCGCTTAGCAGATATTACGCAAAAAAGCTGCGAAGGCATTGAACTTGGAAGGCGGGGCTTCTATGGTCAACTCCCCATTCAATGCGCATAGATTGATCATGGCCTTTAAACTGCCTCCCGAAATTTGTGAATTCCGATTTATTTTGGGATCAGGCCCAGGCGGCCAACATGTCAATAAAACTGCCAGCACTGTGGAGCTTAGAGTCACTGTGGATAAACTACATCTACCACCTGCCCCTTTATCGAGACTTAAAGATCAACAAGCCAAGCGTATTAATAAACTTGGTGAGTTAGTTATTCAATCAGGCAATCATCGCTCTCAGCTGATGAATCGGCAAGAAGCCGTATCACGGGTGGAAAAATTCATAGACGAGGCGTTGATCCGACCCAAATCTCGGGTAGCAACACGGCCCACGTTAGCCTCAAAGAAGCGCCGGTTAGAAGGGAAGAAAGTACGTGGCAGCATAAAAAGCCAGCGGAAGAAACCCAGCTGGTGAGCTTGGCTGCCGAGTTAGGTAGCTGGGGCTGCAGCCAAGAGAAAGGTTAGAAATAAGTGGGTTCAGAATTGAACCCACTCGCTAACTTTATCTGAACAGGTTGCTTAGGGAGCTGCTTTTTCCTTCGCGACTAGAAAGTCTACAACCTTAAGCATGCCTTCATTAGAGCCTGCCATGCGTCCATCTACCCGATACTTACCATTCACAACCATCGTTGGTACACCCGTAATACCGTAAGCGCTGCTTTTCGCACGGGCTTGAGAAACTCTACTTTTTACCGAAAAAGCAGAATACGCTTTACTGAAATCTAGGGCGCTTACACCCGCATGCTCAGCGAATAGCTCTGCTAGCACCTGCTCGTCACGAATATCAAGCCGGTCTATATGAATTGCTTCAAACAGGGGTTCGTGCATTTTGTCGCCAACACCAAGTGTTTTGGCGGTGTAAAACGCTTGGGCCATAAGGCTCCAATCCGTTGAAAAAACCGCTGGGACCCGCTTGAACTCTACACCAGCGGGCTTAGTTTTCTCCCAGCGCCCGAGCATTGGGTCAAAACTGTAGCAGTGAATACACCCGTAACCAAATACCTCGACCACCTCAACTTGGTCTGTTAACCCAGTGCTCACTGGCACGCTGATGACTTCATAGTGAACACCTTCAACATATGCTTCGCCAGCGATCGCTGCTGGCAGAGAACACGCCGCCATCAATAGAAAACTGCAGTACATAGCGCCGATAATCTTCTTCGTTTGAATCTGGAATAAATTACTTATATGCATATCTCAACCCTAAATAGTTAACTAAGGACCTAATCAGGCGCTTAGTGCAGTCCACTAATGTAATCAGCGAGAATAGAAATTTGACCATCACTCAAGCCCGCAGCAACACCACGCATCATGTTTCCGTATGCGTTACCGGAGCCTCTTCTGCCTTCTCGATAATCAGTCAACTGCTCTATCGTATAGCCTGGAGACTGACCACTAATGGCTGGAAAACCGGCTTGAGCATTGCCTGCACCATTTGGTCCATGGCATGCAGCGCATGCTGCCACACCCTTAGCGATAACGCCGCCTTTGTATATGCGTTCGGCAGCATAAACATCTTCGTCGACCCCCGTGGCTTCAGAATGCTTGGCAGGCAAAGACGCATAGTACGCCCCAAGGTCTGCTAAATCCTTCTCGGATTTGCCGATAAGCTGTGCAGTCATTAAAGCAACATTGCGCTCGCCAGACTGGAACATTTTTAATTGGCGTGTGAGGTAAATCTCATTTTGTCCAGCCAAACTTGGATAGTTTGGAGCAATAGCTGTTGCACCATCTTGTCCGTGACACGCCGCACAGGTAACAGCTTGCGCTTGGCCTGCGGCTACGTCACCAGCGGCGAGAGCTGCGCTATTGAAAAAGCCTAAAAAAATAGAAATCGTTGTTATTTTTGCAATGCTTGTGCGAACACTCATGTATTCAAATTCCGTAGTTTACTTAGCGGTACAACCTTTGATGCGGCTCATCCGTTACAGACGCAATGTCCGCTAACGCGCCACCTGAAGGTAGAAATTTAATCTCTTAAGCTTTCACAATAGTTACGTTCAATTCCAAACCTCGACGCAGTTTAAGGATGTTACACTGGCGCATGACCGCCAATAGATGCAACTGACCTCCTTGCGCTATCGGTCAAAATAAAAATCAAGCTTAGAGACCGCGGATTATATATCAAGATGACAAAAAAAGAGTCACTACCTGAACGACTTGAAGCCACCTTTCTTACCAGTGCGCCGGATTTAAAGCGATGTCCCACTGGTTTTGGTGCAGAAGTAGCCTTTGCCGGACGTTCCAATGCAGGTAAATCTTCAGTCTTGAACCAAATCTCTGGTAATAAAAGAACCGCCAAGGTCAGTAAAACCCCAGGTCGTACCCAACTGTTAAATTTTTTTGACATCAGAACCGGCGGGAGGATTGTCGATTTACCCGGATATGGCTATGCAAAGGCAGGCAAAGCAGCGCAAAAAACTTGGCAAAAATCGGTCAATCACTACCTGTCTTATCGCAACCACTTGGCCGGCATTATCTTAGTGATGGACATTCGTCACCCGAACCAAGCCTTTGATATGGAAATGTTGGAGTGGAGTACAAAAAGCGACATTCCTATTCACGTATTACTCAACAAAGCTGACAAGCTAAGTGGTGGTGCGCAAAAACAGATTCTGCAAAATATCCGAAGCAGTTATAGCGATTATCCTTATGCCACCGTGCAGTGTTTCTCCGCCATGCGCGGTCTCGGCAAAGAGGAGCTGATTACGAAACTGCTGGATCTACTGGCTACGCCGATAGACGGAGACGAATTGGAGGAAAACCCAGAGCATCAAATAGAGGACCTACCTGCCATAACAGAGGAAGAAATTTAGCGCACAAGCTAATGCGCTTCATCCCAATTCATACCTACACCAGTTGCCACAGTAAGGGGTACAGAGAGCTCAACTGCTCCGCACATACGCTGCACTACTTCTTCAGTGAGCGCTTGCAAATCTTTATCGCTAACCTCAAAAACTAATTCATCGTGGACTTGTAAAATCATCCGCGCATCTAAATCTGCACCGACCAACCAGTCTTGTACGGAACGCATTGCTAGCTTGATTATGTCTGCTGCGGTGCCTTGCATAGGCGCGTTAATAGCTGTTCTTTCTGCGGCTTGGCGGCGCGGTACAGCTTTGGCATTTATTTCTGGCAGATACAACCTGCGACCAAAAACTGTTTCAACAAAGCCTTGCTCCGCTGCAAGCGCCTTGGTCTCTTCCATGTAGCGCAATACCCCAGGGTAACGCGAAAAATATCGGTCAATGTAGTCTTGGGCTAAGGTTCTGGAGATGCTTAATTGCTTGCCCAAACCAAATGCAGACATGCCATAAATGAGACCAAAGTTAATCGCCTTAGCGCTGCGCCGCTGATCATCAGATACTGCATCTGGTGCGACATCAAATACTTCACTGGCAGTTGCTCTATGAATATCTTGGTCCTCGGCAAATGCCGTAGTCAGTCCTGAGTCGCCAGACAAATGGGCCATTATCCGCAACTCAATTTGAGAATAGTCTGCGGCCATAATTTTGTAACCCGGTGGTGGCACAAAAGCTTGTCGGACTCGCCTCCCCTCTGCATTACGAATTGGAATGTTTTGTAAATTAGGGTCTGATGAGGACAGGCGGCCCGTTGCAGTTACCGCTTGGTGATAGGAAGTATGTATACGCCCGGTCTCAGCATTAATATCTAAGGGCAACTTATCCGTATAGGTAGATTTTAGTTTTGCTAAACCACGATAATTCAGCAGGGTTGCGGGTAACTCATAATCTCGAGCCAGATCTACCAAAACAGCTTCGGCCGTAGACGGCTTACCACCAGGTGTTTTCTTTAGTATGGGCAGGCCCAACTTTTCATAGAAGATTGTCTGCAACTGCTTTGGGCTGTCTAGATTAAAAGTTTCACCGGCTTGCTCCCAAGCTTGCTCAACTAATTCTTTCAGCCTGTCAGCCAACTCTGCGCCATGTTGCTTGAGCATACGGCCATCTACTAGTGCGCCCTGGCGCTCTACCTGGGAGAGTATTGGCACTAACGGCATATCGATATGCGTGAAGACATACAGCAGTGTCGGCACCGCTTGAATTTGCGGATATAGGTATTCATGCAATTGCAGCGTTATGTCCGCATCTTCAGCAGCGTACTCACCTGCGGTTTCTAAGGGGACCTCATTAAAGGTTAATTGCTTAGCGCCCTTGCCCGCAACATCCTCGAAATGAATGGTTTTTCTGTCTAGATAAAATTCCGCTAAAGCATCCATATTGTGGCGCGTTGCGACGCTGTTCAAAACGTAGGATTCAAGCATAGTGTCGTAAAGTGGTCCGGCAAAGCTGACACCGTAGCGTGCTAATACACTCATGTCGTATTTGATATTTTGGCCGATCTTGCCAATGCTTGTATTTTCTAACAAAGGCGTTAAGGCGCCTAGCGCTTGTTCTAGAGAAAGCTGGTCAGGTGCACCCGGGTAGTCATGTGCTACTGGCAAATACGCTGCTCTGCCAGCCTTGGCTGAAAATGAGAAGCCAACCAATTCTGCAAGCATATAGTTAACACTTGTGGTTTCTGTATCAAAGGCAAAAACTTCAGCAGCTGACAATTCCTGGATCCAAGAATTGAGTGCTTCAGTGCTAGTAATCAGCTCATAGTCACGAGGATATTCAACCGCCGGCAGTGCGGCGGCTGCAGGTTCCGCGATTGGCGCGTTTTCGGCCTTGCTGTGACCGCGGTCTAATTCATCAGACCAAGCTTTAAATTCATACTCATTGAAGTGCTTTTGCAGCGCTTCCACATCCGTGGACGTGGCCTGCAACTGCTCAATAGACAGTTCTAAATCTACATCACACTTAATTGTAGTGAGGGCTTTAGATAAGGGAAGCTGCTCTAAGCTGGCACGTAAATTTTCACCAATCTTGCCTTTTATCTTATCTGCCTGCGCGATGACTTCATCTAAAGTGCCATATTCATCTAGCCACTTAGCAGCTGTTTTAGGGCCAACCTTCGGCACCCCAGGAATATTATCAGCGGTGTCTCCCATTAATGCTAGGTAATCAATGATTTGCTCAGGAGTAACGCCAAATTTGTCGATAACACCCTGACGATCCATGGTCGTTTCGGTCATGGTATTTACAAGGCTTACATGATCGCTGACCAGTTGCGCCATATCTTTATCACCAGTAGAAATTACTGTGGCGCGCTTGGCTGCGCTTGCTTGAGTAGCGTAGGTGCCAATTACATCATCCGCCTCTACGCCTTCTACGCAAATCAACGGCAAGCCCATTGCTTTTATTAGCTCGTGTATGGGGGCAATTTGCTCTCGCAAATCCTCGGGCATGGACGCTCGATTAGCCTTATATTCTGCATACAAATCATCACGAAATGTTCTACCGGGCGCATCGAAAACTACCACAACTAAGCTACCTGGGTAATCACGAGCTAATTTGCGGATCATACTAATAACACCGCGTATAGCACCTGTAGGATGGCCACTAGAATTGCTCAGATCGGGAAGGGCGTAATAAGCTCTAAATAAGTAAGAGGAGCCATCAACTAGCACTAATGGTGTTTGGTGTTCGCTGGGAATAGACGGTAGATTATCCAACACTGATTACGTTCCTATGATTTGTAGAGAATTAGACAATGAGCAAACGCACTTTACCTGTGCTTGGGCAAAAAAGAACAGGCTATTTCTTAAACCGAAAACCAGCGCTAAACGTTAGCGCAAATTCTGCCAAATGGACCCAGTGTCGCTGGTTCAATAAGCGCGATCTAGGCCAATCATTTAGTCGATATTTTGGGCTAGCGGGGATGATCTTTGCCAGCTTATTTTTGCTATCTAGTGAAGCCGGCGCACAAACCAATAGAGGCCCAGACGTCCTTATTGTGGCCGAAGAAAATCGCTTTGTTTACGAGTTTAGACAAAACGGTCAACTTAGATATATCCGTGTGGTACCCAAACAAGGCAAGCCCTACTTCCTTGTGCCAACCGATGCGACCAAGGGTAATGGCGACTTAGAGCGGGTAGATAGTTTAGTCACCAGTTGGGTTTTATGGGAATTTGATTAGTCCGAGTAAATAGCCTACCCAGGTTGGACTTCAACAAGCTCGCAATAAAAAACTGCAACCCATTCGTTGTTGTCTTGCCAGCTTTTAAGACGTTCAAACGGAGCAGATTGCGCAAGGGCAATGAACTCTTGCTTGGCATATTTATACGTTTCTCTGTGTGCAAAAGCTCATCTTCAGCAAAAGAGATTACCTTACCGGCTAAGTTAACCTGCTCGGCTACCGCGCTCTTTAAGAACATTTGAATACACCCTTGTTCTAAGTTATCGCGGAAAAAATGCTCAAAATTGTTTAAATTAAAATCTCCGCCAAGTTTTTCCTTCAGATTTATAAGAGTATTTAAATTGAACTGAGCGGTTAGGCCTGCCGCGTCACCATAAGCGGCTTCCAGTATGCTGCTGTCTTTTTTTGCATCCACCCCCACCAAAAAGTAACCTTTTTTACCTAAGATCACATGCACTCTTCTGAGGAAATCTACCGCTTGCGCAGGTTCGAATTACCGATACTGGATTCCGGGTAAAATTCAAGGGCCCTTAATTCAGTTACCTGCGCAGGTAATTCACAACTTTGGGTGATGTCAGCGCAGACTGGAAAAATTTCGGCTCTGGGAAGTCGTCTAATAAAGCTTGCGCATTACTGAGCAAGTGCTCCCCTGCTATATCCACCGGCACATAGGCCTCTGGGTTCAGCACATCCAGCAAACGCCGGATCTTTTTTGTCGAGCTGCCATCATATTCAATTACGCAAATATTCTCCTCAAGCAAAGCGGATATTTCTTCCATATGCGTATCAAACAGAGCGATTTCAGTACACGTCACATAATATTCTGGTAGCTCGGTGATGGCGTCGAATAACTCGGCACTCCGCACGTCATAAAATAATTTGGGCGAGATTAACTCAGCTTCTAGGTTCTAGGTTCTAGGTTCTAGGTTCTAACCTTGATGGACTTCATCCAAAATCACATCTATATCGAGCTTTAGATCCAAGAACGCAATTGCTCATTAGACAAAG
>MDTF01002925.1_pt1 | contig 23793 bp, 24 predicted proteins | sample 811191 | NCBI WGS metagenome assembly MDTF01 (sample SAMN05326649, study PRJNA326480) | marine metagenome | isolation source: seawater | place: Southern Ocean | collected 2011
CTAGCAGATTAAAAGTACCAATGATGTTTGTTTGCATAAAGTCATCAGGTGAATCTATTGACCTATCAACATGACTTTCAGCAGCTAGATGCATTACAAGGTCTGGGGAATATTTTTTAAATAAATTAGCTAATTCAGTCTTGTTACAGATATCAACTTTTTCATGCTTAAATCTGTCACTATTATTTATAGCTTCAGGATAGGATTCCTCATTTCCAGCATAAGTTAATTTATCTACATTAATAATACTAAAATCAGTATTATTAATACAATGTCGTACAAGGGCACTTCCAATAAAGCCAGAGCCACCGGTGATCAAAATTTTCATGTTTATTTTATTTTATTTTATTTTATTTAAATTATATAGTTAAATCAATTACAGCTCTTATTTTGCCTATTTTTTATATCCAAGTGGAAGATATAAAAAATATAATGCTATCAAGAAAGTTGGCGAGTAATATCCATATCCCCTTAATAACAACTCAGCAGAAAATACAAACAAAGAGCTCAGGCCAAAAACCTCAGAGATCAAAAGCTTACTGCATCCTTTATCAAAATATAAGATATGAGCTCTTAACATCATCATTGACCTATAAGACATAAACAAGAAGAATAATACAATAAAAATTCCGACTATCCCAAACTCTGTAATTAATTTTGATGAAAAAAAACTACCATCAAGATTGTTTGAGCACATGTAATGGGTTTCACATAATAACTCTCCCAACGGGCCAGAGTATTCTTCTCCCATCATTTGAAAGCCTAGTCCCAGGCCATAAGTTTGCTTAAGAGAATTAATAATTGACTCCCAGCCTTGCAGATAAATTAAGTTAGTAAGATTAATCGCACCCTCACCACCACCGGTTATTCTAGATAAGTAATAATTAATATCAAAAAAAATAAAAATTATTGGAGCAGCTGCAGTGAAAAGAAATAAAGTTCTCCAAAAATTTTTTGGTGAAGAAATTATTAACAAACATTGCATACAAAATACAACGAGACAGAGTGTACTGGGAAAAGATACAGAGAAAAATAAGGTTGTTAGCAATATGTATGCTCTATATTTTGACTGTGAAATACAAAGCATTGTTGTGCTTATCAAGGAAAAAGCAATTGTAAAGTGGGATGGTTCAAAAAAAGGAAAAACTAGCTTATTGGTATAAAAAACAACAAAATTTGGCTGTAAGCCAATGAGACCAAAAAATCCAATTAAAAGTAAGAGCTTATATGCATTTTGAATTATTTTTATATCTTGAAGATTTAAAGATTTAGTAAGATTTAAAAGAAAAAAAGTTGCTCCTATAAAAATCAAAGCTAGAATTAAAAAAGAAAAAATTGCCTTGAATAAAAAGCCTAAATCATAAGGAGGGATTATATTGAGAGCAATTGATATTGAGCATAAAACAAGAAAATGAAAATAAGAATTTTGAATTGAAAAAGATTTGAGGATATTTGGCAAGTAAAGTACGACATATACAGAGAAATAAAAAAACATTCCCATAGCAAGTGATGGTAAGCCTAAAAGTACCATCAATCCTCCAGGGATAGATAAAAAAAGTATTAAATTCATTTATCAGTATTCTATTTACTCTTAAGCTTTTTTTTAAAAAAATCTGAGATAATTTTTACTATCTTTTCTGAGGCCATGCCATCTCCAAACGGATTTCTAGATAAATCAAAATTAGGCTTTATTTCAAGATTTAGAAATTTTAGAGACTCTCCGTAAATCTTTTCAGCATCTGTTCCAACAAGTTTCACAGTTTTTTTATCGATAGATTCTGATCTTTCTGTATTATCTCTCATAACTAACAAAGGTATATTGAATGCTGAGGCTTCCTCCTGTATTCCCCCAGAATCAGTCAAAATCAACGAAGATATACTCATAAGATATATAAAAGGCAGGTAATCTAGAGGACTAATAAGATGTATATTATTACTTTGACTTAAAATTCTATTAACTGGTTCTTGGACATTTGGGTTTAGATGGACTGGATATACAATTTGTACATTATCTATATTGCTTATTTTTTTAATCCCTAAGCATATATTCTCAAAGCCTTTTCCAAAATTTTCTCTTCTATGACCTGTAACTAAAATAATTTTTTTAGACCCATCAAGAAAATTAAATTTTTTATTCATGCTTTTAATAATTTTGGGGTTTTGAATTTTTTTATGCATCTCTAAAAGAGAATCCATAACTGTATTTCCTGTTAAATAAATATTATTTTTATCAACGCCCTCATCAAGTAGATTTTGCTTGGTGAGAGTTGTTGGTGCAAAATGCAGAGATGCTATCTTAGAAATCAAGACCCTATTCATCTCCTCAGGCCAAGGAGAATAAATATCGCCTGTTCTTAATCCAGCCTCGATATGGCCCACATGGATCTTTTGGTAAAAAGCTGCCAAAGAGGTTGTAAACGCAGTAGAGGTATCGCCCTGAACTAGCGCAATATCGGGAGTCCAATCTAGAAAAATACCTCTTAGGCCTTCTAAGGTTTTAATAGTCACATCAGTTAAATCTTGATTCGGCTCCATTATTGCAAGATCAAAGTCAGGCTTAATGCCGTATAACTCTAAAACCTGATCAAGCATTTGCTTATGTTGTCCTGTCACACAAACTTTGCATAAAAAATTAGAATTATTTTTTACTTTTTTTATTAATTTTGCCATTTTTATGGCCTCAGGTCTTGTTCCAAAAACAAAAAGTATCTTAATTTTTTTCATATTACTACAATTTAATAATTAATAATGACGCCCTTCATTAAAACCTATAAAAAAAGATTTTAGTGGAGCAATGTTATTTAACTTGATACTTTTCTTTAACGCAAGCATCAACATCATAAGAAGATATAAGATATGTCTAAATAGACCAATTTTATGCTTTCTATTAAGAAGAAAGCTATTTCTGACACTATATTTAATAGAGTTTATATAAGAAGAATCATGGTTGTCTTTTCTAATTACTGACGACTCAGTGGAGCATACCAGTTTAAATCCGTGATCCAAGATTCTAAATGATAAATCAACCTCCTCCCAATACATAAAAAAGTTCTCATCAAAAAGACCTATACGATCGGCTAATTCCCTTCTAATGATAAAGCAACAACCAGGTACGTAATCAGTATTGCATATGGGTAATTCAGTTTTTAGGTACTTCTGCAAAAAACCATTAAGTTTGATTGTATCTAAAATATGTTCCATTTTGCTATTATATATTCTAGGAGAAACAGCACCAATATTCTTAATTGCAAGCTTGCTTACTAAATTTTTAATAGTAAGCTCATTAAAAAGAATGTCGGAGTTTGAAATTAAAATATCTCCATCTAGTTTATTTTTTTGAATATAAGATAAGGCTAAATTATTACCTCCTGAATAACCTTTGTTATTTGGGCTCAAAATATTATGAATTTCAAAGATTTGAGAAAAAGACTTAATTACAATATTCAATTTCATAGATTCATCTTTGGAATTATTAACAACAATAATTCTGAAATCTTTATAAGATGAAATTTTAAGAGATTCTAATAAATATTCTATATCTTTTATGCAATACCAATTAATTAGAAAAATATTAATCATATCAGCCAATAAATCTATCGAGCAAAACTGTTAATTTCATAACCTCTGAGGACCAGTTTTCATAATTATAATCTTTAGAATATGGATTATATAAAATAAAAATCATATCTAACTTCAGTCCATTTTTAAGGATTAATTGAATGTACTCCTTGATATTATTTTTAGAGCCAGATGGTGTGTTATTAAGGTTGTATTTACTATATTTATAAACATTACTTAATGCTAAATACTCAGGCTTAGCAATTACATAAGCAGGCTTATCTAACATATTAGCCTCTATGAGCAATGTTCCAGCCAGGCCTATAACTCCAATAGAGTTTTTTATTAACGCTATTGAATCTAAGGATGGATGTAAAAAAATAAGATTTGGAATAGATGAGAGTCTTTTATAAAATGAAGGATGTCTTTGCCCTAGCATTTGTGCATTCTCTTTTACAACAAGATATTGATCGATATCAAGGTCTGCGCAAATCTTAAGAATCCATTCAGCCTCATCGTGATACTTTGAATAGGACAATAAAGCTGATTCTGGATGAAAGTGAAGTCCATAGTAATAATATGACAGATCATTTGGTAAATTTTTCTTTAATATATTGGAATTTTCAAGAAAATACTTTCTAAAAATATCATTTCTGTAGGGCATTAAAAGCTCTTTTAGCGGCCTTGGGGCAAAATATTTGTTTTTATACTTTTTGTTTTTAGAAATGCTTAGAAGATGGGTCTTTATTAAATAAAATGAGTTTTTCATTGCTCCGAATAAATCTTTAACAAAATTATTATTTTTATTTTTATTTACAATAATTAAATGAGACTTATAAGCTGGAAGTCCCTTAATAACAACGGAATCAATAATATCCTGTGCTTCATCGCTAAGATGCGTATTAATATTGGTAATATTATTAGTTATTAATTCTGGAGAGCCTATGCCAAAATTATCATAAACCATAAAATGATCATCTATCCTAGTCGCAAGAATTGATAAATACTTAATATTAAGTTTTGGAAATATCTTATACCCAAGATTTTTAACAAAATAATTATTATTAATAGTAACTGCTGTATCTATTTTATTTTCTATACAAATATTTTCAAGTTTTTTTGATAGTAGCTCAGCCCACTTATGCTTAATAAAGTTTGGAGGAATGTTGTAATAGTCTCTTTCATGAGTTGAGGTATATAAAATAGGGTCTGTTCTAATTAAATCATTAAATTTGAAATCATATTTATCCTCAAAGGATTTTAAGAATTCATAATCGATATCTTTTGGTGATTTGGTTTCATCTAGATTTTTATATTCTTCTTCTAGAGAATAAAAATTATCACATTTCTGATCATAAATTTTATAAAAATCTTTATTGCTATAAAAAGTCCAAAAATCACAATTTAATATAACGCAATGATGCCCTTTATTCGAATAATACTTAGATAACTCAGCTATTGCATTTGATTCAACTTCATATGCTAGAAATAATATATTCATGATTTATTGCAAGACCTTCTCATATGCTTCAATAGTTTGCTCCGCTGTTATCTCCCAAGTATACCTATCAAGTATATATTCACTCATTTCTTTTGGATCTATTAGGTTACAAAATATATTATCAACAGCATCTTTAATGCTAGCAATATCTGAGGGGTCGCAGTAATTAGCCATATCTTGAAAATACTCGCGCGCGGAGCCTTTGGATGTACTAACAATGTTACAACCACAAGCGGCAGCCTCAAGCTGTGACAAGCCTGGTGTTTCCAGCCAAGATGGCAGCACATGAACCATGTGAGTGTTGTAAAGGTTAGCTAATTCATCCGCTTGAACAAAACCGTGAAAATGTACATTATTCTTACTTTCACCTTTTACCTTATTAAAATAATCAAGGTGATAATTAGAGGGATCGCCATATATGCTTAATTCTTTTTTTGTAATTGCCCTAACTAAATTTAGAATATTTTTTCTTGGATCAATTCTAGCAGCGAGGATTGCTTTATTCTCTCTTTTCAAAGCAGAGTTAATAAAAAAAGTGTCTTTGTCTACTGCATTGTAAACTACAGAATATTTTGCATCTTTAAATATTTTTTTTCTAATAATCTCGCCTTCATTTAATGAATTAGGAAGAAATCTATCAACTAAATTAAGCGTTTTTTTATAATTAGAAAGGTAGTATTTTAAAAGGTGGGATGCTTTAAACTTTTTGTGATTTATTCTTGCTGCATCTTTAATTTTTTCAACAGAAAACTCATCCATACTTCTATAAAGTAATTTTTCAAACATAGATGGTCTGCCAAACAAATTAAACTCATTAAAATCCCAATAAATGCTTGATAATACGATTTTTTTACCAGCTTCTTTGGCTTGAAAAATAGATGCTGAAGTCTCTAGAGGCCGCATACAATTAAAAATATGGACTATGTCGTAATCATTTAAGCTTGATTCATTATTCAAAGAAATATCTACCTCAACACCCAGCTTTTCTAGATATTCTTTTGTTTTCAACATCTGTTTAGTGTCACCCCCTGGGGACTCAAAACTATTGAATCTATTTTTAAATAGAACTTTCACTTACAACCTCTGAGTAGCTTTCAAACTAAACAATATTTGTTTATTTTTTTTTGTTCTGTAAGAATCAAAAAACCATCCATGTTTATTAAAATAAGAAATTCCAGATCTTATATGCAAAAAAAGTAGCTTTTTATTTATATAAGATCCTTTTTTGTAAGCATGGGTTACTATTTGAGATGGACAATAAATTGTCTTGTGTCGCTCACCAATTCTTCTTATAAGATCTACATCTTCCATATAGAGAAAGAATCTTTCATCAAAGCCATTAAGTTCTCTAAATATGCTTGTTCTTATGGCAAGAAAACATCCAGAAAGTGAGGGAACCTCTGTATTATAAGTATCATCCAAATCAGATAAAACATAATAGGTAGAAAGAAGTTTTATTAATGCATTATTATTTAAAAATCTTCTTAGGAAAAGGTCAATGGGTGTTGGTAGAAGTTTGCATAAATTTTGATTTGACCCATCAGGATATATAATTTTTGGCATCAAAGCACCGTAACTTTTATTTTGCTCGAAAATTAAAGAAATATCATTAATTACGCCGTCAAAAATAATATCTGGATTAATGATGAAATGAAGATCACTTTGAAAATTTATTTTTTTTAAAGCTAAATTATGAGCCGCTCCAAACCCAATATTTTTACCTGTCTTAAAATATAAAACTCTAGGATTATTAAAATATAATGACTCTATGTTGCTGTCTGAATTATCAATTAGAACTAAAATTCCATCGCAGGCATTTATAAATGAGTTTATGGCTTTTTCAAAAATATTAGGGTCATCATTGTAAATGACTATAGACGCACTTATTTTCATAAAATAACTTATCTCGATTTAATTAGCTTAGCCGGACTCCCAGCTATAACAGAGTTTTTTGGAAAGCTTTTTGTTACTACTGAACCTGCTCCAACTACGGTCCCTGAACCAAGAGAAACCCCAGGCATTATAAGTACATTAAATCCAAGCCAAACATTTTTTTCTATTTTGATATCTTCTATTTCATATCCTTGAGTATTAATGGGAGTGTCAAGTCTATCAATATTATGGTTGCCTGATATGATTTTACAATCAGCCGCAATAGAGCAATCATCTCCAATCTCTATTTTTCCATACGCATCAATTATTACCCTTTTACCTATAAAAACTCTTGAGCCTATAAAAATATTCTCAGGTCTATTTGTGACAATGTCGTCGTCAAAGATTGTATCTTTACCGCACTCAGCTAAAAGAGAAAACATCATATTTGCTCTTGAGGTATGAATTAATCTAAATAATTTTAAATAGCAATAAAGAATAACTTTATAAAAAAAATTTGTAATTTTTCCTTTACTGTTATTGCTATTCATAATAAAAAATACCTTCAAACATTGTAACTTTTACTTCTTAAAGATTTTGAAATTCGTTGAACTTTAAAAGATCTATAGATACTGTATATTTTTAAGTGTCTTAAATTTACAACTATGAGATATCTTATTGATTTTAATAAAAAAATAAGAAAGCTTATAAAGGTAGTTAATTTAGATCTATATTTGTAAGTAAGCACCACCCATTCCCATAAAGCAGATATGCCATTTTTCCAATTCACCTCATCAATTAAAAATTTTGAAATGCAGGTGCTGATATATAGTTTTTTATATTTTGGTTCTTGAAAGATTCGTGTAGCAATATCCCAATCAGCTACAACACTATAACTTTCATCATACCAATTCATTTCATGTATGAGGTTTCTCGAAAAAAACATAGATTGATGGCAAATAGGAAAATTAAATATGAAATCTTTTTCTTTCACCATTCTTCCCTCTTGATATTCAAATTTTTCAAGCAGGCTGTAATATGAGGTATCACCGTAAATAAAATCTGAATTAAGTTTATTAATAATACTAAAAACCGTTAATAAGACATTGCTGTCAAAAAATAGATCTCCTGAATTTAGAAAGCATATCCAGTCTCCTTTGCAATATTTTCTTGCTTTATTCATTGCGTTATAAATCCCATTATCTTCTTCACTAATAATGGTCGCAATATGCTCAGAATAAGAATTAACTATATCCATGGTTCCGTCCGTGCTTCCACCATCAATAATTACGAAATCTAAATTTGGATACTTTTGACTTATGACATTTTTGATTGTTGCTTCTATATATTTTTCAGAATTATAAATTACGGTTACTATGCTAACCTTAGGCCAGTCTATGATATCTGAATTGAAGTTCATCATAGCTATCGATTTAGCGTTCTTACAAATTTATTTTTTAATCTCTTTATAAGACTTTCTTTGTATTGAGGTGTATTCATGGTTTGATAAGCTATGGTGATTGGAACTGAGTCATCAACCATAAAATTAACTGGGTGTATTATTGGAAAACTTAATGGCTTTGTTTCAGGAAGAGCTCCTGAATAGTCTGATGTATGCGTTGCACCTGGTCCAAATCCAATATTGGAAATAAGATTATACTTTGGAACAACTGAAATCATATTTTGCGTAATAACAGAATAGGCCCATACAAAATCCCAAGTATCTAGACCATTTTCAACTAAATCAAATTGCTCTATCCAGTATGAACTAAATTTCTTGTTACCAATAGATGAAAGTAAATTTCTTTTTTTAATTTCACTCCATTCATCCATATTTTCGTCATATGTATTCCACGCTCTGGACCATGAAGCCCATCCCCATATATGTGGAAACCTAGAAAAGGAATATGATGCTTGTGAAGGGTATGTATCATTGACTCTGCTTAGCCCAGAGATTTGAGCAACTCTATTATCATCCTTATATTTATCTAACATCTCTTTACAAAACATAAAAAAAGAATTAATTGGCACAATATCATCCTCGAGAATGATTCCAGATTCTTCATTAGAGAAGAACCAATCAATAGCAAATTTAACACCATGCCTGCATCCCATGTTTGTATTTAAGAATTTTGTCTTTAGATCGCATTCCCAGTCTATATCATTTAAGAATACCTCTTGAACCATACTGACTTGCTTTTGGGATTCAATATCATCAATTTTAGGACCGTCACAAAAAACATATACAGTCTTGGGCTTAACCTTCCTTACAGCGTCAATGACTTTTTTTAAAGTATGAGGTCTACTATAACCTATCAATAAAATAGGAGTTGGGAAGTAAATTTCACTATTCATTGATTGCTAAACCTTGCTATAAAATTTGTTATGAAGGGTCATAAGTTTTTTTTAATAGGCTATCAATGCCATCTGACAACGAAATAAATTCATGATTGCCTATTTTATTTAGTACCTTGCTAATATCTGGAGATCTTCTTTGGGGATCTCCACTTCTTTCTTCTAAATGATTAAATTTAGGACTTAAGTTCATTTTAGTCATAATCAACGCCGCGAGATCGATTATATTTATTTCATTTGTATTCCCAATATTATAAATATTAGAAGATGGGGCATCATGCATAGTCTTCCATGCAAGATCGACATGATCAATTACATTACAAAAAGATCTTGTCTGGCCGCCATTGCCAATAATATTAAGAGGATACTCTCCATCTTCTAGCCTATTAATAAATTCTGGTATTACTTGCCCGTACTTACTACCAATCATCCTAGGGCCATATACATTAAATATTCTATAAATATAGAATGGTAAATTAAACTGATGGCAAAAAGTTTTTACAAAAAATTCGCTCATTAATTTTCCAGCTGCATAACTATCTCTAAGCTCTTCAATTCGCAGATAAGTTATGTCAGATTCAGATGTTGGAACATTTTTTGGATCGCCGTAAACCTCGGATGATGAAGCAAAGATTATCTTAGGCTTATATTCTGAATGTTCCGCAATGGAGAGTTCAACTGCTTTCATTAAATTGTATGTGCCAACTGAGTTGACTTCTGAGACATCAAAAGGGATGTCATAGAAATATTGTGTACCGTTTATAGCTGCATAATGAATTATGAATTCAGGCTTAAACCTTAATAAGATTTCAGATATAGATTGAACAGCACTGCTATCAGTGATGTCTATATTTTCGAATAGATTATTTTTAGAATTAAGCAAACCTTCAATATTTTCAAGCTTTCCTCTAAATAAATTATCTATGCAGACAAAATTTTCATTATTCTCAACAATTTTTTCACAGAAATGAGAGCCAATAAAGCCGGCTCCACCAGTAATTAAGTATTTAATTTTCATTGCTAAGATATATATCTCCAAGTGTGAGAATATTTGGATATTTAGATTTATCCATAATATCTAAGCATGCCCAACAATCCAATATAAGGTTTGGTTTTCTCATACTTTTAACAAGATCATCTATATGTAAAGACTTGTACCTATAGTTATTATTTAAAATAATAACTATTTCTGACTCATTTGCCAATTTAAAAATATCATCATAACTTTTTCCATATGCCTCTAATTCATTTTTAGGAACAACAAAATCATGAAGAGACAACTCAATTTCTTTAAAATCTATTTTTTTTAATTTGTTAACTATATTTATAGCACTCGAACCTCTTAGATCAGAGTTATCAGGGTTTCCTTTGAATGCTAGGCCAGTAAACCCAATCTTAGAAATATTATTTTTTTTAATTTGATGTCTAAGCCATTCTATTAGCACATCCTCCATAGACTCATTATATCTCCTAGCTCCTAAAACAAAATCACGACCTTTGGAATCTTTTAGGTTATCAACTAGTATATATGAGTCTTTTTCTAAACATGGCCCTCCAACAAAACCCGGGGATGCAATATTAGATCTTTGGTACTGATAATTTGCAGCTTTGATTAAGTCCATACCATTAATTCCAAAGGACTGAGCAATTTCGTTAAAATAATTGCCTATTGAGAAATGTATATCCCTGTATGTATTGTTAAATAATTTAACTAGTTCAGCTGCCTCTAGGGATTCGACTCTTAATATAGTTGATGTTATTACTCTAAAGAAATTCTCTGTTATCTTGAAAGCTTCTTCATTGTTAGATCCAATAATTTGAGGAAGCTTTTCCAATTCATTTAAAGCATCTCCTTCTACCGTCCTTTCCGGACAAAATGACACCAATACATCGTCCTCTTCTATATTGGCAAGTTTGCTTAAGTAATTAATAACGTAATTTCTTGTAACGCCCACCGATACAGTGCTTCTTAGAATTACAAGCTCTTTTCCTGAATAAAAATCTGAAATACCATCTAATGCTTGGTATATATATTTAATATCGGGTTTTTTTGATTCGTCATGCAAAGGTGTTCCGACAGTAATAACAAAACAGTCAAAATCTATACCATTTTGAAATCTATCATTAATAAATAAGTTATTGTTAATGACGTTATTGAGTGATTCTTGTATACCTTTTTCGTAGAAATGTGGAATGCCTTCATTAAGTGAATTAAGGATTAATTCATTTTTCTCAACACCATATATTTTATGGCCAGCTTTAGCTGCAGCAATGCTTAGTGTCAAACCAACATATCCCATTCCTACAATTCCAACATTTAGCATATTAAGTTCCTTTTTTTAGCGAATTATTTTTATAAAATGCATTAATCCACCCATAATATCTGGCCGCAAAGACAAACATAAAATGCCAAACTATATAGTGTGGCTTTAGTAAAAATATACATTTCAATGAATAATTTAGTGTCTGTCGAAGTGGATGAGAGAGGCTAAACAACTTCCTAGAGACAGTCCATTTTCTATAGTTTTTTCTATAAAAAAAATAATCTCCGGAGCCGTACCATTTAAAACGTTTCCATGTTGATATAAAAGTTGTTCCATTTTGATCAAATACATTAAGGGGGACTAGGCCTATTTTAAACCCTCTTGCCTTTAGGTCATCAGCAAGTTGCGTGTCATCACTAGGACCAAAATCGTCGGAGGAAAAATTAGTATCTTTAAAGCACAATGACTTATATAAACTTGGGGTACCAGCAACATTTATTTCTCCTGGCTTGCCCATTAAAAATTGCCACCTTGTATCAAGACCCTTGTCCCAAAAATTTTTTGGCTCTTTCACCCTTGTTTGAACTGAGCCGACATCAAAGTTCCACTCGTTTAATAAATTAACAAATTTATTAATAAATTCATCTTCAAGGACATTATCAGGACCAATAAAAAGAATGTACTCACCAGTTGCATTTTCAACACCAACTCTTCTAGCATAAGAGAGACCCTTTCCATGATCTGAAATAACCTTAACATCAAATTTTTTAGCCTCATCTACAGTTCTATCTGAAGATTCCCCATCAACTATTATTATTTCTTTAGGTCTATTTCTAACCACAGACTCTATACATGAATATATGTATTTCTCAACATTCATAGCACAAATTACAACAGTTACATTAGCAAAATTTCTATCCATTGTATTACCTATTTATTAATTTTAGCTTACTCGACTCTGAAGTCTTTATTATGCCATAAATGAGTGATCTTAATATATACATATTAGCTTTAAATGAACTGCCTAGCCTTGGTTCGTCTAGCCTATTTATTATTCTAGATAGATTTAATTGTTGAATCTTAATTCCAGATTTAGAGAGGCGTATTGAGAACTCCGTACCCATTGATTGATAAGAATCAAAAAACCCAAATGTGTTTAATAAAGAAAGTTTATACCCTTTCATACCGCATAAGGGGTCATAAATACCCCATAGATATTTGCTGCTTCAAAATATCTTTCTAATACATTAGCCTCACTTCCAGCATACATATCAATATTGAGATTTTTAACATGCTTTATAAGCTTTTCATTCTCTATGCTATTAGAAGTTGCTAGAATTATTTTAGAAATTTTTAGACTTTGATAGCCTTTTGATAAGCATTTCAATTAAAGACATGCCATTTACTTCTTTTAAAACTTTTTCAGGAAGCCTCTTTGATCCTAGTCTAGCCTGAACTATTGCAACAATATTCATAAATTACTCCATAAAGCTGGATTTATAAGCCCTTCATCTTGAACTGAAAAGGATGGAATCTTAATATTAAAATCTGCTGAGTATGATTTTACCAATTCGTCTAATTGATTTAAATTATCTATACCAACAATAACTTTATCAACTTCATTATGAGATAGAACATGTTGCAGACATGCTAAATATGGATTAATGTTATTTTTTAAATTCCAGGCATTCCACTCATCAAATAAATACATCCACTTTGAAAATTTAGCAGGTATGTTTTTTTTATTCATTAATAGAAGGCCTTGAAGAAAAATTGATCTTACGTGGATTTCAATATTTAATTCCTTTAGCCTCTTTAGCCATCCACTTTCAACAAATCTATTATCAAATAAGTTCATTGGGGCCTGGATTAAATCAAAAGTAAATTCTTTTAAGATTGGCTCAATAATTTCAGGTGAATATATTGAGATACCAATTTTTTGAATAACGCCTTTATCTTTAAGGTCTTTAAGAGTAGAAATTATCTCCGGTCCGTTTTTATCTAAAGCTTGTTCAGGAAAATGCAATAAAACTGCGTATAAAGAATTAAGATTTAAATCTGCTAAAGACCTATCAATGTATTTAATAATTTTATCTTTTACGCCATTAGGCCTAGATTGAATAAATGGTAGCTTGGTAACTATTTTAAAACTAGAAAGATCGCTCATTCCTAAAATTTTTTCACTACCTGGGTAAGATATTGCCGTATCAATAGTATCTATATTATATTTTTTAAGACTATCAATTATTTGAAATGAAGAATTTTTTAAAATTGATCCAGTATTATTTTTAATACCATAATCAGAACCAAACTGAGCTGTTCCAAGTGCTAATTTCATATAAGAGGCTTAGGGAAGGTTAATTTTATCTTTATTTTCCTCGACCCACGAGTTAAGTTCACTTACCTCCATCCACTCAGAGTTATTGTCCGAGCTGTATAAAAAATTACTATCTACTTTCTTTCCATTTTTAATCCTTATAGGGTCATCAGACCACATATTTATGGATGGTAAAATTTTATAATAACCTTCATATTCATATGTGTTAGCTGCATCTTCATGGCTTATCATTTGCTCATGAAGTTTTTCTCCGGGCCTAATGCCAATAATTTCTGTTTCTGAGTAAGGTGCAACCGATTTTACAATATTCTCAATAGTCATCGAAGGAATTTTTTTTACATAAATTTCTCCACCGGTCATATCATCAAAAGCATCCCATACTAGCTCAACACCTTCTTCTAGAGTTATCATAAATCTTGTCATTCTTGGATCTGTAATTGGAATAACCCCATCTTTTTTCACTAGATCTAAAAAAAATGGAATCACCGAACCTCTTGACCCCATAACGTTGCCATATCTAACAACTGAGAAAGTAGTGTCCTGAGAACCTGAGTATGAATTGCCGGCTATGAAAAGCTTATCTGATGCAAGCTTAGTAGCTCCATAAAGGTTAGCAGGGCTACTTGCCTTATCTGTTGAAAGAGCTACAACTTTTTTTACCCCTTGATCTATAGCAGCATCGATCAAATTCATTGCACCAAAAATATTTGTTTTTACACATTCGAAGGGATTATATTCTGCCGTTGGAACTATTTTTGTTGCTGCGGCATGAACTACATAATCAATTCCTGCTAAAGCCCTTTTTAACCTATCTTTATCTCTTATATCTCCTATAAAAAACCTTACTCTAGGGTCATCTTTAAACAATTTGGCCATTTCCCATTGCTTCATTTCGTCACGAGAATACACGACTATTCTTTTAGGATTAAACTTAGCAAGAGTCATAGGTAAAAATTTACTACCAAAGGAGCCTGTCCCACCAGTAACAAGAATAGAAGAATTTTGAAGCATGTGTTTATTCCTTAAATTATGGTATTAAATAATTCTTTGCATACCGCTGCATAACCACTCTACCATAGAGTTAGGACTCAATTATATCTTAAAAAGGCTGCTGGGTGCATGTAAGTTTGTTTCATTATAAGGCCATGGCACTTTGATTTTTATAACTCCCAATTATTTCTTCTAATTTGATCAACGTAGTCTATTATTTCGTATTTCGGCTTCCACCCTAGTTCAATAGTTTTTTCTGCATGAACTTGAGCGCTCATACGATTGCCTTGCCTCTCTGGCAGCATTTTAATTTTACCACCAAATATTTTTGCAATTTGGATTACTGAGTATGATTGAGGATTTCCGATTCCGTAATTATCACCAAATCCATTTTTTCCAACAATTATTAGACCAGAAATAATATCATATACATGTGTAAAATTTCGAACCTGATTTCCAGGACTAACTATTGTTAATGGCTTGTCCTCTGCCATTTGCTTGCAAAATTTTGCAATTAAAGTTGAATATTTTCCATCTCTTATTTCTCTTGGGCCATATGCATTATAAAAATAAACTATGGCATAGTTAAGAGAGTACCAATTTGAAAAATTTTTAATCAATTCTGTATTTGATGCCTTTGTCCATCCATAAGGACTTTGGTTCTTTCCAGCCCCGCCATCTCCAAATTTTGTACTACTACCAGCATAAATCAATCTACATGAATTATTTTTACAGAACTTAAGAACCTCAAAAGTACCAATTACATTAGATTTATATACTGTATCTAAATCATCAAATGACTGTTCAACACGAGAATATTCACCTAGGTGAAATATGATATCTACTTTAAAATCAATTAGATTATTAATATCTTTAGTATGCCCATTTATATAGTGAACTCCTTTAATATGATTGGTTTTTGATCCGGTAGAATAATTATCAAATGAATATATTTTATTAGATAAATCTTCAGCTAGCTTTTCACATAAATGGCTACCAATAAATCCTGCGCCTCCAGTTACAAGAATTTTATTTGACATGTATTAACTCCAATTTAGGTTATCAAAAATTTAAGAATCAGTTCCATATATATCTCTTGTATATACTTTATCTAACACATCATCTAGATTTCTAGATTCTCTGTTAGAGATAATTATATCGCAAGTATTTTTAAATTTTTTTAAATTTTTAATCACACTAAAATTTAAAAATTCATCTTCTTTGAGCTCTGGTTCATATATTATGACTTTTATATTAAGTCTCTTTAGACGTAACATTATCCCTTGAATAGATGAAGAGCGAAAATTATCAGATCCAGATTTCATGATCAATCTATAAACGCCAACGATCTTTGGTTTACGTTTAATGATTTCATTAGTAATAAAATCTTTTCTAGTTTTGTTAGAATCAATAATAGCTTTAATTAAGTCTTGAGAAACTCCTTCAAAATTAGCAAGAAGCTGTTTGGTATCCTTGGGTAAGCAATAACCACCATACCCAAAACTTGGATTGTTGTAGTGTGTACCAATTCTGGGATCAAGCCCAACACCGGTAATTATTTGTTTAGAGTTAAGCGCAAAGGTTTCAGCGTAAGAATCCAGTTCATTGAAATAAGCAACTCTCATTGCTAAATAGGCATTTGAAAATAATTTAACAGCCTCGGCTTCAGTTGATCCCATAAACAAACAATTAATACTATCTTTTATTGCCCCCTGCTTTAATAAATTAGCTAAAGATCTAGATTTAGAACAGTCACTTCCAATAATAATTCTTGAAGGATATAAATTATCTTTAAGAGCCATTCCTTCTCTTAAGAATTCTGGTGAAAATATAATACGATCTGTTGAGTGCCTTTTTTGAAGTGACCTGGTGTGTCCTACAGGAATGGTAGATTTTATAACAATAAGAGCTTCAGAATTCATAGCTAAAGCATCTTTAGCGACACTGTCAACAGAAGAGGTATCAAAACTGTTAGTTATCTCATTATAATTTGTAGGGGTTGCAATAATGATGTATTTTGCATTTTTATATGCTTCCTCTTTTATTTGAGTTGCTTTTAAAGATAGAACTTTTTTTAATAAAAAAAGTTCTATCTCGGGGTCAGCAACAGTAGACTCACATTTATTAATCTTATCAACTCTATCAGAATTAATATCTAAAACAGTTACATCATTGTGTTGTGCTAACAGAACTGAAAGCGACATTCCGACATAACCAGAGCCTACAATGGTAATTTTCTCTTTTTGCATAGTTGCTAACCTCAATAAAAAGTTTGGATTTAAATAGAATTAATTCTTTTATAATCAAATATCGGTCCTTGAAAACTCTCTAAAAAATTTAATATCTCATTATGTGCAACACATAAAAAAGCACATTCAATAGATTTGGTTTTTCTCTATAAATCTCAATGCCCTCTGACTCTAATTGATTTAGTTCATCGATGTCTAATAATGGATCCCACAAACTTACTCGCACGTTATAACTTTTTAAAGATGGTATTATGATATTAGCTCTTGGTAAGATTTTACTTTATTTGCACTATCTTTGCTTGATAAGTCTAAAATAAAATCGCATTTTTCTAGGGTTGATATTCGATGAGCTATTATTATTAAAGTTAGATCTGAACTTAGATTTTCAATGGACTTCATGATCTCTTTTTCTGTATTAGTATCTAAAGCACTAGTTGCTTCATCAAAAATAATAAGGCTAGCTTTCTTATATAATGCTCTTGCAATACCAATCCTCTGCCTTTGTCCTCCAGATAATTTAACCCCTCTCTCTCCTACGTTAGTACTATAGCCATCTGGTAATGATTGAACAAAGTTATCTAATTGGCTTTGTTTAGCAACCTCAATGACCCTCTCAAGATCAATATCATTTTTAGAAACACCAAAGGCGATATTTTCTTCAATTGAAGAGTCTATAAGAAAAATAGATTGCGGTACATGGGCAATCTTAGATCTCCATGCGTGCATGTTATTTTGAGTAATTTCTATTCCATCTATAGAAATAAATCCTGAGGATGGGAGAAGTAATCCCATTATTATATCCACTAATGTACTCTTTCCAGATCCTGTATTACCAATAATCCCTATCCTTTTTCCTTTTTTTATGACATGTGAAAAATTCTTTATAACATGGTGATCCTTGATATCTCCATAACCAAAAGAAATATCATTTATAGAGAGGTGTTTATTAAATTCAATATTCTCATTCGATAAGCTATCTTTTTTAATTTCTTGATTCAAAAGAAATAGAGCATCTTCCAGGGTAGCTTCTCCTCCCTTCATCTGAGACCATGCCCCATAAATTCCTTGAAGATGCGGAAGTGCTTTTTGAGCTCCAAGTGCGGTAGCTCCTAAAATTGGAATAACGCTTTCAAGGGTTCCGCCAATAGAAAAAGAATATGCGATAAGAGCAATAACCAATAGACTTAGCCCTTCAAGAAGGTATCTTGGACTAAGCATAATAACAATATTATTTCCCTGAGCATTTCTTAGCTCCCTATCATAAGAAGAAAAAATATTAATAAAAGTTTTTTGAGTCCCATCAAGAATTACATCTCTTATACCGCCAAGACTTTCTTGAACTGTTTTTATAACTTTAGTAGATAAATTAGCTACCAATACACCATTGGATTTAAGTTTAGAAGAGGCAAGTATAGAGATAGTTATGTAAATAAGTCCGATACCTCCGAATGAATATATAGCAATTAATGGATTTATATATGCCAAGGTATAAATTATGGCTAAAACTAATATAATTGAAGATATTATAGTTAATATTGGCATTAAGTAATTGAAGATAGTTCCGGTTGCCTTTGCTGTAATCGTATTGATGATCTCACTACTACTTTCATTTACGTGGGTTGAATATGGCTGATACAGAGAATTTGTAAACATTTTTATACTAAAATCTACTCCAATCTTGAAAGATAATTTGGTATTTAACCAAGTTACGAAAACTCTTACAAGGGAAGATATGATAGAGGCAGATATAAAAATAACCGTCATTGGAAGGATTAAATCATTTGGATTCTGGTATCCAAAATATGAAATAAATGAACTAAATAATGGGTTATTAAAAACCCCTTCAGGAGCTATTAATACTCCAAGAAATGGAATAACGGCGGCAATGCTTACAATTTCAGCAATAGAAGAAATCATCATAAATATTACTAAAAAAAAGAGTTGATACTTTCTTGACTTAGGAATGTGTAGATATAAATTTTTTCCAAGAAGTAGGGTGGATGTACTACTTTTTTTCATAGTATTTATTCATTTTTATTTAAAACTTTATATCCATGCCCCTTAACCAATTCATCTTTTTTGGCTGACTTAAAATCTTCGGCAACCATCTCTGTAACAAGCTCTTCAAAGGTAATTTTTGGAACCCAACCTAATTTATCTTTGGCTTTAGAAGAGTCTCCAAGAAGGCTCTCAACCTCTGTGGGTCTAAAATATCTTGGGTCTATGGATACTATCAGATTATCTTTTATGCCCTGATCGCCATTCACCCAATAGCCCTTTTCATCCAAGCCCTCTCCCACCCATTCAATCTGCATTCCAAGCTCATTAGCTGCAACTTCAACGAAATATCTTACTGTATGCTGTATACCTGTAGAAATAACATAATCTTCAGGGCTATCTTGCTGCAACATTAACCATTGCATTTGAACATAGTCTTTTGCATGACCCCAGTCTCTTAATGAATTAAGATTTCCAAGATAAAGACAGTCTTGTAAGCCTAAATTAATTCTGGCAAGTGCTTGGGTTATTTTTCTAGTTACAAATGTCTCTCCTCTTTGGGGGCTCTCATGGTTGAATAAGATTCCATTACAACCATAAATTCCATATGCCTCTCTATAATTTACTGTAATCCAATATGCATATAATTTTGCAACAGCATAAGGGCTTCTTGGGTAAAAGGGGGTTGTTTCAGTCTGAGGTGACTCTTGAACTAAACCATATAATTCAGAAGTTGATGCTTGATAGAATTTTGTTTTTTCTACCATATTCAATATTCTTATAGACTCTAAAATTCTCAGAGCTCCAAGTGCATCTGAGTTAGCAGTATATTCAGGCTCCTCAAAACTGACAGCAACATGAGACTGGGCTGCTAAATTATATATTTCATCAGGCTGAACTGATTGTATTATTCTCGTTAGACTAGAGCCGTCAGTTAGATCTCCATGATGTAAAATAAAATTATTATCCTTATCATGGGGATCTTTATATAAATGATCAATTCTGTCTGTATTTATTAAACTGGTTCTCCTTTTTATACCATGAACCTCATATCCTTTACCCAATAATAGCTCTGATAGATAAGAGCCATCTTGACCTGTGACCCCAGTTATCAATGCAATTTTTTTATTAGTCATTATTAATTGTCTCCATTAAAGTTTTTTTATAAATATCATAGGTGAACTCGAGCCCATCCTTTAGTGACATTTTTGATTCCCATCCTAAAGAGTTAATTAGAGAAGAATCAGTTAGTTTTAGTAATGTTCCATCAGGTTTGTCTAGATTGTACTCAATACTACCTTTGAATCCAGTAATTGAAGAAATTAAGAGAGCAAGATGATTTATTGAAATATCCTCGCCTGATCCGATATTGATATGGCTGCGCATTCCAAGAATATTATCTTTATACTTTTTACTGTCTAAGTTCATAACAAACACAGAAGCAGCAGCCATATCATCTACATATAAAAATTCTCTTCTAGCAATTCCTGATCCCCATAAGACTACTTTAGATTTATTATTAATTTTTGCTTCATGAAATTTTCTTATTAATGCAGGTATTACATGAGAATTAAGATGGTGATAATTGTCACCTGGGCCATATAAGTTACATGGCATAATTGAACGATAATCAACTCCATGCGTTTCGTAATATTGACGATTATAACTTTCACAAGTCTTGATTCCTGCTATCTTTGCAATTGCATAAGGCTCATTAGTTCCCTCTAAATATCCACTTAGAAGCATTTCTTCAGAAATTGGTTGGGGTGTTTTTTTTGGATATACACAACTGGAGCCAAGGAATAATAATTTCTTTACTCCATTTTTGAATGCTGAATGAATAACATTATTTTGTATCATGAGATTTTGATAAATAAAATCAGCTGGGAATTCAGAATTAGCAAATATTCCACCCACCTTAGCGGCTGCTAAATATACTTGGGAGATATTATTGACTTTAAAAAAATTATTTACTTCCAATTGATTTGTTAAATCTAGTTCTGAGCTTTCTAGGTATATTATGTCATTGTTATTCACTCCGTTTGACAGGAGCTTTCTAAGAATAGCAGAGCCAACCATTCCCTTATGACCAGCTATATATATTTTTTCATTAGCATTATTTTTCATTTACTCTGCCATAAGTATCATCGTATCTCTGGATATCATCCTCACCCAAATATGAACCAATTTGAACTTCAATTATTTCAAGATCATCATGAAAGGGATTGCAAAGCCTATGAGTTGCCCCAACTGGTATATATGCAGATTCATTTACAGATAAAATAGAGATATTTTCATTAACTGTGACTTCGCCTTTTCCTTTAATAACGATCCAATGCTCCGATCGATGTTTATGGCTTTGCAGGCTTAATTTTGCGCCTGGTTTAACGCTAATTCTTTTAACCTGAAAACCATCTCCATTTTCTATACTATCGTACCAACCCCATGGTCTATGAACCTTTGTATGAAGAACATGCTCTGATCTTCCATTAGATTTGATAAGATCAGTAAGGTCTTTAATGTTTCCACTTTCTTTCATATCTGCAACCAATACTGAATCTGATGTCTCAACAACAATCATGTCTTTTATCCCCAACGTTGTGACTAAGCGCTTGCTAGAATAGATCAAACTATCATGAGTATTTATTGTAATGGTATCGCCTTTTATGGCGTTTCCATGGTCATTATTTATACTATCAAGTGCCCACACAGAACTCCACAAACCTAGATCGCTCCAATTGGCGTTGAGCTCAACGGTTTTAATGATAAATTTTGAATCCGATCTAGTGCATTTCTCCATCAAAGAGTAATCTATTGAGTCCGAATCTATCTCTATAAATAACTCTTTATGTGGTCTGATAAATGAATGTTCCTGAGATGATTTAGTAATAGCAATTTTCGTTTTTTCAAAGAGCTCGGAGGAGAAAAAAGAGAATGCATCGTTACAAACGCTAGCTTTAAGTATAAATAATCCACTATTCCACAAATAAGAGCCATGTTCTAAATATTCTTGAGCTGTCTCCATGTCTGGCTTTTCCTTAAACTCTATTACGCTATGCAATATATTTTCTGAGGCAGTCTCTTGAAATTTTATATATCCATAACCAGTTTCCGGTCTATTTGGGGTAATACCAAGGGTCACAATTGAGTTTTTATTAGCCTCTTCAACTGCTATTAGTAATGATTTTTTAAACTCAGATTCATCTGTAATAATTTGGTCAGCAGGTGTGACAACAAGAATGGAGTCTTCATCGTTATTTGTAGAAAGCAATGAGGCCATTATTAATGCAGGAGCAGTATTTCTTGAGGCTGGCTCCACAATTATATCAACAGGAATATTATTATTTATTGCATTCAATTGATCTAATACATGAAATTTATGCTCTTCATTCGTTACTATTAAAATCTTAGAAATTAATGGTTTTTCAATAGAATTCACAACCCTTAAAAAAGTTTTTTGGAACAATGTTTCGTCGCCGATTAAGTTTATAAATTGTTTTGGGTATCCCTCTCTTGAAAAAGGCCATAACCTAGTTCCAGATCCACCACAAAGTATAACGGGTGTTATTTTTTTCATATTTTTAAACCTTGTTATTTTTAAATAGGAGCGGGTAGTAATTTAAGATTAAGCACAAAAGTAGAGAAAAAATAAATCCTGACATAGTTCCAAGAATACAAATTAACCATCTAACTGGAGCTATCTTAAACTCTGGCTCATAGGGGCTGTCTAATACTGAAATAAAATATTCAGTTTCAATGCTAGCCATCATCTTTGTATACATATTTGACTCAATCATTCTTGAAATAGATTTGTTAATAACAACATAAGAATCATTTTTTAATTGGCTATATAAATACTCTATAGCTTTAGAGGATTGAGCTAAGTCTTTATTTTTCATAATAATATTAACTTCTTGAATAATTAGATCCATAAAATATTTAGCAAATACGGGACTTTGATGCTGAAAAGATAAATACAAAAATCCAGACTTTTTTTCATGCATTACAGATACACTAAAAAGATAATTTTCATAAGCTTTTTGAAGATTAGGCTTTAGATTGGTGCCATCTTGACCTACCTGCCACTCATTTAAAGACTGGTTGTAAATTTTTTCATCAAAATAAACTTTTTTTAATTCTGGGTTGTAAGATTTAATGCTTGTTAAATTAGCGAAAACAGAGTCAATGCTTGAAATGTGTTTAAAAAAATCTCTTGATTTTATTATCTCAACTGCAAGGCTGGCCTTGCTGACTCCTCCTGATGATTGAATATTCAGCCCAGCTAGACTAGCCATTGATGACAAGCCAGAAAGGTTATCGGACTTGGCTGATGAACCCTCATTTGCCATCAATACTGCAGAAGATTGATATATATCTTGCTGACTTAGTGAGTAAAAGACTGATGCGCAAGCGCATAGGGTTGTTATAAGAAAGATTAAAAGTTTATTGCTTAAAAAGACATTCAAAATCTCATGCAAATTTATTTGCTCTACTCTATCTTTATCTAAAAAATTTTCATTATCATTCATAATATATAACCAATATAACTAAAAGACATTATAAATAACTAATTCGTATATATAACATGGTACCCGGAGCCGGACTTGAACCGGCACGAAGTTGCCTTCGAGGGATTTTAAGTCCCTTGTGTCTACCAATTCCACCACC